>Ga0206795_1190_pt2 | contig 9440 bp, 6 predicted proteins | sample Alteio_BWOrgCont_71_FD_152872 | JGI IMG/M metagenome (GOLD analysis project Ga0206795, IMG submission 152872) | Enriched cells from forest soil in Barre Woods Harvard Forest LTER site, Petersham, Massachusetts, United States -... | ecosystem: Environmental > Terrestrial > Soil > Temperate forest > O... | reverse complement strand
CACAAGGGGCTTCGGAAATTGCTTTCCGGCAGCGCGAAGATCGCGATGCAGTACTCGCCGGAAAACAATATTCCGTACATCGGGCTGGTGGACGCCGGCACCGTAGAGCTGGTGAGGAAGCTGAAGAAGAAGGTGGTGACGTCGGCGAACCTGGTGCAGAAGTTCGAAGCGACGTGGACACCCGATCAGCTGGAATCGCATCTGGAGGCTGGGCGAACAATTGACCGCATCACGCGCGGGGCTTTCGAACGCGCAGCAGAATTCGTGCGGAAGGCGAAGCCCATCACCGAGTACGAACTGCAGCAATGGATGGTCGGTGAGTTTCGCGCGAGCGGAATCACCACATCTGATCCGCCCATCGCCGCAGTGCAGCCGAACAACGGAAACCCGCACTACGAGCCGAAGGCGGAGGGATCTAGCGTTATTCGCGCGGGCGACCTGTTGCTACTGGACGTGTAGGGCAAGCTGGATCGGCCGGGAAGCGTCTACTACGACATCACGTGGACGGGCTATCTTGGAGTGCGTGTGCCGGACGCGTACGCGCGCATTTTTCGTATCGTGCGCGACGCGCGCAACCGAGCGATTGAATTCGTGAAGGACGCGGTGACGCGCGGCCGCGTGGTTCACGGATGGGAAGTGGATCGGGCAGCGCGAGAAGTGATTCGCAAGGCGGGGTACGGGAAGTATTTCGTGCACCGAACGGGACATAGCATCGGGCAACAGGTTCACGGCAACGGCGCGAACATGGATGGCCTGGAAACGCGCGATGACAGGCAAATCGTGCCACGGACGTGCTTCTCGATCGAACCGGGGATTTATCTGCGGGAATTCGGGATTCGCAGCGAAGTGGACGTGTACGTAGACGAGCGCGAGGCGCGCGTCACCGGGGCGATCCAGGAAGAGATTTTGGCGCTGCTTTAGTTTTCGCCGATTTACGCCAAGTCTTCAGGGCAAGATGCGAAACATACGATGAAAATCGTATATGCGGAGCGCGTTGCAGCATCGCCGTAGCGATGTTAGATTGGATTGCAACGCCGAGGTAGCTCAGTTGGTAGAGCAGCCGATTCGTAATCGGCAGGTCCCCGGTTCAAGTCCGGGCCTCGGCTCCATATGCCTTTATTTTGATTCCCTTCCCCATTTTCAGTTGATAACGTTCGGGCGGCTCGTTGCGATGGTGGCAAGCCCACGGCGGAAAGCGCGCCAGCTGCGCCACACAAGACTGGATGCCCATCCGGCAGGCGTTTGCTCTGTACCTTGCCACACTGGGAGCAAAGAGATATCGCTGGCGTGATGATCCTTCGAGCTAGGTTGTCAAGATTCGATGGCTGGCCGGCGCGGAGGTCTTCCCTCAGGCCGAGCCCGACGACAAATCCGATCCCCGCAGCCATCCGAACGCGCCACTCAGATTGCTGGCGCGCCCGGTCCACCACGGCGCACGGTCACACGGCATCTCGCCGACGCCAGCGGCCACGTCTCATAGCACTAAAAAGCGTACTTGAGTGCAAATTGGATCAGCCGCGGGTTAACCGAGCTGGCCGAAACTTGCCCAAATGCTCCTGAAGCAGCATTCGTCACTGGAAGAGCGAAATTCGGATGATTGAATGCGTTATAAAATTCTGTGCGAAACTGCAGAGTTGCGTCTTCCCGGATACCCCCGACTTTGGTTGTCTTAAAAATGGATATGTCCCAATCCTGTTGGCCAGGACCCAAGACGTTAACGCCGGGACCCATGTTCCCAAAGTCTGTAGCACCCCCGATCACCGGCTCACCGCAAAGCACGCCTTGTTTCGAGCCATTCAGCATGCCAGGGCCGGCATTTAGACCGTTTATTACACGTTGATACAGGCTACCGGAAGTTGCCAGGTTAGCGACGCCCATCCCCGGACAAAATTGCGCATTCTCCACCGCTCCGTTTCCAGTGAAGCCATAGATTCCACCACTGTTTGTGTCAGTGATCGTCAACGGGTTGCCATTCTGGAAAGTTGTCACACCAGACACGGTCCATCCCTCGACGAGCTTCCCCTTGAGACCCTCCGGATGGCCAAATGGCAAGTCCCAAGAATAGTTCAAGATCAATCTCTGTGGACGGTATTGAGGATTAAGTCCGTAGATGTTTGCTATAGGGTTACCCACGACGGTATCTTGGACACCCCAGGGTAGCGTCACGAATGACCTCGCCCAGGTGTAGGAGGCTTGGAATTGGAATCCATGCGAAAACTGATGCCGCACGGTCGCCTGCAGGCTATTAAATTTATAACTAGACATGGCTGCGGTGGCTCTGGCTTGTGGCGTGAAACCCAAATTGGGTACACGAAGATTGACGTTTGATGCCGTGCTGGTTGTGATGCAATCGGTGGGCACTCCATCGTACCCACAGTACAGTGGATTGGTGGGGCTAGCCAATTGCGCTGCGTTGTACCAGTTCGCGTTCGAACTTCCGTTGCCAATCGCAGTTCCGGTACCAGGCTCATGAATGCCATGCGATCCAACATAGCCAAGTTCCAGAACCCAGCCTGGCTTGAACTCATACTGCGTCCCGACGTTCCACTGATACAACAAAGGCGTAGGAAAGTTTTCCCCTTCGGACGTGACGGTTATATTCGAAGTTGACCCATTTGCAAAATTTGCGGTCCGTGGCGTCCATCCGAATGATCCAGGAGGGCCGGGAATGCGGGGAGGCAAGACATACAGATTTTGTAGACTTGCAAGCGGGGATGGCCCGGTCTGGTATGAGTACGGCTCACTCTGATAAATAGAGGTGCTTATGACATCCGACCCGGCTACTCGTTCGTAGAAATAGCCTGCCCCGGCACGTATCACCCATCGATTCGTGTTGAGCGGTTGCCAAGCAAGGCCGAACCTCGGCGCAAAGTTATCCAATGGCGGGTTAGTCTTAAATGGACCTTTTACATTGCTTCGAAACACGCCTGAAGGCGGAACAAATGGGAAATTGCTAGGTACCACAAATCCCACCAAAGTGCCCTGCGGAGGAGGTATAGGCACTGTCTGGACCACATCGGGATAGACGTCGCTGAAGCGTCCGAACTTTTCCGATGGATATCCACTGTAATCCCATCTCACCCCCATGTTCAGAGTCAAGCGGGGCAGAACCTTAAAATCATCCTGAAAAAAGGCGTTTGCGTCGGTGACGCGGTACTCGTGTGATTGTGTGCCGTTATTTCCGATGAACGTGGTATCTCCTGGATTCGCGATACTGCTCAATGTCGTCCCGTTTGAGTTGCCAGGATTAGCGGCATTGCATTGGCCCGGATTTGGACCGGACGTTCCGGCTGGACAAGCCGGCCGGCCGATCAAAAAATCCGCAAAGGTCGGCAATACAGGTATTCCAACCGTGAGCCCCGGAACAAAAATATCGGCTTGTACTCTTTCGATTTCAGCTCCCGTTCGAATCGTGTGTTTACCGTGTGCCCAAGAAATCTGGTCAGCCCACTGAAATTGATTCTCGGGGAGATAGATGTCTTGAAAAGTCTGGGTGCCAAAATCATAGACCCCACTGATAGTAAAATTGGGCAGTGCGTCTATTCCCAGGGGAGTAATGCCTACCCCCGTAGCTGAAAATACATTTATGTAATTGTTGTCGGTAATGTTCCGCTGGTAAGACATCCGGGCTTCATTCACGACGTTCGGCGTGATAATCGATGTAAGTTTGATAAGCGCCTCATCGTTGATGAACAAATTGGTAAACCCCTGACCAGGCAGCGTAACCGTGTTAGAAGTAGCGAAATTTCCAGTCTGTGGATCGGCGCCATAAAAATACCGGCCCGAAAGTGTATTCTTGCTGTTGATCACATAATCCACATTTCCCATTCCCTGGTGCTCTGTGTACGTAGCCGGCTCGGAGAATGCCGCCGGCACGTATGTGTTCGCCGTGCCAGAACTCGGGAGGTAATACTGGCCATTGGGCAGCTTGAGTTGGAAAATGCTAATGGCGATCGGGTTGATGTTGGCGAGCGGACTCGCCACAGTGGGAGCACAGAGCACATTAATGCCACCGGCCAGGCTTGTGGTATTCAATTTGGTTGCCTGAGCATTCCCTGCATTGGCGGGGCAAAAGGAGGCGGCCAGTTCATTCACGAAGGTTGCCGTCGCCGCATCGCACTGCGATAACGTCGTCCAGCCCGCCGGGCAGGTCCCGCGGTTCCCTGTAGGAATCGGCGCCAGGTTGACACTCGAGAAGCCCGCGTTCGCGAATCCATTTCTCTGGTGCGTTTCCTGGAACTCAACGAAGAAGAAAAGCTTATCCTTCTTCACAGGGCCGCCGAATACTCCGCCATACTGGTTCTGATCAAGCACCGGCCCCTCATTTGGTTGACCCTTGATAAATTGACTGTGTTTAAAGAAGAAATCGTTGGCGTTCAGAACCGTGTTGCGAAAGAACTCAAATGCGGTTCCGTGAAATTCGTTGGTGCCTGACTTAGTCACCACATTCACGTTGGCGCCAGAATTACGACCATACCCAGCATCATAGGTTGAGGTTTGGATCTTGAACTCCGCAATCGCATCCGGACTCGGTATTCCTTGTGCTCCGTAAAAATTCACCTCTCCGCCAGTTCCGAAGCTGAGCCAATTATCAACGGCGACACCATCCAGTTGAAAATTGTTTTGGCTAATGTCGGCGCCGTTCACGGCGGTAGGTGAGGTATCTTTCCCCAGACCCGTGGCGTTGTAGACGCCAGTGTTGGCACCCGCCGACAGGCCGATAAGGTTTTCATAATTGCGTGTGCTGAGAGGAATATTCGTCACAGCCTCCGAGGTGACAACCGTGCCAAGGGAGGAGGTAGCTGTCTGCACTGTCTCGACGTCGGCCTGAATGCTAACCTGCTGGGTCTGCGACCCCACATTAAGCTTTTCGTCCAACACTCCGGTTTCGGTCACGGTGACTGTTACCCTGGGAACCTCGACGGAGCTGAACCCGGTAGCCTCGAACTTCAATCGGTAGTCGCCAGGCGGCAGCAAGCTAAGCTCGTAGCTGCCGTCCGCCCGCGTCATGACAACCCGTTGTTGGCCGGTAGCACCTACAGACGTCACCGTCGCATTTGGAATCGACGCACCCGATGAGTCTGTAACTGTGCCTCTCAGCGCGCCAGTGCCGGATGTCTGGGCTCCGAGCCTCGGAGAAACCAGCGCAGAGAACAGGAGCAAAACAGCTAATATCGCAGAGCCACCGCACAAATCTACAAACACGCTCTTCTTTGACAGGCGCATCGCTCCACCCCTCCCAAGAATTTGGCTGGCCCTTGGCCCTTTTTCCGCAATCGAAGCAATCCGGAATTGCGGGCAAGCTATTACAGCTTGGAATAAGAAAGCTATTAGAAGTTTTGGAACACACTATTTTGAGCTTCTGAACAATGACCTCCGGGGAGGGTCAACACAGATCGGAGAAGTGGTGCGGCTTGAGCATCTGAGAGAGCAGTGTCGTGCAGAAGATCCCGAGGATCGGAGCGCTGTAGTGGTTTCGGTACAACCGCGAATCCGATTGGGCCGCTCGTTCGATCAGCGAGCCACAACGCATCTGGATTTTGGTTTCGCTTCGCCAAATGGGCAACGGTGCCACAGGCGAGTCTCACGCAAGCCGCAGCGCTGAGGTACGAGAGAATGGTTTAATTATCGCGGAAGTTCTTCGAATCACCGGATCGTTTGCGCGTGCAGATGCGGCTATTGCTTCGGGGCGGTCGCGCGCAAGAATTCGAGGATCGAGCTTAATTCATCCTCAGAGTAACTTCCCAATACTGACGAGTGCTTCCAGGAGCTTTGATCCGACAGTTTGACGTCCGAAGGAGCAAGACTGAGCAGCACTGGTGGAACAGTGGTCAAATCATACACCTTCGTCTGGCTCCTGTTTTTCAAAACGACAACCGCAGGAAACGATCTCCCGTTTACCGTTGCGCTTGAAACTCCGGGTGTAGCGAGGTTTCGCAGTGCGGAAACGTCGCCTGGAACTTTAGCTATCGACGGCGCCACAGGAACGCCTGATCCATTGATCTGATGGCAGTTTGAACATCGCGTGAGCTCTCCAGCGCTATCGGAGAACAAATCGAGACCATGCTGTGCCGTTGGGGTCAGGGGCAATGGGGGCGTATCATTCGCAGAGACGATGCCGTTCAAGCTCTTCACGTATTCGATGACAGCCGTATAGGCTTGTTTTGGGAGTCGTTGACCCCACCCCAGCATCGCAGTTCCCTCTATTCCGTATGTGACGGTCTTAAAAATATAATTGCCATCGAAGCCGCGGTTAGCTAAAGCCGGAGCGCCAGTTCCCGCAGCTCCGTTCGCGCCATGACAGTACCCCGTGCAGGATGCGGCAAACACTTCCTCCCCCCGCTTCACCACTTCCTGTTCGTTTGGCGCTGGAGCTTGGGGCCGGGCGAGCTTAGGCATAAGAACGAACACGATCCCGATGCAGATTATCCTGATGCCATGCCTCATTTTAAATTCCTCCTGTAAAGCGACACAGTATCTCGCGTTCTAGGAGCCCAACCGCGCTCACCAAGGCAACCGACCAATGGTGAATGCGCGGCCCGTGCCAAGTCATCCCTTCAACGCCGGCAGTTCGCATCGTTTCGATTATCAGGGCAGCGCGAACACAACCAGAGTTGAGCCGATGCGCCAGTTCGCAGCCTCTGGCCAAAATCCTTGGTTGAGGTAGACGTTGGCTCCCGCCCCGCTCGGGGTGGCTATGTACTGCCGTCCTCCCGCCATGTACGTGACTGCCGAACCGTGATTGCTGGCGCCAGTTTGAAAACTCCACAGCTGTTTCCCGGTCCGCGCATCAAGCGCAAAAAAGTGCCCTTCGGGGTCCCCAGCAAACATCAAATCTCCCGCAGTGGCCAGGATCGATGCAAAAATTCGAAATTTGTACAGGTAACTCCAAGCCACTTCACCTGTTACGGGATCCACCGCATCAAGATGCGTATACGAACGACCCCCTGGAGGAGCTGTGAATGCAAATGTGGGCGCCACGTTGGGAGTTTTGGGGAGGGCCAGATCGTTACACATCTCGACCACCGGGAGGTAAGCTAGTCCCGTACGAGGCGAATAGGCTACTTGGTTCCAATTCTTTGCTCCATCCTCGCTCGGACAAATATTTGATGTTTGACCTGGGACTGTCTCGTTGCGCCCGACCAGCTTTCCAGCCCCGTCGATGCCTTTCACCCAATTGTTGGTCTTAGCATATGGATACGCCCCCAGAAATTCTCCTGTCACTCGGTCCAGTACGAACGTGAACCCTGATTTGGAGAACTGCACCAGGAGTTTGCGCATGCTCCCACGCACGGGACGATCCATGATCAGCAATTCCCAATTGGCGTCAAAATCCCACACATCATGGGGTATTTCTTGGTAATGCCATCGCAACTTACCCGTATCTGCATCGAGGGCTAAGATGCTGTCGCTGTAAAGATTCGCGAACTTCGTATCTCCTCGAAATGCAATTCCGCAGCAATCGCCGGTGCCCCAGAAGACCAAGTTCAGATCCGAATCGTAGGAGCCGGTCTGCCACACGTTAGAACCGGCGGTTTTCCAAGTGTCGTCATTTGGCCACGTCTCGTGACCAGGGTCCCCAGGTCCCGGAATCGTATAAAAACGCCATACGAGGTGACCGGTTTTCATGTCGAAAGCTGTCAGACGACCCCGAGGACCTCTTTCCCCTATGATTACTTTGTCTTTTACGATGAGTGGAGCAGCTTCGATGCTACACAGACGGCATGCATATGGATCATCAGCAGCTACCTTCCATATTTCCTTACCGGTCTTCTGATCCAGCGCTACGACGTGGGCGTCATTGGTTCCTAGGAATACTTTGCCGTCTCCCACAGCAACACCAAAATTTCTGCCGGTGGAACGACCGGGGACCGGTTCGTATGCGTATTTCCAAATTAGGTCTCCTGTAGCTCCGTCGAGGGCAAACACGTCGTCAAAAGCCGAAACATATAGCACACCGTCAACGACAATCGGCGTGGATTCGAGGCCGTTTCGATAATCGCCGGTCTGGAAGTTCCAGGCCGGCCGCAGCTTCCCGACATTCGAAGTATTGATTTGAGTTAAACCGCTGTAACGCCAAGCAAGATTCGTGCCACCATGGGAAGGCCAATCAGAACCAGTAGCACCCATCGTGGTTTGGTCGGCCTTGCTAACCGGCTTTTGAGCACCAACACGCAGCGTAGAAACCAAGGACACGCCCATAATGAAAAGTAGTGTTCCGATCTGACCAATACGTCGCATTTATTTCCCCCTTCTGCATCGGAGAGACGGTTGATCTTATGAATCCGGAGTCCGACGGTACAGGAACAATCGTTCATTGAGTGCTCGCGAGACGCTTAGCAGCGGGCTGGCGGACATTACTTCACCAACACGAAAGCGCAATGTCTAACCAGTCTGGTCCACTTCTGCACGGAGCGACGCTGTCAGCTTTGTGTCGCCACAATATGTTTCGCAGATGGCAGGTAGCGAAGGGGTTGTGACATGACCTCACCTAAAGGTGATTCGTATGGTCAGCATGCGCTTTAAAATCATGCACCTGGATATCGCAAGGTTACCGAGTAAAATCCGTCAGCATCCTGAACGTAAGGCCGCTGCCCTCAAAGGTAATTTCCCGCACAATGGCGAGGTTCTTGGTACCATCTTTTGCTCCAAATGCCAGTATCTTCACCCGCTCTCCGGGCTTCCCGATATTATCCCGAGTCATCCCCGCTTTGCGGAGCAGGGCCGGACTCTCGCTCTGAACATCCCAGTGTTCCACCTCTCCAGCCGCATTCGTTACATCCACATGCCACCATCCATGCGGATTGATCCAGTCGACTTTCGTAAGAACACCCTCTATAGTGATCGACTTATTCGCATCAAATTCGGCCCCAAACGAATGATGAGCTCGCGCGGTTTTCGCCACCCACAGAGATCCTAAGCCGACCCACATCGCTACGATGGCTCTTAACCTCCGATTCCTTGTCACCTTTTGCCTCCTTTGGCAGTCTTGACTCTGCAATTAGGGTCCAGTTACCCGGATACTAAGGTATGGCCTTGACACCATTCCACTCGTATTTTTAAAACACACTGTTCAGAAAAACAAAATAATCTGTTTTTGAAAACTTGCATTAAATACATAAATGCAATAGAAACACAGCAAGCGTAGGGGCCACACGATGCACGGGTGCTAGTATGGCTACATTCCTCGGACAGATTTTTGGGACTTCGATTCTCTGGCTTGCAAAAGCGCCGCTCGATGCATTCGCTCACGCCCAGAATCGAGAGCACATATGATTGACCGGCTACAACATGTCAAAAGCTTCGTCACCGTAGCGCATTTGCACAATTTCGCTCGTGCCGCTCGCCAGTTGTACCTGTCACCGTCGTCATTAACGGCGCATATCCAGCAATTGGAGACGGAGCTGGGCACAAAATTATTCACCCGCACAACACGGAAA
>Ga0206795_1207_pt1 | contig 9522 bp, 7 predicted proteins | sample Alteio_BWOrgCont_71_FD_152872 | JGI IMG/M metagenome (GOLD analysis project Ga0206795, IMG submission 152872) | Enriched cells from forest soil in Barre Woods Harvard Forest LTER site, Petersham, Massachusetts, United States -... | ecosystem: Environmental > Terrestrial > Soil > Temperate forest > O... | reverse complement strand
CTATAAACCTGCTGACAGAAAGAAATTTCTCGAATTTTCCCTCTTAACCTGGACGATGCAGATCGCAGGATTTTTAGTAAAAACCGATGAAAGTTCTCCTCGAGGCTCTTTGTATTTAAACACCCGAAATATGGAAGCCATCTTTAAATGGCATGAACTGCTTCTCTCGGGTGCTGAGGCACCAGAGGTCATACTCAGCTTATTACCTCAATATTTAAACTATCGCCGTGAAAAATTAGGCCGAGATTTTACAGACGCTCAAATTAAAGTTTTGGCACTCTCCAGAGTGTATGTTGCTGAAGATGACCTAACCCTATGTGATGCTGTTCTCAGCATTGGCGGAACATCTCCCGCCAGTACCTGTTCAACCACGCCAACTTATCTCCCCGCGGTTTTTGCTAATGGCGTGAAGTTCATGCCAGAAGATAGATCCAGAGCCATGAGGCTGTGTTATGACATTTATCAAAAAATGTTTTCTGAATATCTCAGCAGCTCTTCTCAAGATTTCGCCCCACTGTGTTTTAGAGATTTGGCGACCGAAGATAGCGTCAAACGCCTATTGAGTTATTTAAATCGGCATGAATTTTCAAGCCTACCTTTATTTCTAGATGCTCAAAATAATGCCTGCGTTCGTACTAGAAAATATAATCTCGCTTTATTCCCTGAAGATCCCAGTCATTTTATTGCCTGGGCTCAGGCTTATCCGGCAGAACCTGACCGATGCCCTTATCGCTTGGATGGAGACACAAGTTTCCCTCATATTTCTGTGGTTCAACTTGAGATCATCAACAGCCCTAAAGAAATCGCTTTAGTCTTAAAGCTATGTCATGAAATCCTGGCTGAATATCAAAGTATTTTTGAACTCAATCTCTCTGGCGAAATAATTTCTAAAAAAAGCCCGGGACCTTTCGCCCATGTCACTTGGATTGAAGAAACCATTCAAGAAAAACCTTTATTAAAAGCTTTACAAGCTACCTTGATATCTAGGCTTGCAGCACTAGAACTGCCATTCTCCAACGCACTGGGAGAAAAATATTCACCTCATGTGACTTATGCTGCGACGCTGGATCCAGTAGTACCGGGAGATCTTGCCTCGTTAATACCAGAAGCTCCTAGAGGTTTGCGCATTCTATGCAAACTGAAATTGGGGACATCTGATTCATATTGGCAAACTCAGCCAATCTCTTCGGCAGCGACGGCTTCTTTGGGTTGGGCTGAAGGCGATGATAAAGACTTGGAGACTGTTGCCGGATTGGCTCCTTAATAAAATGAAGTGAGCATCGCTTTAAAATTACGAGGGAGTTTTTCAAAGCGGGTAGCGATGCTACGATTGTGTCATCGCTCACGACCCACACTTCTCCCCACCCCTCGCTCCCTAACTGCTGGCTGATGGCCTTTAAAAATGTCTTTCCCTTCCAAACGCATTTTTCTTTCAATGACCATCTCCTCCCCTTTTTTCTGGGATTCCAACTTATACACATGAATCAATTTCCCTTGTTTATTTTCTTGTTCAATAACCCCGTACTGCCGACCAGCTATCTCAATGTTTCCTCGATAAATTCCACGATCACCTTCTTTCAATTCCGTACTGAGCTTAAGGCCCATCTTTTTTTCAGCCATGGCGATATCCGCTTGTTTCGCTTGCTCTAATTCGAATGTTTCCGGAAATCGACTTTTATGAAGCGTAATATTCCGATCTTGAGTGTGGTTTTGTTCGTTCACTTCAAAATGACGGTTACGGGCATAGTCCAGTGTGACATCTTTGCTACGTTCTCGACTCAAAGTCTCATTCAATTGATTTCGTGTGAGAAAAACATCCTGACTGATATACAAATCCGCATTCTCACGATGCCGACTCATTGCCACATAAGTGCTATGACGGTCGAAATATTCTGAAGCTAAAACATGAGAACGATCTACCGTAACCCCCTGAGCTTTATAAACCGTTGCTGCATATCCATGATCAATATCGTTATAGGATTTTAAGTTCACCTCAACAAAACGAGAATTCTCTTTATCTCTTCCATCCAATCGAATGGTGAAAATCTTTCCTTGAATGCGCTCAAGGGTCCCGAGCGTTCCATTTTTCACCTGAAGTTCTCGGTTCTCATTACGCAAGAAGTAAACGCGATCCCCTTCTGCAAAAGTTCGCTCACCTCGAGAAGTTTCAACCTTAATTTCTGAACCCAACTCCCCTTTTGCCTGACGGATTTGACGCGCTTGTTCATTCAAGGCATGAACTTCATTCCGGGTATAGGCCAACATGATCTGAGTCTTTTCAGGCAACTGATTTCTCGAGATCTCCCATTGCTCAATCATCCCCAGCATGGCCATCTCCTTCGTGTCAAAGGTATGAACCCTATCATGCTGTTCATAAGCAGAAATCCCTTCCAGCGTTCTTTCACTGGCAAAATCTCGAGTGGCTTGCTGCTGCCAAGATTCTTGTTGGCGACGAATCTCTGTCATTTCCATAAAACCCACGCGCTCAGCAATGGCCCGATAAGGCGCTCCCGCTTCTATCGCTTGTAATTGCTCGGGATCTCCAATCAATACAAGCTTAGCCCCTGAACGATCGACTTCATCAAGGATCTTGGCCATTTGACGAGATCCCAACATCCCCGCCTCATCGACGACCACAATATCTTTATCCGTCAATTGCTCTCTTTCCTGATCCCAATGCCATAACCGATTCGCCACCGTATAACTTTCAATTCCTGAGCCAAATTTTAAACTCTCCGCAGCGATCCCCGATAAGGTCATGCCTTGTACACAATACCCCTCAGATTCCCAGGCCTCACGGGCCGAATCCAACAGGTAACTTTTCCCCGTTCCCGCAAAACCAAGCACGCAAGAAACATCCCCACCCTGAGTAATATGTCTTAAAGCTTTTGCTTGTTCTTCACTCAAGGATTTTCCAAGCATCCCCTGTGAAATGGATTGATCCGAAATGGGATGCTTAAATTTTTGAGCTTTATTGATGGCTTGTTGAACCATCGTCGTTTCTAAAAAAAGCATTTCTCGAGTTGTAAAACGTTCTCGATGACGTTCATCTTGTCCTAAAAAAACAAGATCCGGATGGGCTTTGATCTTTTCATACACTGCCGTGAACTGGTCTGCATCGAAAGTATGACTATTCACAAAACGGGCTAAATCTTGATGCGTAAACGTCGATTGTTGCCGAGTAAGCGCTTTCATAGTGATGCTTGGATCACTTAAAAGACGTTCCCCATTACGCCGAGCTAAGGCCTGATGTTCTTCAAATCTTGCCATTGAAGCTTGAGAAACTTTCGGCCCAATTTTACTTTGAGCTTCTAGATTGATGCCTTGGGCTTCTAAGGTTCTTTGATCCACTCGAAAATCAAATCCATTTTTCGCTAATTCTAAATTGCAATATTCAGCCCATCGCTCCCGCCATTCATTCAAAAGCAATTTATCATTCCATGCCCTTACTTTTTGGCCAAAACCCTCTTGATGAACCTCTCGCATCGTTAACATGATGTGTCCATGGGGTTGATCCCTATTCCCCTGATGTCCCCCGTGGAAATTAACATCCGCAATCATGCCTTGATCAACGAACTCTTTTTTAACAAAAGATTTTAATAAATCCCAATTCTGTTCCGAAGTAAATTCTCGAAGTAAGGCAACATTGATTTCACGAGCCACCTGAGCATCTTTTCGTTTTTCTGTTTGTTCAACGATATTCCATAGTCTTTCTCGATTTTTCAAATATTCAGGAGCGTTATTGGGTAAAAGAACTTCACTCTCAATGACATCACTCTTTCTCGTAAAGTCATGAGTCAGTCCGGTTCGTTCATCCATCATCTTTTCAGCAGAACGATAAGCCGATGAGGCGACACTGGATCTCCCCTGACTTCTCGAAATCACTTGAGCTGAAAAATGATAAATCGCCATTGATAACTCAACCCTCATGGCCCATAGGAACCTGACTCCTTCAACGTACCAAAAGCCTTATGTTGCTTGCAACGTATAAGCGCGCATTCCAAGGCCATGGGGCCGCCCCTCTCCTGCTAATAATTATTCCTCTTTCACTTAAAAAATCGATTCGATAGGATGCGAAAGAAATTTTTAACAATGGGAGAAGTCGCATGGATAAGAATTCAAAGCTACTGAATCAATTAAAGAAAAAACAAGATCAACTCAAAGCACAAATTCAAGCCCTAGAAGCCTCGGAAAGATCTCGGGAGAGAAAAAAAGAAACTCGACGAAAAATATTGCTGGGAGCGTACTATCTCGAGAAAGCAAGATCCGACGGAACCTTCAATGAACTCACTAAAATAATGGAAGGGTATTTAAACCGGCAATCGGATCGGATGTTATTTGATCTTCTTCCTGTCAAATCTGATAAGTCCCCTCTTTCTGCGGAATAGACTCATCATGAAAAACATTATTGATGAGCTTAAAAATCGACGCGTACAGGGAATGAGTCAAAAATTATCTCGAGGTAAAACACCAAAAATAAAACTCACCAACTCATCGGGAAAGTGGAAAGGGGGATCCATTTTTTTTACTTCAGCCAGTGTTACTTTATTGGGGGTCACTGCCGTTTTTATGTGGGTTCAAAATGAACCTTTGTTTTATGCCCTAAGCGATGCTTTTGACTATGCAATAACAGCAGGTGTTGCTACTTTGCTGTATTACCTTTTCCCTGTGCTTCGTATTCTTGTATTTATGCTGTGGAATAGACAGCGCTCTTCTCAACGAATTTTAACTTCATTCTCCCATGGTCTATGGATGGGTCGCTCTACCGGCACCCTGTCTCGGCTTTGGCATAAAACTGGACTATCTTCAAACCTAAATATCGTTCTATCGTTTCAAGATGCAGCTCAAAATATTTTGATTTTAGGAGGAATCGGCTCCGGAAAAACTACCCGCTTAATGCAGCCTATTTTGGCTCAATTATTGGACCAGCAGTGTGGAGGATTGTTATTTGACGTCAAAGGAGATGTGAAAAGAGTCGCCTTGAAATTAGCCCAGGTGACTGATCGTAAAGTGATTCTCATTGGACCAGGTCATCGCCCCTTGAATTTATTATTTGGTTTAACTCCCGAAATAGCAGCTTCCTTTTTAAAATCTGCTTTCTTGCTTAATAGTGGCATCAAAATAGATGGATTTTGGATTGATACCGCTACCGAACTGTGCCGCAACACTCTAGGGCTCCTCTCTTTTTTCCCAGAACATTACACCCTTCAAGGCCTTTACAATTATGTATTCGATGAAGCGTTTAAAAACGAAATTCAGGAAAAGATAGATCCCTTACTGGGCTCCTTAGAACAAAAATCTCAACGCCTACTCAAGGGATATCTACGATATCACGAAAGCATTTTTTTAAATTTTGATGAGAAAGTAAAAAGTGGCGTTCTGGCCACAGTAGCCCAAGCCCTCTCTCCGTTTAATCACCCCGATCTCATTGATGCCTTTTGTCAACACTCAGAAAACGCTCTTGAAATGAAATCCATTTTGGATGGAGTCATTTATTTGATTGATATGCCCCTTTCACAATGGGGCCTGGGCGGGAAAATTTCTTACACTTTCATCAAACTTCGATTTTTTAATCTCATGCAAAGTCGAATTCAGCATTCCGACTGGAATCAAGATCACTCTGTTTTCTTCATGTGTGATGAATACCAGGAATTAATCAGCGCCAGTAAAGATGGCCTCTCCGATTTAAATTTCTGGGATAAATCACGGAGCAGTAAAACCATTGGAATTATCTCTGCACAATCAGTTTCTAGCTTTTATGCTGCGATGGGAGATCGGGATTTAGCGCATGCCATTCTCCAGAACTTCCGCCAAAAAATATGTTTTAGAACAGAGGATCAAGCCACGATAGCGATGATGAGTGGGTTGGTAGGCCAAGTTAGCATTGAGCGAAAAACCCATAGTCAAACAGCAGGAGACTCTTCAAAAAACTTCTTTGAAGGAATCACCCGTAGTTATTCCAATTCTCAAAGCATTACAGAAACCAAAGAATCTGTATTGGATCCTTCTCTGTTTCGTGGCCTGTCTCCCAATCAAGCAATCGCCTTACTCTCGCTTCATGGCTATAGCATGGATGATGTTTTAGAACTGATGCCAGTGTTTGTGTGAGTTTCGAGTCTGATTAGTTCATTGATATACGTCTTTTCTATGACCAACTCGTAATATAAGAACCGTGAGTTCCTCATCCTTAATTTGACACACAATTCGATAATCCCCAACGCGATATCGCCAAAACCCATATTTTTCATGCCGCAACGGCTTTCCAAAGTCACTCGGATGCCCTGACTGAGCAATTCTTTCTCTTAGGTACTTTAAAATATTAGACTGGGCAGCCTTATCCAACTTTCTTAATTCTTTTCTAGCCTCATCCGCCCAGTTAATCTTCCAAGTCACGATCTGACTCTATATCACTTTGAGACCAAATTTTAGAGCTTCCAGATCTTACTTTTTCAAGAGATTGCATAGCTAAATAAAAATCTTCTAGCTCATCAAGACGCTCTTCTAAAGCTTTTCTCACATAGTAACTTTTCGTCCGACCAGTCACTTCAGCCAAATGAGTAAGTCTCCCGAACAATTCATCTGGAATTCTCAAATTTAATGTGGTCATAAAGGAAACCCCGCTCGTATCATACGTACTTCACTGTATTACAAATACTACGCTCTTATCAAGAACATTCTGGGGAGTTACGTAATTTTTTTAACAGACTTCCCCTGTTTTTTAAATTAATCTTCCCGACTTATTTTTCAAGTCCATAGAAAAATCATGCACTCAAAATTTTCTCAAAACCCTCGAATCCCTCTTTTGATTATGCTCATGACCATCCTAGGCCAGGCTTCTATTGCCCTTTATCTCCCTGCTTTTCTTTCTATTGCTCAAGCACTCCACTTCTCTCCCAGCACGATTAAAAACACAGTGACTATTTTTTTACTGGGCTTTGGGCTTTCTCAATTAATTTATGGCCCCCTTTCTGATCGCTATGGGCGCAAACCTTTATTACTGGTTGGAATTCTGATTTTTTGTTTGGGTTGTGTGATTAATATTTTTTCGAAAACTTCCCCTGTTTTTTTATTAGCGCGATTAATCCAGGGCTTAGGGGTTGGTGCAACGCTCACAAACGGTCGAGCTATTTTAAAAGACTGTTTTTCGGGCCGGGACCTTGCTAGTAAAGCTTCCTATGCTTCCATGGGTTTTGCTATCGGCTTTGGCGTCTCCCCCTTCATTGGTGCTTACCTCTCACACTACTTTGGCTGGAGAACTGACTTTGTTTTTTTATTATTAGCGGGACTATGTTTAGTCTGGATGCTCGCTAAATTTCTTCCAGAAACTGCGCCTCATCTTTCTGTCAAAACACTAATACTTCCCTTGATAAAAAACACCTTGACGGACTATCGATTTATCCTGAGCCAGCTTTCTTTCTTACAGTTTTTGTTAGGAGGTGTTTTTGCCTACACCGTTTTCGTAGCTTACAACGTCATGACGCCCTTATTAATCCAAGGGGCTTTAGGTTTTTCAGAAAACACTTATGGCCAGCTCGCTCTCTTAGTCGCTATTCCCTATTACAGTGCTGCTTCTCTCAATAGAAAACTAGTTTTAAAATTTGGAACGGGTCCTGTTTTTGCATTGGGGTCGGTACTGATTATTTTATCGGGACTTCTCATGCTGTTTTCGACATGGCTTCACTCCAATGGCCCGCTTATTCATCTGCTTTATATTTTAGTGCCCATGATGGGTGCAACTTTTGGTCAGGCCCTTATTTTTTCTAATTCCATTGCAGGCGCTCTACACCCGTTCTCTTCTGAACTTTCTGGAAAGGCCAGCGCTCTATTTAGCGGCCTGCAAATTTTACTGGTCAGTGTTTTCTCAGCCTTGATGGCCTGGATCCCCGACCACACTCAATTGCCACTAGCGCTTATTATTTTATTAGCAGGCCTCTTTTCAGGCTTAGCACTTTGGACACAGATCAGGCAATGAGTCTATGATGACCTCCGTCCAAGAGTGAGGTGGAAAAATTGGCAGAATCTACCCATGTTGTTACGGATTGAACAATCGTTGAGCTATTTCACATAAGTAACCTATTATGCCCCATCACTTTTTATTTCTTATGAGAAATTTCAATGCGTCATTTATTACAAACCTGGTTGTTTAAATCTATTTCAGCCCTATTTCTCTCGAGCTTTATTCTCAATGCCAATGCCAATCCTACCATTCAATCCAATCCAGAAACGATCACAGACCACTACGCTAAAATCAGCGATGATGTTTCCTTGTATTATCAAGAAGCAGGCACAGGCCCTGTTTTACTCTTCATTCCAGGATGGACCATGTCTTCCGATATTTTTAAAGCTCAAATTCAATATTTCTCTGAAAAATACCATGTGATTGCCATGGATCCCAGAAGCCAAGGACGATCGACCATCACCCTGGAAAATAATGACTACGGTCAACATGGAAAAGACTTAGTAAAATTTATTAATAAGTTAGAACTTAAGAATATTACTTTGATCGGCTGGTCTTGGGGCTGCTTAGATGCTTACTCTTATATACGGCTCCAGGGGGTTGATAATCTGCACGCTTTTGTCTGCATTGATCTTTCACCCAAAGCCAGTGTCCCACAGGGCCAATGGGGAGATAGTTATGAAAGCTGGGGCGCCAGTGTTTTTCAACCATTCATGTATAACCGTTATCAGTACACTCAGACCTGGATGCAATCCATTGTGGATCATCCATTAACCCCTCAAGAATTGAATTACTTAACAGCCCAATCGATGCGAACGCCAACATATGCTGCGATCCAAGAAGCCGCAGATGCTGTTTATTCAGATTATCGACCTGAAGCACTGTTATTAGAAAAAGATCATATCCCGACACTTAATTTCCTCTCTGCCAACCGAGCGCCCAGCGCTACAAAATGGCTAAAAGCCAATCAGCCAGATTCAAAAATTAAAGTAATGAGTAAACACCTGATGTTTTGGGAGCACCCGAATGAATTTAATCAAACCTTGGATGAGTTTTTGTCTGAGACATATCCGAATTCTGAGATCTCCTTTAAAACTTCTTAGCTATTGACCGGAGCAGTTTTTTAACCCCTCAGCAGTTTAAGGCTTTGAGTGAATTTATAGATAAGCGAAAAATACCTTTTGGGTTAGTAATTAAGCAGGCAAAAAGAGTGGAATGACAATCCTCCCCCATTATGAGGTCATTAAATTCAGCTTCATTCTCTGGTGACTTGCCGTAAAGCCTAAACGCTCATAGAAATTTCTTGCCCGAAACCTTTGTTTATGTGTTGTCAACTGAACCAAAGAAGCTCCCTGAGCTTTCCCATATTTAAAAGCCTCTTTCATCATCCACTCACCAATTTTTTTCCCACGATGTTTTTCTGCCACTCGAACACCTTCAATATTCAATCGAATCTTTCCCTTTAACGTTAAGGATGGCATCAAGGTGAGCTGGCAAGTCCCGACAATCTCTGAGCCCTCCTCAACAATCATTAAATATTGATTTTGATCTTGGTTAATTTTCTC
>Ga0206795_1206_pt1 | contig 9524 bp, 8 predicted proteins | sample Alteio_BWOrgCont_71_FD_152872 | JGI IMG/M metagenome (GOLD analysis project Ga0206795, IMG submission 152872) | Enriched cells from forest soil in Barre Woods Harvard Forest LTER site, Petersham, Massachusetts, United States -... | ecosystem: Environmental > Terrestrial > Soil > Temperate forest > O... | reverse complement strand
GCCACCCAACCGCGAAGATCTCGTCATCCAGCGCATTCTCATCCGCCACGGCTTCACGCTAGAGATGGCCCACAAGCTTCTCCTCGAAATGCAAAGCGTGCTTGATCACCTCGCCAAGCATCCACCAAAACAATCGTCAAACTTCATGCTTCCCGGCACAGAATTAATTTCGCATGACCATTCTGGCCGACAGTCTCTGCGCTGCTGATATTAACTTGCACCAAGAACATTACAGGTCCGCAAATATGCTGGGTGTGACCATTCCAGTGCCGAGATAGTGGCAAAACATGCGTAATCGTTATGTGGGGAAACGTCGGTTTGCAACAGCGCAGCATCGTGTGAGCGTTCGGCACGTCATTGCCTGCCCTTTCGAAAAGGTGTTTCAAAACTGCTTTGTCCTTGTGACTGAGCTGCCGCAACGCGGAATTCGGGCATTCCTATTGACTGTCTATAAGAAACGTGTTACGTCTTATAGGCAATCAATAGGAGCATTGATGCGCTCTCCCCAATTCGATCTGCTGCAAGGCACCCTCGATGTCCTGATCCTGAAGTCCCTCGCGCTTCAGGAACTGCACGGAATGGGCATCTCCCGCAGAATCTCGCAGATGACGAACGGAGCATTCGAGGTGAAGCCAGGCTCTCTGTTCCCTGCTCTTCATCGTATGGAGGATGCCGGCTGGCTTACCTCCACGTGGGGAGAGTCGGAAACCAATCGGCGTGCAAAGTTCTATTCGTTGACAAAAGCAGGCAAAAAGCAGCTTCAGAGCGAGACGGAGCGATGGGAACGGATCTCCCTCGCAATGGCAGCGGCCCTGGAATCCCGCTAGGTGGTCTCTGTGATCAGTCGATTTCGCGCGCTTTGGAGAAACCTGATCCATAGAGATCAGATGGATCAAGATCTGGACGAGGAACTCCACGCCTATGTGGAGCTGGTATCGGCGGAGAAGGTGAGAACGGGAATGTCACCGGAGGAAGCGTACCGCGATACCCGCCGGGAGATAGGAGGAACCGAGCAGATCAAGCAAGGCGTTCGTGACATCCGTGCAGGGGCATTGCTCGATAGGCTCGTTCAGGACATTCGCTTTGCGCTCCGCCAGATGCGGAAATCGCCGGGGTTTTACGCATTCGTGGTCCTTGTGCTGGCGCTGGCGATCGGTGCGAACGCGTCGATATTCAGCATCTTGAATACCGTAATGCTGCGACCTCTGGAATTCCCGAGTGCAGATCGCCTCGTGCAGATTACGTCGACGAAAAATGAAAAGCCGATAGGAGTGTCAGGGCCGGATTGGCGAGACTTTGCCACCCACAACCAGACCTTCGAGAAGATAGCGATCTACGACCAATGGCGGAAGAACGTGAGCACATCGCCACGCGGAGATGACGCGGCGGAGGTTCTGGTGGGTTTGGCCCCCCCGGAATTCTTCGAGGCGTTGGGCATTCAACCGCTCATGGGGCGATTGTTCAAAACAGAAGAAGGAGTGGAAGGCCGAAACCACGTAGCGCTGATCACAGAGGCGTTTTGGAAGACCCACTATCAGCGCGATCCGAAGATATTGGGCCGGACCTTGAGCATCAATGACCAGCCCTACACAATTATCGGAGTTTTGCCCGCCACGATCCCGGGATGGCTGCACGGTGCACAGGCGCAGCTGCCCGTGTTCGAACCGTTTGTGCCTGATCCCGGAACGTTTAGTGAACAGTCGCGAGGTGGGCGCGGAAACGGGGCGATCGGGCTCTTGAGGCCAGGCACGACAATTGGGAAAGCACAGGCAGATCTGGCGAGGATCGCGCAGAATCTTGCCGCGATGCATCCTGTCGATCGCGGAGTTGGAATTTCGGTTGCGCCGCTGGCGACAATGCGGACTGGCGATCTGCGGCCCCTTCTTTTGCTGCTGATGGGGGCGGTTGGCCTGATTCTGCTGATCGCATGCTCGAACCTGGCCGCGCTGCTGCTGGCGCGAAACACAGCCCGGCAAAGAGAATTCGCGATGCGTAAAGCGTTGGGCGCCGGCACCACGGCGCTGGTCCGGCAGGTATTGACGGAGACCCTGGTCCCGTCGCTGATGGGCAGCGCCTGCGGGCTGGCGCTGGCATGTGGAGCGACGCGCGCATTGCGGACGGCTGATCCGGGAAAAATTCCGCAATTGCTCGCGCTGACGCTGGACTGGAGGGTGGCGCTGTTCACTCTGGTAGTGGGGCTGGGGACGTGCCTGCTCTTCGGAATGGCGCCGGCGCTGCTGAGCGCGCGGCTGGATCCGGCAGACACCTTGAAGGAGGGTGGACGAACGAGCAGCGGAACATCGCGACAGGGGTTCCGGAAACTGCTGGTGATTGCGCAGATTGCGCTGTCCATGATGCTTCTGGTTGCCTCAGGATTGCTGATCCAGACCCTGGAGCGGCTTGAGAATCAGGATCTGGGATTCCGCGTAGATCACCTGATGCGCGGACATTTCTATCTTCCGCCCACACAATATCCGATGGCAGACATGATTACGCGGTTCTGCGACCGGCTGACGGAGCGGATTCGCGCGCTGCCTGGCGTTCGGGATGTATCGGTGACGACGGTCTATCCGCCGAGTGACCGTTGGCGAATGATGTTTTCTATCGAGGGGCGGCCGCTCTCTCGGCTGGAGGATGTCCCGGCGACGATTTTTGGAGTTGTGGACGCAAATTATCTTCCTACGGCAGGGATACCGGTAGTCGCAGGACGTAATTTTTCCGATTCGGACCGGGAGACCACCACGCCAGTGGCCATTGTGAACCAGGCATTTGTGAAGCACTATTTCCCGGACGTTGATCCGATTGGCCAACGGGTTGAACTGGGCGCACCGGTGAGCTTGATTCCGCAGGATGTGTGGATGGGAACAGAGCGCGAGACAGTAACGATTGCCGGAGTGATGCGTGACAACCACAATCAGGGGCTCGCGTTGCCGGCAGCCCCGCAATTGATCGCGCTATTCCGCCAAGTGCCGAAAGTCAATTTCGGCTTCAAGGACGTGCTGGTCAGATCGGATGTGGCGCCGGAAGCGCTCGAGCAGGCCGTCGCGCAACAGCTCCTTGCGCTCGATTCGCGTCTTCCGCTGTCGGAGGTAGAGACGATGAGCGAATACCTTGACGATATGACGGCCGTGAAGCAATTCACGAGCGTGATTCTCGCGTGCTTTGCGGGAATCGGGCTGCTGCTGGCCGTAATGGGGATCTACGGAGTGATCGCCTATCTGGTGGCGCAGCGGACTCAGGAGATAGGGATTCGGCTGGCGCTCGGCGCGCCGCAGAGTACCGTGGTATGGCTGGTGTCATCACAGGGACTGCGCATGGCCCTTGCTGGCGTTGCGATTGGACTCGTAGGAACAGTCTTAACGGCTCGAAGCATGACGAGCCTGCTCTATGGGATCTCGGCGCTCGACCCCGCGACGATAGGATCGGCTTCGATTGTCCTCATCGCGATTGCTCTCGGGGCATGTGTGCTGCCAGCCAGACGAGCGGCAAAGATCGATCCGATTCAAGCACTGCGAGCGGAATAATTGAGCGCCTGAAAATCTACCCGAACGCCATTGACTGACGCATAATTGCGAACTCATCGACAAATGAGATCGAGGCAAGTTGCCGAAGTCGGGTTTTCGGACAACTGGCGTTCCAAGTTCTAACGACGTTTTCGGGAACTCCCACCGCGTAGCCGAGTATCATGGCTGGGGTGCCCAGTTCCTCCAATCCATCTCTCGCCGTTCAGCTGCCTACGGGCGGCGAGTTGGTTGGTTTCCGGAATCCGCATCCGCAGCTGAGCGACTGCTGCGCGATCCTCAGTCTGCAGACGCAGGTCGCTCCTTTGATTGCGTCGATGGTTTGCCAGATTAAAGTTCTGAAGCTGCTTAGGCCTTTGATTGAGATCGTGAAGGGTCTGCCTAACCCAAGTGTTGCGGCGCTCGAAGAGTTCGAGGTCGCGGCGACGGAACTCGTGCCTTGCCTCTCGATGGCGACACCTGCGGTCGTCGTCCCATTTGTTCGTGATCTGCTTTGCCTGGAAATCAAGAGTTTGAAGTGCTTTTCGAACGAGCTGCAGGGTGTGGTGGGAAAGACGGGTGCTGGCCTGAACTTGCCGGCCCAGGCGGAGGCGCGCGGCGTGCTCGCCTCGTATCCTGCGATCGTCTCGACGCTGACTCTCGCGGGTGAGCTTTTTCAGATTGCCGGCGTGCCTCCGCCGCAGGCACCTGTTCTCAATGACAAGACGGATGCGGCCTCTCTTGAGGCGGACCTGGCGGCGGTGGCGGCGTTTACGACGGAGCTCCAGTTGGTTGCGAATGCGCTTGGCGGATGTTCGTAGTGTTTGGTTCTGCTCTGGCAGCTTCTTCTTTGAATCGAGGATTAGAGCGATTCTTAGCCGACTGATCAGTCGTCCAGAGTCGCCCGCCATATCCGCACGTCATGATCGGCGACTAATCGGAGCCGGATAACGCAATGCGCGCCGGCAATCTTCAGGCTGTCACCGGAGCGCCATGTGCAGACTCAGGCCTGCGTGTTCGTGTTGTCCATGCCGTCCAAGGCGGCGATCAGGCCAGGCCCGGTTGGCTTCCAGTTCAACTTCTCTTGTGTGAGAGTGCTGGAGGACGGCATATCATGCCCGGCGAAGCGGGCAAGCCAGCCGAAGTGTGCCTCAGCCTCCTCGGACTTGATGCTGATCACCGGAACCATCAGCCATCAGCCCGCGGGCGTGTGCTTCACCGACTGCCTTCATCGACACACCCTCCTCGTCGACCGCGTGATAGATTGCGCCCGGCTCCGCTTTCTCGAAGGCCAGACGATACAGTCGCGCTACGTCTGAAACGTGCGCCGCCGGCCAGCGATTGCTGCCGTCGGCAATGTTGGCCGAGACGCCTTTCTCCCGCGCCACGCCCCGACTGCTTCATGGAACCCACGCGCGGCTTCGGAAGCGGCGGTGAATCCTCCGTCGAGGGCTTGCCGTCCACGTTGGCCGCGATCGCCGTACCCGAGGTGATGACGAACGGCCGGTTCGAGCCCAGCAGTACCTCGCCGATCGCCACGATCGCCTCGCGGTCGTTGTCAGCGTTCTTCTGAAACTGCGAGAAGTCGTGGTTGAAGGCCAGGTGGATAACGTCGTCGGAGTCGTCTGCTCCCCGGCGCAAGCTCTCGAGGTCCTCGATGTTGCCATGAAGCACCTCGGCTCCCGCGCCTTGCAGCTTCTCGGCGCCTGCCCCCGAGCGTGTTACCGCGAGCACCTGATGCCTGCCTGAATTAACTCTGGAACAAGCGCCGAACCGATGAATCCTGGTGCCCCGGTCACAAAGATACGCATTAGTGATGTCTCCTTGTAAGTCCTACCAATACGCGGCCATCTGGCCCAACTCTTAGGCGAAAGTTTCGCCCACCATTTCTTCGCTCTTCTTCCAGAGTGCCTTCGCCTTCTCGGGGTCAAGCGCATAGCCACGCACACCCTTAGCGATCACGCTTACCTGCGAATCTGCAGCGATCAGTTCACCCACATTGCAGTCCTCGCAATACTTGCCTCCGACTTCCGCAGCAGATGCAACCACTCCAGCCCAGACCGACGTCGCCGCACCCTGGGGAATCGACTTGAACTCGAAAGGCGGCTCGCCTGCTGCAGCACGTTGTTCCTGGATTTGCTGGACCCATGCCTCCATGGCACCATCCGGCATATGCCGCGCAAGCTCCGTCGCGATGCCGCCTGGATGCACAGCCGTAGCCCGCACGCCGCGGTCACGATGCCGGCGGTCGAACTCAACTGCAAAAAGAATATTCGCAGTCTTCGAGCGCCCATAAGCCACGAACGGTACGTACGGCGTCGCCTCAAAGTTCGGGTCGTTCAGGTCAACATCGCTGTAACGGTGTCCCGCAGAGGAAAGGTTCACCAGCCGTCCGCCGTCCTTGATCAGCTTCGCGATGCGGTTCACAAAGACGAAGTGGCCCAGGTGATTGGTCCCGAATTGCGTCTCGAAACCATCCTTTGTCTTCCCGAGCGGAGTCGCCATGACACCGGCATTGGCGATGATTACATCGAACAAGCGGCCATCGCGAACCAGCTTGTCCGCAGCAGCGCGCACACTCTTCAGGCTCGCAAGATCGAGCTCAATCAACTCGAAACTCGCTCCGTTCGCCGCCGCGGCCTTGCTAACTTCCGCGGTTGCCCGCTGCGCCTTCTCCAGATCGCGCGCCGCACCCACAACATCCGCGCCATGCGCCACCAGCGCACGCGCCGTTTCTACGCCGAGACCGGCCGAAACGCCCGTCACCAGAATCCGTTTCCCCTTCAGCTCGATGCCAGCAAGGACATCTTCCGTCGTTGACTTCGCTCCAAACTTTGTCGCCATAGCGCACTCTCCCGTCACACTCTTTGACACGGGCCTCGGCCCGGAAATAAACGGAATGGGTCTCCGTTATTTGATAGGATAACCGGAGGGGTACTCCGGTTTCAAAAGTTCCATGAAAAAATCAGCCTCCCCAAAACCCGCCCGCAAGCCTCGCTCTGATGCCCAGCACAACCGCGAGCGCATCCTGGAAGTCGCGAAGCAACTCTTCACCCGTCGTGGCGCCAGCGCCAGCATGGGCGAGATCGCGAGGCGCGCGAAGATCGGACCCGGTACGCTCTACCGTCACTTCGCGACACGCGACAACCTGCTGGCGACGGTCTACATCACCGAAGTCGAGAAGCTGGCGGCGGCGCAGAGAAAATTGTCTGCCGAACTTCCCCCCATCGAGGCCCTGCGAGCATGGCTATTGGTCTTCATTGACTACATCGCCGCGAAAAAGATCATCGCCCCGGCATTGAACGCAATGGCCGGCGGCCCCTCGCGGGTGTTTCAGCAGAGTGCGCAGGTCATGGAAGAAGCTGCGAGCGCGCTGGCCAGTCACGCTATTGCGAGCGGCGATCTCCGGCCGGACGTCGATCCCATAGATTTGATGCGGGCCATCTACGGCCTCTCCACCGCCGGCAGCGCGGACGACTGGCCCGCAAAGGCGCGGAAACTCGTCGATATTCTCTTACAGGGTTCCCGTCCCTGATAAACGCGCTTGTGGCGGATCATCCCACCACGGATCACGGATCCAGTGCTGCTCTAGCTGCGAACGCTTCCGCTAAGCCGACATATCGGACTAACCACAGGACTAGCTCACCCGAGAGGCCGGAAATGCGCCACAATTATCTGCCCTCAGACTGAGAAATGGCATCGCGTCTTAGCGAGTGCTTTGGACTCGCAAAATTGCGCTATCGTAGCAGGGATTGGTGCTATATTCGCAGCCGCTTCAGGGGAAGAGCGATGAATGAAGATGAACAGGGGTTTTGTATGACGCGTTCATCAGCTACCGCCGGTCCGACGGCGCGACCATCGCCCGTTGGCTACGACGCCGTCTACAGGACTACACCCTACCACCCAGGATTGCCGAGGGACGCAAGAGACTTAGTGTCTATCTGGACACCGCCTTCGAGCGTGCAAATGAAGACTTCTGGTCCAACAACATCGAGCCGGCGCTGAAGGCATCACGCTACCTGGTGGTCGTGGCAACACCCAACGCACTACAACCCCGCGCGAGAGCAGAACTGGGTGGAGCGGGAAATTGAGCTTTTTCTCCGCCAGCCACAAGGACGGAATGTTCTCGCAGTTCGCGCTAAGGGCGAATTCGGGGGTGAATTGCCGGCCAGACTGGCGGAGCGGTTTCCGCAAATCACCATCGTAGACATGCGGGCATTCTCGCCTCTGGTTGACCGGCTTTACATACGCGCCCCATTGCGCGAGCAGACACTGACGGTCCTCGGGACTCTGCACAATATCGAGTCACCACAGATGCCGGAGTTGCGGATGGAGGATGCCCGCAATGCCCGGGCGGCAGCCACGCGGCTCGCAATCATCGCCATGTCTTTGTTTGTGCTGATCTCTGCTCTCGCAATCACGGCTCTTGTCCAACGAAACAATGCGCAAGCAGAGGCAAGAGAATCCAGGGCCAGGGAGTTCGCCGCATATGCAACGGAGAGTCTCAGCGAAGACCCTGAACGAAGCATTTTGCTGGCGATGGAAGGGGTTGATGCCACTTGGCGATTCGGCCAACCTCCAGTAGCAGCGGCAGAAGATGCACTGCACCAGGCGATTCTATCTTCCCGCGTGCGCCTCACCCTCCGTGGTCATTCGGGTGCTGTCATAGCTGTGGCCTTCAGCTCGGACGGCAAGCGCCTGGCCACTGCCAGTGCTGATAAAACAGCGAAGATGTGGGACGCGTTCAGCGGACTGGAACTGGCGACCATTCGCGGTCATTCCGATTCTGTCACTGCTGTGGCCTTCAGTCCGGATGGCGAACGCCTATCTACCGGCAGTGCGGACAACACAGCAAAGGTGTGGGATGGGGTCAGCGGTCAGGAGTTGTTAACCCTGCGCGGTCACTTGGGTGAGGTCAGTGGTGTGGCCTTCAGTCCGGATGGTAAACAGTTGGCGACTGCCAGTTGGGACAAGACAGCAAAGGTATGGGACCTCGTCAGCGGGCAGGAGCTGGCAACCCTGCGCGGTCATTCTGGCGAGGTTAATGGCGTAGCCTTCAGTCCGGATGGCAAACGCCTGGCAACTGCTAGTTCGGACGGGACAGCGAAGGTATGGGATGCGGTCAGCGGACAGGAGCTGGCAACCCTGCGCGGTCATTCGGATAGTGTCACTGGTGTGGCTTTCAGTCCGGACGGCAAGCGCCTGGCTACTGCCAGCGCGGACAACACAGCGAAGGTATGGGACACGGTCAGCGGGCAGGAACTAGCGACCTTACGCGGTCATCCGAATCCTGTCACTGGTGTGGCCTTCAGTCCCGATGGCAAACGCCTGGCCACCGGCAGTTGGGATTACACGGCAAAGATATGGGACGCAGTCAGCGGACAGGAGTTGGCAACCCTGCGCGGTCATTCGGGTTTTGTCATTGCTGTGGCCTTCAGCCCGGATGGCGAGCGCCTGGCCACTGCCAGTTGGGATTTCAGCGCAAAGGTGTGGGACACAGTCGGCGAACCTGAGCTGCTGACCCTCCGCGGCCCCCCGAATCCTGTCAATGGTGTGGCCTTCAGTCCAGATGGCAAGTGCCTGGTAACTGCCAGTGCGGATGGGATAGACGGGATAGCGATAGTGTGGGACGCGGTCAGCGGGCAGAAGCTGGCAACCCTGCGCAGTCATCATTCAGGTTTAGTCAATGGTGTGGCTTTCAGTCCTGATAGTAAGCGCCTGGCGACTGCCAATTTCGACTACACCGCAAAGGTATGGGACGCAGTCAGCGGGCAGGAATTGGTGACCCTGCGCGGTCATTCGGGCGATGTCCATAGTGTTGCTTTCAGTCCGGATGGCAAGCGCCTGGCCACTGCCAGTTGGGACAATACAGCAAAGATCTGGGACGTCGTCACCGGTAAAGAGCTCCTGACCCTGCGTGGTCATTCAGGTCAGGTCAATGCTGCGGTCTTCAGTCCGGACGGCAAGCGCCTGGCCACTGCCAGTTGGGACAGGACAGTGAAGATCTGGGATGCAGTCAGCGGG
>Ga0206795_1130_pt3 | contig 9541 bp, 10 predicted proteins | sample Alteio_BWOrgCont_71_FD_152872 | JGI IMG/M metagenome (GOLD analysis project Ga0206795, IMG submission 152872) | Enriched cells from forest soil in Barre Woods Harvard Forest LTER site, Petersham, Massachusetts, United States -... | ecosystem: Environmental > Terrestrial > Soil > Temperate forest > O... | reverse complement strand
AAGCTTCAGCGGGAACTCTTTCCGGCGGCGAACAGCAAATGCTCTCGATTAGCCGCGCCATATTGTCTAAACCCGTGGTGCTGATGCTCGACGAGCCGTCCTTAGGACTCGCGCCGCGAGTGGTGCAGCAGATTTTTCAGATCGTCCAGCAACTGAATTCACAGGGCATGACCATTTTATTGGTGGAGCAAAATGCGCGTATGGCTCTGAAGATCAGTCATCGCGCCTATGTTTTAGAAACGGGAAAAATCGTTTTGAGTGGCGAGGGCCTCAAGTTGTTAGAAAATCCCGAAATACAACGGGCTTATCTCGGACACTAAGTGCCTAAATAGCGGGCTTCCAGATGCTTGCGGAAGCTCTCCACGGTTAGCGGGCCGGATGCTTGCTCCACCAGCTGCAGAGTGTTCAGACGCGAACCCTGACTCCAAATATTTTCCCTGAGCCAGCCCTGCAGGCCGGAGAAATTTCCCTGACTAATTTCATTCTTCAAGTTCGGATGCAGGCGACTGGCGGTGGCAAAGAGTTGAGCCGCGATCACGGCGCCGAAAGTGTAAGCCGGGAAATAACCCCAAGCTCCACCAGGCCAGTGCACATCCTGCATGCAGCCGTCTTTGTTATTATTCAAAGTGGACAGTCCCAAATAGGACTTCATTTTTTCGTCCCACACCGTCGGCAGTTCGCTAAGCGGCCAGCGGTCTTCCAGCAAATCGCGTTCGATTTCAAAACGCAAAATCACATGTGTGGGATAGGTGACTTCGTCCGCATCCACGCGGATAAAACCGGGCTTCACGCGGCTGACCAGTTTGACCAGATTTTCGGTTTCCAAGGATTCCGGATTTTTGACGAACGGGCCGAGATGCTTACGAATCGAGGGCGCGGCGAAATCCAAAAATTCGCGGGAGGGGATTAACCCTGAAATCGCACGCAGAGTGGTGGTCTTGCCCGCGCCATTGGCGCCAATTAAGGACACGATTTCGCGCGGAAAAATTTCGAAGGAAATGCCCTTCACCGCTTCGATAGCGCCATAGCTGACTTTCAAGTCCTTGACGGAAAGTACCGGCGCTTGGCTCATGTCGCGTCCTCGACGCCCAAATAGGCTTCCACCACCCGCGGATTATTTTGAATTTCCTTAGGCCCACCCTCGGCGATCACCATGCCATGATCCAACACCACGATGCGCTCACAAATGCCCATGACCAATTTCATATCGTGTTCAATCAACAAAACAGAAAGCTTGAAGTCTTGGCGAATTTTTTGGATCAAGCTCATAAGTTCCGCGGTTTCAGAATGGTTCATTCCGGCGGCCGGCTCGTCGAGTAGTAGAAGTTTAGGCTGACCGGCCAGTGCGCGCACGATTTCGATCTTGCGTTGCACGCCGTAGGGCAAGGAGCCGGCTTCATGTGCGGCCAAGTGGTCCAACTTGAAAATCTTAAGCAACTTTAATGCGTCCGCGCGAAATTCATCCTCGACCACTTTAAACTTCGCGCCCTGGCTAAAAACCGCGGTCAGCCCGTAAGCGCAGCGCGGATGCATCGACACCAGGATATTTTCCAAAACCGAAAGCGTTTGAAACAAGCGAATATTCTGAAAAGTCCGAATTACTCCCAAACGTGAAATCTCAAAGGCCTTCAGAGTAGCCACGGATTGACCTTCAAAACTGATTTCGCCGGCGGTCGGTCGGTAAATTCCCGTGATCAAATTAAAGGCCGTGGTTTTGCCGGCGCCATTGGGACCGATTAAGCCCACTAGTTCGCCATCGCCGATATTCATGTTCATCTTTTCGATGACTTTTAAGCCCCCGAACTGAATGCTGACGTCCTTAAGAGCGAGCCGCACGGCGCCTCCAAAGTTGATTCCATTCGCGCGAACCCAACAGGCCCCCGGGACGCAAAATCATCAGCAAAATCAAAGTCAGAGAATAAATCACCATGCGCAAATCCACGCCGGTCAATTCGTGCAGCGGACGCAAGGCCTCAGGCAAAATGGTGACCAGGATCGCGCCAATGATCGATCCGGTGAGACTGCCCATGCCGCCCAAAACCACCATGATCACGACGTCCACACTTTTCACGAACTGGAAACTGGCCGGATTTAGAGAGTTGGTGGTGTGCGCAAAGATCGATCCCGCAGCACCCGCGAAGAAACTGGAAATCACAAAGGCCATAACCTTGGTGCGGGTGGTGTCGATGCCCATGCACTCCGCGGCGATTTCATCCTCACGCACACTCAAGAAAGAGCGGCCGTACGAGCTATGAATCAAGCGCCACAACAAAAGGACGGTGGCACCCGCCCAAAAGAAAGCGTGAAAGCAGGATGCCATATCGATGGTGCCGGGAATTCCGTAAAGGCCGCGCGCTCCGCCGACCACTTCCAGGTTCAGCAACACCACGCGAATGATTTCTCCGAACCCTAAAGTGACAATGGCCAAATAGTCGCCGCGCAAGCGCAGGGAGGGCATCCCCACCAAAAAACCCGCGGCCGCAGCGCACAGGCCGGCCAGCAACGCGTAAATCGGAAAATTCAATATTTCCAAGGCGCCGCTGAACGGATGGAAATTCAAACTGATCAACGCACTCACATAGGCGCCCACGGCCATAAAGCCGGCGTGGCCAAGGGAAAATTGTCCACAAAATCCGTTTACCAGATTTAAACTGCAGGCGAGCATGGAGTTGATCGCGATATAAAACAAGATCTGCTGCAGGTAAGGATTTAAGCCTACCGTGGCGGCCACGCTGACAACCAAAGCCACAACCGCCACCAGAATCCATCCGAGCAGCGACCGCATCACACTTTCTCCACGCGCGTTTGACCGAGAAGTCCCGACGGCCGGAACAACAGAATAAAAATCAACAGGCCAAAGGCAAGAGCATCGCGGTAAGTGCTGGACAGATAGGCCACCACCATCTCCTCACAAAGTCCCATTAGAAGTCCTCCGGCGACCGCGCCGGGAAGATTGCCAATTCCACCCAAAACCGCAGCCACGAAGGCTTTTAAGCCGATCAACGTGCCCATCAGCGGATCAATTTTGGGGTACTTGAGGCCCACCAACACCGAGCCGACTCCCGCGAGCGAACTGCCCACGGCAAAGGTGACCATGATGATGGAGTTGACGTTGATTCCCATCAAGGTGGCGGAGCGAAAGGAGAAACTCACCGCGCGAATGGCCATCCCGGTTTTGGTCTTCTGAATAAACCAGTTCAAGCACAACATGGCGACGACCGCCACCGAGATAATGGTGATATCAAAAAGCTGAATCTGAATTGCGCCGAAACTAAACAACGTCTCATCATGCAAAACTTCGGGAAAAAGTTTGGGGTCAGCGCCAAACACCACCTGGCCTGAGAACTGTAGAAAAAGACTCACGCCAATAGCCGTGATCAAGGTGTTCAATTTAGGGGCATTGCGCAGAGGCCGGTACGCGAAGCGCTCAATGCAAAGCCCGAGCACAGAACATCCGACCATGGAAATCACTAAGGTTAAAGCGAAGGACAGCCAGCCCGGCTTGTCGGTGAGATGAAAGCGCATGGCCCCGTAGTAGGCGGCGAACGCTCCCACCATGTACACGTCGGAATGCGCGAAATTGATCAGCTGGAGAACACCATAAACCATGGTATAACCAAGCGCGATCAACGCGTAAATCGCGCCGAGATTCAAACCGTTGATGATGTGCTGGACCAGCTCTTCCACTTAGTTTTGCGAACCCAGAAGTGTCACAAACTTCAGCGCTTTGCCATCGACTTTCACGATAAAGGCATCTTTGTCGGCGTTGCGCTCAGAGTTGATGGTGATTTTGCCCGTGGCGCCGTCAAAATTTTTGGTCGCCGCCAACTGATTGCGAATGGCTTCGCCAGTCAATTCCGGCGCCTTCTCTAAAGCCGCCATCAAAATCTGAGCCGCATCGTAACCGGCGGCCGCCAAACCATCGGGAGTCTCGTTGAATTTTTCTTTGTACTTCTTAATGAACTCTTGAGTCGCGGGCACCGGGCTTTCGCTGGCGTAGTGATTAGAAAAGTAAGAGCCCTGAATGGCGTCCTGTCCGATTTCAAACAACTTCGGACTGTCCCAGCCGTCGCCGCCGAGCAAAACCGCCTTGAGGCCCAATTGGCGGGCCTGACGGGCGATCAATCCCACTTCCGTATAATAAGCAGGGATAAAAATCGCATCCGGATTGGTTGAACGAATACGCGTCAGCTGACCTTTGAAATCCGAATCACCGGTTTGAAAAGTCTGCTCGGAAACGATTTCGCCGCCAAGTTCTTTAAATTTCTTGGCGAAAAATTCCGCTAAGCCCAAGCTGTAATCGGACTTCAAATCCTTCAGCACGGCCACTCGGCTTAGTTTTAAATTTTCCTTGGTAAAACGCGCCATCACCGGTCCCTGAAAAGGATCAATAAAGCAAACGCGGAAAATATAATCGCCCACCTGAGTCACTTTCGGATTGGTCGAACTCGGACTGACCATCGGAATCTTATACTGTTGAGCGATGGGTGCGGCCGCCAACGAGCGAGTGCTCGCCACCTCACCGAGAAGTGCGATCACTTTGTCCTGGGTGATCAGCTTTTTTACCACCGCGGCGGCTTCTTCAGGCTTGCCCTGATTGTCTTCCGTCAGCAGCACGATTTTTTTGCCTTTGATTCCGCCGGCCGCATTTTTGGCGTCAATCGCCAGGCGCACGCCGCGATCCGTGGATTGTCCAAAGGTGGCTTCACCTCCGGTCATGGAACCAAATTGGCCAATGCGAATTTCATTGCTTGGTTGGGCATTCGAACCGGTCGAATTTTTAATGCAACCGACAAGCGAAAACATTGCCGAAAAGAGCAGGACAAGAGCACAGCGAAGCATCGAAATCCCTCCCTAAAAACCTAATCCTTTTGCGTACCTGCTTTAGTGCGATCGGTCAACCCGTTGTGATCCGACCCGTCACTAGATCGTTGAGAATTCGCGGGTAAAAAACCCTTTCGGCGGCCTTCACCCGAGCGCCTAACGTAACGGCTGTATCGCCAGCCAGAACGGACACCTTCTCCTGCGCCAGAATGCGCCCCCGATCATAGGCGGCATCAACCAGGTGAATCGTGATGCCAGTTTCCAAGTCCGCTCCCGAGATCACAGCTTGGTGAACCCGCTCACCGTACATTCCCGCGCCACCATGTTTGGGCAACAGGGAGGGATGGCTGTTCACCACCCGGCCCGCATAGGCCTTCAACACGCGTGGGCCGATGAGACTCAAAAAGCCGGCCAGAACGACCCAGTCGGCCTGCCATTCTTGGAGTTGTTTGAGGAAGGCTTGATCCCAAGCCTCGCGCTGGTCGAATTGTTTGGGATTCAAAATTTTCTGAGGCACTTGCAGGCGCGCCGCCCGCTCTAGAACTCCTGCATCTGAGCGACTGACGATCAGTCCGCTGATCTGGGCAGCCAACGCAAGACTGCGCGAAGCCTGAACAATCGCTTCAAAATTGGAACCTTCGCCCGAGGCACAAATCACCATGCGCGTCTGCATGGAACGGAAAGCTAGCCGAGAGTGAAAAAATTCTCAAGGCCAATTGGCACCGTGAGTGCAAAGTAAATGCTCAAGACTATGGGTGACGATCGATTTTTACGTTTGCTGTGGATGGTGCTAGCGGTCTTAATTTCTCGCGCAGGCTGGTGCATGTTGCCTGGAGCCGAGGCGTGGAAGACCACAGATCTCGACTCCGCTTTTAGCAAAACTTTTATCTCCAATGAAAAATGCAATTCGAGCGAATTTTACGGTTTAGCCTGTCATCAGGCCTTGCAGGCCACGGCCAAACTCCTGCACCTTCCGCCCCCCACCGACGCCGGCGAGAGTGTGGATTTTGAGAGAAAATTTCAGCAGCAGGCGGAGACTTTGCCCCCGGATATTCCGGCCCAGATGTTTTGGGGCGTGGGACTCAATGCCCTGCTCATGGCTTTTGACGCTCACGCCTATTTGCGGCCAGCCTTGGATCCGGTAGTCGGTGACATTCGCGAATATGTCGGAATCGGGGCGACAATGGTCATGGGCCGACGCGGATTTTTCGTAAGCGAAATCTTTCCCGGGTCGCCGGCTGCAGCGAGTGGCTTGAGTTACGGAGATCTTATTACCACCATTACCCGCGACGATCACACGACCCAAATCCTGGCTGGCCATTCCCAGGATGAAGTCAGCGAATGGTTCCACGGCCCACGCGGAACCCGGCTTACCCTGAGCCTTAATCGATTAGACGGAAGCACGACGGAATTAAAAATTCCACGTCAGCCTTTAAAAATTTCGTCGCTAGATTTCTTTGCTTTTCCGCGCGATCCAGATTTTGGCTACATTCGTTTGCGCCAATTTATCGGCGGACAGGCCTGCGGCGGCGTGCGGATGGCCCTTGATATTTTACAGCGCGCGGGCGTTCGTTTTTTCATTCTGGATTTGCGTGGCAATCCAGGAGGCACCAAACAAGAAGCGCTTTGTATCAACGGTTTGTTTCTCGGGCCCCGACGTGAGCAGATCGCCTCGGTGACAATTCCGGTGGTCATTCCCAATGCCGCTCTGGTGCATGTCTTTGATTCCACCCCCGGCTTGCGCTGGCAGCGGGGCTATGCCCTGAATCCCGAGACACTACCCCTAGTCGTTTTGATGGATGAACATTCCGCCAGCAGCTCGGAAATTGTCGCCGGAGTGCTGCAGTATTTCCATAGCGCCTGGGTGGTCGGAAGAACAAGCTTCGGCAAGGGCACTGAGCAGACCACGGACGCAATGGAAGGACACAATTCCCTGATTCTGTCCGCGACCTCGGCTCTATTCTTTTTTCCCAATTTGAAAAGTAATCAGCGGGTCGGAATCACCCCCAGTTTTCCCCTACCGTTGGCACGCGGGATCGCCGATGCAGATCTAATTATGGACCGAGAACCGCAAGTTCATCCCAACTCGCTGCCCGCCTTCAATGAACCTTGGGAAGACGATCGCCAGGAAGAGATCGCAAAAATCCGCGCCTGCATCGAACGCGACAAGCTAGAAGAATACTTTCTCAAACGCTTAGATATTGCCAATGGCGATCTGCCCTGGGCCTATGGGGCAGCCGTTCTCAAGTGCGCAGAGGCAATTGAAAAAACTCCCTGATTCCATTGATTTTGGCGCCAATTCTCGGCACTTATAGGGGCACAGACCCTTTGACGTAGATTCGGCCATGGCAATCCTTTTGCACATTTGCCGGGTGCTTAGCCTTGACCTTCACGGAGGATGACGATGAATCGCAAAAACCTGATTGCCGCTGCCTGCGCTGGATTGCTGGTCAGCTGCTCCCCCACAATGCCGCGCAAGGGATATATTGCGAAAGATCTGCCGGGAAATGCGACGGGAACTGCGGCCGCCAAGAGCAGCCAACAGGCGCAAGATCCTCAAATTACCTCAATCGTGCGCGACGACAGCAAATGCCTAGAAGTGGATCAAATCATGAAAGTGCTGAACGCCAAAAAAAATATCCTCTATTGGGCTTACCTGCGTAACCGCGACCTCGTCACGGACACGGACGGCGGAAAAGCGAAGAGCGCCAGCTGGCCGGGCGATGCGCAAACCCTTCAACGCATGCTGGTGAACAGCCAATCTCCGATCATTTTTGAAATGCTACAACCGAGTCAGCTGTCCGGATCCACGCTCGTAGGTTCTCTGACCGACATCACGGCGCTAGACAATTGCACCAGTGCCTCCTTCGGCAGCGGCAGCACAGCCGCCGTCTTCGATGTGGATACCACGCCACCCTCGAGCAAAGCCTCAAGCACCAAGCAGTTGACCTTGATTAGCAAAGATAAGACTGAAACCCGCATTTACAGCGTGATTGACAGCCAATTGGTCATTTCCGTTCTGGTCAAACAACCGACCATTACTCCTTGCAATGGCAAACCAGTCGACGGTTTAGTTTTGAAGTCCGAATATATTTTGGACTTTGGCGGTGGCGTCGGCCCCTTCTTAATCAGCTCTCATTGGGCGCAAGTTCTGATGAAATCGGTGCCCGAACCGCCTCCTGGATTTGAGGTTGCAGCTACCGCGGTTGTTTTTCAACCGGCGGCGCCGCCCGTTCGCCCCGCGCAGCCTGTTCAACCCATCATCGTTCGTCCTGCTCGCCTCCGTCCGGCAACGGTCCAACCTGGTCAAGCTCCGGTTCAAACTCCGGCTCCGCGCAGTGCTGGAATGGGTGGGGTCTCGGTTGAGGGAACGGCGTTGCAGGCCTTCACTAGCCTGTTCCAACAAGGTGACTTCTCTCCGTCAGAATGTCCGGCTGCTCCCACGACTCCAACGCCTGGCAAGTAATGAGCAACGCACTGAGCTTCATCATTCTGTTGTTTTTCTTCTGGGGACGCTCACTGCGTTTCAAAAATCTGCGCCGCCACATCCAAGTGATGAGCGGCGTGATTGTAGCTGATCTTTGTTTAGTCGGATTTCTGGTAGTCAAACATGATGCTCTCGGAAAAGTTGGCTTAGGGATGCCCTGGACTTTGAAAGTGCACGTGCCCATCGCGATTTTCACAGTTGTACTCTATTTCGTGACCGCTTGGACGGGATATCAATTGCTAAAAGGTCGCAAATTGCACGCTCGCATGCGCCGCCTAGATCGCGTTTTGGTTGGTGCGCGAGTTTTGACTTTGCTGACCAGTTTGATGGTGCAGTTAATCAAGGTGTGAACTTCACAACCTTTTGCGCGATCGTTCCGAAAATATTCTGACCCTTTTGATCCAACATTTCCATTTTGATTGTGTCTCCGGACTTCATAAAGGGCGTCTTCATCACGCCTTCATGAATCTTCTCGAGCATGCGTTTCTCCGCCAAGCAGCTGCTGCCTTTGCTCATATCTTCGTTTGAAACCGTGCCACTGCCAATGATGGTGCCGGCGCTTAAGCTGCGGGTGCGAGCCGCGTGGGCAATGAGTTGGCCAAAGTGGAAATGCATCACTCCGGCGTCGGCCTTACCGAAGAATTCTCCATTGTACTCCACGTGTAGCGGGAGATGAATACGCCCACCGATCCAAGCTCCGCCCAATTCATCGGCCGTGACCGCAAAGGGCGCAAAAGCCGTGGACGGTTTACTCTGCAAAAAGCCGAAACCTTGAGCCAACTCTTCCGGAATGAGGCCACGCAAAGACACGTCGTTGAGCGCCACGAAGAGAATAATTTTTTCCAGCGCCTTTTCAGCGCTGATCCCCATCGGAACTTCGTCGACGATCACGCCCACTTCACCTTCGAAGTCCGTGCCATGGGCAAAATCAATTTGCGGAATGTCTTCCGTAGGCGCGAGAAAGGTGTCGCTCCCGCCTTGATACATAAGCGGAACTGTTTCTAGGGTCTCCGGTAGGGGGGCGTTGCGCGCCATGCGCACCAATTTCACATGATGAATAAAGGCGGAGCCATCCGCCCACTGGAAAGCGCGCGGCAGCGGCGAGTGCAGGTCGGCGGCTTTGGGCGTGAAGCTGCCCGCAGGCTTGCCCTCGTTTAGCTGTTTATAAAGCGCTTCTAGCTTGGGCTTGGCACTTTGCCAATTCTCAATGGCCTCGCGCAGGGACGCCGC
>Ga0206795_1204_pt1 | contig 9813 bp, 8 predicted proteins | sample Alteio_BWOrgCont_71_FD_152872 | JGI IMG/M metagenome (GOLD analysis project Ga0206795, IMG submission 152872) | Enriched cells from forest soil in Barre Woods Harvard Forest LTER site, Petersham, Massachusetts, United States -... | ecosystem: Environmental > Terrestrial > Soil > Temperate forest > O... | reverse complement strand
CTCCGGGGACGGGTAGTTTCCCCTCGGCCATTTCATACAGCAACAACCCCAAAGCAAACAAACCGGCGGCTGGGCCAGTGGGCTCGCCTTTCAATTGCTCCAGCGCCATATAAGCGGGTGTGCCAACTGGGATAACTTCGGAGTGCGCCGTTATTCAGGACTTATACGCACCCTGATCGGCTAAACTGTATTGCAACCATCACATGTCACTTTCTGCCGGAGACAAACTCGGCCCGTACGAAATTGTTGCGCCCATCGGCGCCGGTGGCATGGGTGAAGTGTACAAGGCGCGCGACACGCGACTCGACCGGATGGTCGCAGTCAAGGTTTCAAACGAACTGTTCTCGGCGCGTTTCGAGCGCGAAGCTCGCGCCGTCGCGGCCCTGAATCATTCCAACATTTGCACGCTCCACGATGTCGGCCCCAATTACCTTGTAATGGAGCACATCGATGGCTCGCCTCTCAAGGGGCCTTTGCCTGTCGATCAAGCACTGAAGTATGCCGCACAGATTTGCGACGCACTCGACGCCGCACACAAGAAGGGCATCACTCATCGCGACCTGAAGCCCGCGAATATTCTCGTGACCAGGGAAGGGGTGAAGCTGCTGGATTTCGGTTTAGCGAAGATGGGGCCGGCGATCCAGGCCGGTGAAGGCACCGTGACCATGGCGCTAACCGGCAAGGGCGAAATACTGGGAACGTTCCAGTACATGTCGCCCGAGCAAGTCACTGGACAAGATGCCGGTCCGCGCAGCGACATCTTTTCGTTCGGCTTAGTGCTCTACGAAATGCTCACCGGCAAGCGCGCGTTTGATGGCTCGTCTCCGGCCAGTGTGATTGCGGCCATTATGGAACGTCCGGCGCCATCGATTGCCACTATCGTGCCCCCAGCACTGGATCGTTTGCTCCAACGCTGCCTTGCGAAAGATCCTGATGACCGATGGCAGAGCGCAAGGGACTTGAAGGCGGAGTTGGAGTGGATCGCGAGCTCGTCCGGCGAAGCGATTGCAAGCCCAACGCGATCACCGTCGCGCTTCGGAAGATTACCGTGGATCGTGGCGGGAGTTCTGGCCGTTGCTGCCGTAGCTCTCGGCTTCGTGGCGTACCGCGCGACGCGGCCCGCTCCGTTGAAGCCGCTGGTGCGTCTGGATGTGGATCTAGGAGCGGAAGTGTCGCTCAGTTCCCAGGCCGGAACAGATACGATCCTCTCGCCGGACGGCACAAGGTTAGTGTACGCGTCGCAAGGAAGACTCTTTACTCGCAGACTCGACCAGCCCATGGCCACAGAGCTCGCTAGTACCGATGGGGCGTTCGCTCCTTTCTTCTCGCCGGACGGGCAGTGGGTAGCCTTCTTCGCGTCAGGGAAGTTGAAGAAGATTGCGGTGGAAGGCGGCGCACCCATTGCGTTGTGCGACTACTCCAACCCCCCGCGAGGCGGCAGTTGGGGCGCGGACGGAACGATCATTGTGGCGAGCAACGGCGGCTCTTTGTCCAGGATTCCCTCCTCGGGAGGCGCGCTAACGCTAGTGACCGAACTGGCACGGGGCGAAGCCACGCAGCGCTGGCCGCAAATCCTGCCGGGAGGGAAAGCAGTGCTCTTCACCTCTCACACATCAGCCGCAGCATTCGATGGCGCCAACATCGAAGTCATAACTTTGGCCGATCACCGCCGCAAGACGCTGCAACGCGGAGGCACTTTTGGGCGTTACCTGCCCGCGTTGAATGGGAACGGGCACTTGGTATACATCAACAAAGGAACGCTGTTTGCCGTGCCCTTCGATCCGGAGAAGCTGGAAGTGCGCGGCACGCCCTCGCCGGTGCTGGAGGAAGTTGCTTATAGCACTACGTCGGGCTTCGCTCAGTTGGATTTTTCACGAATCGGCACGCTAGTTTATCGCAGCGGCGGAGCGGCGGGAGACTATTTGGTCACCGTGCAGTGGCTGGATGCCGCCGGCAAGACAGCGCCGCTGCTGGCCAAGCCGGGCATCTATGAGCGGCCGCGTTTGTCGCCGGACGGGCAGCGCTTGGTCTATGGTGACGGGTCGGACATCTGGGTGTACGAAGCCCAGCGTGATATCCTGACACGGCTTACGTTCGGTGGCGCCAACTATCTGGTCCCGGTGTGGAGCCCGGACGGCCGCTACATCTTGTTCTCCGGGGTTGAAGGTATTTGGTGGGTCCGCTCCGACGCCGCGGGCAAGCCCCAACTTTTGATCCAAGGCAAGAATCCTCTGTATCCGTTTTCCTTCACCCCTGATGGAAAGCGGCTGGCTTACAACGAAGCAAGTCCGTCCACTGCGTACGATGTTTTGACGGCGCCCATCGAAAAGGACGGTGCCGGGCTGCGGGCCGGAAAACCCGAGATCTTCCTGCAAACTTCCGCCGACGAGCGCAACGCGGTTTTTTCTCCCGATGGTCGCTGGCTGGCCTATACATCCAACGAGTCCGGGAAATATGAAGTGTACGTAAGCGCGTTTCCGGACAAAAGCGGTAAGTGGCAGATCTCGAACGCGGGCGGAGCGTATCCGGTCTGGTCAAGCAACGGGCGGGAACTGTTCTTCCGGACCGACGACAACCGAATTATGGTGGCTCCCTATGCCACGAAGGCGGATTCGTTTGTCCCGGGTAAGCCGCGAGTGTGGTCCGATAGACGATTGGCCGATTTCGGGACTGTAGGTTTCAATAACTACGATCTTGCCCCGGATGGCAAACGCATCGCCGCGCTGATGCCGGTCGAGTCGCCGGAAGCGCAACAGACGCAGAGCCACGTGATCTTCCTCGAAAACTTCGCCGACGAGTTGCAGCGCAAAGTGCCTGCAGGCAAATAGATCCTGATCGTGTAGCGGCGCAAGTTTCAATAGAAGCCCCATTTTGGAGTGGGTTGCCCGAATAGCTTCTGGATTGTCGGCCATCGGGAAGCTATCCAGTTTGAAGGATAGTCGGATTCCGAAAGCGATCCAAAGGCACAAAAGCGGCCGAAAGTTTCCACCCGGGCTTGGATCGGCCGGACTATGCCGGCATCCCGGAATTGTAGGCGCGCTAGCTTGATCCATTGGCCATAGCCAATAGCCACCAAACCCTGCTACACTAATGGCTTAACGCTCCGTAACGGCGAGGTGTTGGTGTGTTTATCAGCGTCAAGGAGCTGGAACTTAAGAAGGTTCACTTTGAAGTGGCCTTCCTGCCCGGTGAAATCGAGTTTCAAGATGATGGCGACCGGCTAAGTCAGGCTACTCCGCTCCAGGCGGAAGGTTCCGCGGAGCTTCTTCCGCATACGCTCGGGGAAATTCGAGTGCGCGGGCATCTGGCAGTCACAATGCGCTGCGATTGTAATCGCTGCCTGGAGCCGGCGGAGTTTCCGATCGATTCCAGCTTCGATCTGTTCTATCGCCCGGCTGAGGTTGCCGATGATGATGAGGAAGCGGAAGTCGAAATTGATGAGGGAGAAGCCGAGATCGCCTTTTATGAAGGCGGCGGCCTTGACTTAAAAGACGTGTTGCGGGAGCAGGTTTTGTTGACCATGCCAATGCAGCGCGTTTGCGGCGAGGGTTGCCTGGGGATGTGCCCCATCTGCGGACAGAATCGTAACCTGATAAACTGCGGATGCGAACCTAAACTCGTGGACGATCGCTGGTCCGCTCTCAAGAAAGTTCAAGTTAAAGGGACATAGACATGCCAAATCCGAAAAGACGACACTCCAAACAGCGTACCTCCACGCGCCGGTCCCACGACCATTTGCGCGCGCTGGGCCACGCCGAGTGCCCCAATTGCCACGAGCCCAAGCTCCCCCACCGCGCCTGCCCGCATTGCGGCCGCTACAAGGGCCGCGAAGTGATCGAGGTTGCGGAAGAATAAAGATCCGGAAATCGTCCTACCATGGTGACCATCGCGGTTGACGCAATGGGCGGCGATGACGCCCCGAAGGCCGAGGTAGAGGGAGCCATTCGCGCTGTCCGGTCGCTGGGCGTCAAAGTCATTCTGGTCGGTAAGCGGGACATCGTGCGCGCCGAATTGGACAAGCACGAAGATACCGACGGTCTGCCCATCGAAATTCACCACGCCAGCGAACAGGTGACCATGGACGACAGCGTGAAAGCGGTCCGCAACAAGCGCGACAGCTCTATCCGCGTGGCCGCCCGGCTGGTGCGCGACGGAGTTGCCGACGGCCTGGTTTCGGCCGGCAACACGGGCGCCGTGATGGCCACCGCCAAGCAGGTGCAAGGCATGCTCCCCGGTGTGGATCGCCCGGCCATGGCGGCCGCATTTCCGACGCTGAAGGGAACGCCCGTGATCGTGGTCGACGTGGGCGCCAATGTCGATTCGTCTGCGCGCATGCTGGCGCAGTTCGCCGTCATGGGCGATATCTACTCGCGCGTGATCTTTCACACCTACCGGCCGCGCGTGGGCCTGCTTTCCATCGGCGAGGAAGAGCACAAGGGCAATGAGCTGACGCGGGCGGCCACTCCGCTCCTCAAAGCGCTACCCATTCATTTCATCGGCAACGTGGAAGGCCGCGATATTTATGCCGGCGAGACGGACGTGATCGTGTGCGATGGCTTTATCGGCAATGTCGCGCTGAAGGTGAGCGAAGGCCTGGTGGAAATGGTGTCCAAGATGCTGCGCGAGTCGCTGGAAGCCACCATCACGCGCAAAATCGGCTCCCTGCTGGCACGCCGGGCCTTTAACGAGTTCAAGAAGCGCGTGGATTATGCCGAGTACGGCGGCGCGCCGCTGCTGGGCGTCAAAGGCGTTTGCATCGTCACTCACGGCCGCCCTAACGCCAACGCGATCAAGAACGCTATTCGCGTGGCCGCGGAGTTCGCCGAAGGGAATATTAACGAACAGATCGAGGCGGAGTTGGCCAGCGGACAACTGGTGGGCGCCTCCGCCGCTGCAAAGGCTGACTGATATGTTTCGGCCATTAGCGGTTTGCTTTTTCACGCTGGCGTCAATTGCCGTCGCCGCTGAAGACCCGGTGCAATGGGCCCTGACGTTCGATTCCAAAACTGCCGCGCCCGGCTCCCACGTGCTGGCCAAGCTCACCGGAACAATTCAGCCCCACTGGCACGTTTACTCGATGACCACGCCCCCAGGCGGCCCCAATCCAACCACGGCCGGAATCGCGGATAATCCAGCAGTCGCGGGATTTAAGACTTATCAAGCCAAGCCGGTGCGCAAGCTGGACCCAAGCTTCGGCATCGACACCGAGACATTCTCCGAACAGTATGTGCTGTTGTTCGATGTTGAGCTGAAGAAAGACGCAGCCCCTGGCCCTGTGGACATTGCCGCCAACGTACGCTATCAAAGCTGCAACGACACAATCTGCCTTCCGCCCAAGAAGAAGACCTCTTCGGGGTCTTTGACCGTAGATGCGTCCGCAAAATCGCAGGCGATCGTCATTCCCGCGGGCTACGCGCCTTTGCCAACCCCCGTGCCTGGAGTGGGATCAACGTCCGCCGTCGCGCCATCTACTCAGACCGCGCCAACCCCGGCGAGCGCATCGGCCCCCGCCGATGGCCTCGGCCTCTTCCTGCTCGCCGCATTCGCGGCGGGCTTAGCGGCCATCTTCACACCGTGCGTGTTTCCGATGATCCCCTTCACAGTTTCCTACTTCGTCAATCGTCAGGCGGGATCGAAGACACACGGCGTCCTGCAGGCGCTAGCCTTTTGCCTCGGCATCGTCGTCTTTTTCACAGGAATTGGAGCGCTACTGAAGGTGCTGGTCGGGTCGGCGGGAGTGGTTCAACTGGGTAACAGCCCCTGGGTGAACGGATTCATCGGAGCGCTGTTTGTGGTGTTTGGCTTGAGCCTGCTGGGCGCCTATGAAATGACGCTTCCATCCGGCCTGCTCACCAAGCTCAACCAGGCTTCTGAAGGCGGTGGCTATTTCGGCTCGCTGCTGATGGGCCTGACGTTCACACTAACCTCATTCGCTTGCATCGGACCATTCATGGGTTCGCTGCTGGCCGGTTCGGTGCAAGGCGGAGGATTGCAGCCGGTACTCGGAATGGCGGCGTTCTCTTCCGGCCTGGCCGCGCCCTTCTTTCTGCTCGCGCTATTTCCGTCGTTCCTGCAAAGGATGCCCAAGAGCGGCGGCTGGCTGATGCGGGTGAAAGTAGTGCTCGGGTTCGTGGTGCTCGCGATCGCGATGAAATACCTGAGCTCCGCCGATCAGATCCTGCAAACGGATTGGATCTCGCGCGAGATGTTTTTGGCTTGCTGGGTGGTGCTCTTCGCGCTGCCGGGTCTTTACCTGCTGGGCTTTCTGCGCCTGGAAGGAATCAAGCCGGAGGATCCGCTGGGCGTGGGCCGCGTGCTGGTGGCCGCCGTGTTCCTGACGTTCTCGATCAGCTTGTTGCCGGGATTATTCGGCGCGTCGCTCGGCAACGTGGAAGCATTTATTCCTGTACAGGCCAAGGGAGTGGCGCTATTTGGCGGCGCAGGTGAGCCTGCCGCGCCCGTGTGGATGAAGAATCAGTACAAGGAAGCGCTGGCGAAAGCGCGCGCCGAGAACAAGCTGGTATTTATTAACTTCACCGGTTATGCGTGCACCAATTGCCATTGGATGAAGGCCAACATGTTTCCGCGTCCAGAAATCACAGGCCTGTTAAAGGACTTTGTTCTGGTGGATCTTTATACCGATGGAACCGACGCCCCCTCCGAGCAGAATCAACAGCTCGAAGAGAAGCGTTTCGGCACGGTGGCCATTCCGTTTTATGCTATTCTCGATCCCGACGAGCGCACCCTCGCGACATTCCCAGGCCTGACGCGCAAAGCATCGGAATTTGTGACGTTCCTGAAAACCCGCGCTAGCGGCGTCGCCTCCACTGGCCCAAGTACAGCTCCGCCGCGAAGCTCTCTCGTTCGCGATCACTCGCTGCCTGCCATATATCACGGGCTTTTTGCAGCAAGCGCTCGAGCAGTTCCGCACTTCGCCGCGCTTCGATAACCTGCTGGCGCTGCTGCTGCACTTCCACCTCTGCTTGCCGCTCCCGGTTTTCGATGTCCCGAATTTTGCCGCGGGTGTGCAAGCGGTACGCATCCAGACTTTGCAGCTGGGCGGCCTCCACCGCCGGCTGTCCCAGCACTTCCCGTTCGTTGCGGCTGCGCTCGCTTGCGATATTCTGTTTTTCTTCCCGCAGCGCCTGCAGATTTTCTCGCATTTGCTCCAGCTTCCGTTCTTCGAGCATGGCTTGGCCAACCCGCCAGCGGCGCACGCGGTCCAGCGGGAATTGAAACCGCTGCATTCTTTAAGAATCCGCCCGCCGGGCCAGTTCGCTCAATCCAGCCATGGTTTTTTCGAAGGGAGCCTGTTCCTGACTGTCTTGTTTTAGAAAATCAAGCAGCAGCGGACGCAGGCGGATGGCCGCGTCCAGCTTCGGGTTCGCGCCAGAGGCGTAAGCGCCCAGGTTGATCAGGTCTTCCGAGCGCGCGTGCGTGGCCAGAGCCTCGCGGATCTTTCCGGCAGCTTCTTTTTGTTCGGACGTACACAGGCGCGGGGCCAGCCGGCTCACCGACTGCAATATATCGATGGCCGGATAGTGCCCGGCCGCACCCAGCTCGCGCGACAGAACAATGTGGCCGTCCAGAATGGCCCGCACCGCGTCGCAGATGGGTTCGTTGAAATCGTCGCCTTCCACCAGCACGGTGAAAAACCCGGTGATGGACCCACGGCGAAATCTCCCGGCCCGTTCGAAGATTTTCGGCAGCAGATGGAAGACCGAAGGAGTGTAGCCCTTCTGGCTGGGCGGCTCGCCGGCCGCCAGCCCGATCTCGCGCTGCGCCATGGCCAGCCGGGTCACCGAATCCATCACCAGGAGCACGTCTTTGCCCTGATCGCGAAAGTATTCGGCCACCGCGAGCGCGACAAACGCGGCGCGAATTCGCAAGGGGGCCGGCCGGTCGGAAGTGGCCACCACCAGCACCGACTTCTTCAAGCCCTCCGGACCCAATTCCTGCTCGATGAAATCCCGGACCTCGCGATTGCGCTCTCCAATAAGCGCGATCACGCTGACGTCGGCGTTGCTCGAGCGCGCCATTGCGCCCAGCAGCGTGCTCTTGCCCACCCCCGAGCCGCCAAAAATTCCGATTCTCTGCCCCTTGCCGCACGTCAGCAGGCTGTCGATGGCTCGAATTCCGGTGGCCAGCGCATCGGCGATCGGTTCGCGGTCCAGCGGTCCCGGCGGCACCGCGTACAGCTCGTAGAGTTCGCCGCCGGAGCTCTGTCCCAAGCCGGAGCTCGGTCCCAAAAAGATCGGCCCCAGATCATCCAGAGGTTTTCCGAATCCATCGATCACCCGGCCCAGCAGTTGTGGCCCGGCCAGCATTTTCGAATCTTCCTTGCGCCCCACAATCGGATCGCCCAGGTGCAATCCATCAGTCTGCTCCAGCGGCATCGACAGCACGCGCTGATCGCGAAAGCCGATCACCTGGGTGCGAATCAAGCGACCGTTGCGCGTCACGATCTCGCAAAAATCGCCCACCGCCGCTTCCGGCCCTTTGGACTCCACCAGCAAGCCCACCAAATCGGTTACGCTGCCCGTCCAGCGACAGGTCTCAATGCCCGCCAGCCGTTCGTAATAAGGCTTCAAATTCATATGCAGACTTTCTGATCACGAGCCGGGAACCAGATCGGCGAAGCCGCGCTCGATCTCGGCCAGTTGCGTGTCGACAGACGCATCCAGTAACCCGCGGCTGGACTCGAGGATCACCCCGCCCGCCGCCAGATTGGGATCGGCGATCACTTCCACGCGCTGCGGCAACCCCATTTGCTCGAAGAACTGCCGCACCATGGCGGCGTCGGGGCGAGAAACACGCACCTGGTGTACTTCGCGCGCTTCCATTTTGTCGAGCGCCGCCTTCACTAGACCCAGCAGCGCCTCGGGCAGCATGGTCAGCTCGCGGTGCAATATGCGGCGCGCCACCGCCAAAGCCAGCGCAACCACATCCTGCTCCGCTTCGCGGCGATATCGGAGACGCAATCCGGTGAGCTCTTCGATGCTGCGAGCCAGCTTCATCTGCATCGCTTCCACCTGCGCGGCGAAGGTTGGGCGGATGGCCGCTTGCCCTTCCTCAAAACCCTGCTGGCGCGCCGCAGCCAGACGCTGTTCGATGTCGTCCTTTGGCTCCGGCCCGGGCAGGACAGGTTCCGGGACAGAGCCCGGCGCCGGGGGTCCATCGCCAGTGATGGCGCCAGTGATGGCTTCGGCCGCAGAGACCCGGCGCCAAGCCACCGGCTCGGTGGCAATTGCCGGGCCGCGCATTAATTTAGACGACATCTCTTTTTAGAAAACCTGGATTCTAGCTTCTGAATTCTGACTTCTGAATTCTTCTTCAAACCACATACTGCTCCCCAACCGTTCCCTTCAGACTGATGGTGCCCTCGGCTTCCAACTGCCGGATCACTGCAATAATCTGTTGTTGCGCCGCTTCCACTTCTTTGATCTTGATCGGCCCGAGCGACTCCAGGTCTTCCTTCAGCATCTCGGCGCCGCGCTGGCTCATGAGCTGCAGGATATGATTCTTCAACTGTTCGCTGGTACCCTTCAGCGCCGTCGTCAGGATCTTGCGATCCACCTTGCCCAGCATTTCCTTGATGGCCTCCTGGCTCAGCAACAGCAGGTCTTCAAAGACGAACATCATGTGCCGGATGGTTTCGACCAATCTTGGGTCGTTCACCTCGATGGCTTCCAAAATATCCTTGCTGCTGCCCGAATCCAGGCGATTGAACATCTCCGACACCGCGCGAACCCCGCCGTACGACTCGCGGCTCAATTCACCCAGCGACTTCAGCCGCTGCCCGATGATCGCCGC
>Ga0206795_1203_pt1 | contig 9913 bp, 10 predicted proteins | sample Alteio_BWOrgCont_71_FD_152872 | JGI IMG/M metagenome (GOLD analysis project Ga0206795, IMG submission 152872) | Enriched cells from forest soil in Barre Woods Harvard Forest LTER site, Petersham, Massachusetts, United States -... | ecosystem: Environmental > Terrestrial > Soil > Temperate forest > O... | reverse complement strand
CTGTGCCCGCATTTCTGCGGATTAGAGAGTAGAAGCGAAACGATGGCCCACGATTGGCAGCCGGATTTTGAACCACTCCCGGATTTCGAAAAGCTCATTGACGAGCACCAGTCGATGGTCTTTTCGCTGGCCTGGCGCATGACCGGCGATCGCGGCCTGGCCGAAGAGATTGCGCAGGATGTGTTTATGGAGCTGGATCGCAACCTTGCCAGGATTGAAAACGGCGCGCATGCCTGCTTCTGGCTGCGGCGGGTGACCATAAGCCGATCCACGGATGCATTGCGGCGGCGCAAGGTGCGGGGCCTGGATTTGTGGGTGGAGATTGAAGACGATCATGGAATGACGGCGGAGCAGAGAAACTCTCCGCTGAGCACGCGGCTGGAGCAACTGCTGGCCACGCTGCCTGAGGCGCAACGCGCGGCGCTGATTCTCCGCTACCAGGAGGATCTGACGCCGGAAGAGATTGCGACCACGTTGCAAGCGCCTCTTGCCACCGTCAAGAGCCATTTGCAAAGGGGCTTGAAACTGTTGCGTGCCAAGGCGACAACGCATTTGAAGGAGTACTTGCGCGACAGGAAATACGTTGAGGGAGCTTGAAGCGATGAACTTTGAACCGGGCGACGATTTTGAACGCGAGCTTCAACAAGCTTTTGGCCGCAGGCCCGCGCCGCCTAGCCTGAAGCGCAAGCTGCTGGAGCGCCGGTTGACGGAAGGAAGTCGCCGGCCGCAGACAGAACATCCATTTGTGACCTGGCAGCGAATGGCCGCTGCTGTGGCGTTGATGGCTGTGCTTGCGGGCGGAGCAGAGTGGCGCAACCGAGAAGAACGGCGCAAGGAAGAAGTGGCGCGTGAGCAGGTGCTAACCGCGTTGCGTATCACAAGCCGCGCATTGAACCAGATGAATACGAGGCTTGCGGCGCGTGGGCGTGCTGCAGCTCAGGATTAAGGAGAAAGACCGATGCAAAACCGAATCATCACTTTCGTATTGGCGGCGGGAATTGTGGCCGCGCCGGGATGGGCTCTGGCGCAGGACGCGCCGCTGCCCGCGCCTTCACCGATCGAAAAGGAACTGGCTGCGCGCGCTTCCGACGTGACGGAGGTCACGCTGGGCAAAAACATGCTGGCGTTTGCTGCCAAAATCCTGAACGGTAAAAATGACGACGACGCGGAGGCGCGGCACCTGATCGAGGGGCTCGAAGGGATCTACGTCCGCGAGTACGAATTCGACAAAGAAGGGCAGTTCTCGGCGGATGAAGTTGACCAACTGCGCAAGTACTTCGAGACCAGCGAATGGACGCCGATTGTGAAGTCACGCGAACGCAAAAATAGCGAGAGCGCCGACGTGATGGTGAAGCTGGTGAACGGCGAGTCGCATGGAATCTTCATTCTTAACGTCGAACCCAAAGAACTGACCATCGTGCTGATTCTCGGACCCATTCATCCCGACCAACTCGGGGAGCTGCGTGGCATCAGCGGCCTGGGCGCGATAGGCGATGTGGTCCGCGACCACGACAAAGAAAAGGACAAGGACAAAGAAAAGACCAAGGACAAGAAAGGCGGCAACCAATGAAGCAGCTTTTGTTGATTCCCATCGGATTTGTATTGCTGGCAGTTCCAGTGGCAGTGTTGGCTGGCGGCGAGGGCGGCTTTGACGGCGTGGTGCGCTCCATTGAGAGCCGGTATCACGTGCGGGCTACGCGCATTCCCTTTCTCGGGCTTATCAGCCTGGTCTCGCGCAAGGCAACCCACGGGGCAGTGGGCGGGCTGCACTTGGCGGAGATTGAGCAGTTCACGGAACCTGTCGACGGCGAAGAGCTGAACCGCATGGTTGAGGAGAAGCTTGGCTCGGGTTGGGAGAGGATGGTTCGTGAAACCAACCGCAGCGGTCATGAGCAGACGCTGATCTTCATTCATCCTGAGGGCGACCGGATGGGGATGTTCGTGGTCGATCTGGATGGCAACGAGATGGACGTAGTGCAGGTGTCGGTCGATCCGAAGCATCTTGACGATGACATTGGCCAATATAGTCATCACCACCACGACAGCGACACGGACGGTGAGAAGGGCGACGGCGCATCGGATTAGAGAGTCTCTGTGGGAATTTTTCTTCCCAAGATCGCATTGCCTCAGGGGCTGAAGTCCGGCTGATATGGCTGCTCTTATGTACGGGCTGAAGCCCGTACCCTTCATGCAGGAACCAAGCTGAGCACTGGAATCAAGTTCGACACCGGAATCAAGCTGTACCTATGCGACGAAGGGCGGTCTTTCTACACTTGAAGATAGTATGGCCAGCCTCGCACCCACGCCGACTTCGGGTTATCGCGGCCGGCTTGCGCCTTCGCCAACCGGGTATCTGCATGTAGGGCACGCACGCACGTTCTGGACTGCGTGGCAGAGAGCGCGCGACGCGGGCGGAGCGCTGGTGATGCGCATGGAAGACCTGGACCCGGATCGAAGCCGCTCCTCGTATGCCGAAGCGGCAATCGAAGATCTGCGATGGCTGGGTATCCGCTGGCAGGAAGGCCCGGACAAGGGCGGACCGTATGCGCCCTACGTGCAGAGCCGCAGGAGGTCCATTTATCTGGCTGCGTGGCGCAGGCTTTTGCGACGCGGCTATCTCTATCCATGCCGTTGCTCGCGCAAGGATCTTGAACAGGCACTCGGAGCGCCGCATGAAAGAGTGTCCGCTCTCATGCTCGGCTCCGTTGCGGGAGGGAAGCTGGATCTCGAGGATGACGATCCGGTCTATCCGGGCACGTGCAGGCGATCTTTGGGAAACCCAACGCAACTGCCCGGCCCCACCGCAAGCGAGATCGAGATGCCGAACGGATTCAACTGGCGATTTCGCGTGCCGGATGGGGAAGCTGTCGAGTTTGTGGATCTGAATCTAGGTCCACAGCGTTTTGTGGCCGGTGTGGACTTCGGGGACTTTGTGGTGTGGCGGCGCGACGGCGCTCCCAGCTACCAGCTTGCCTGCGTGGCCGATGACGCGGCCATGCACATCACGGAAGTGGTGCGCGGCGCCGATTTGCTAAAGTCGACCGCGCGCCAGATCCTGCTGAACCGGGCTCTTGGCTATCGCGATCCGGCGTGGTTCCACTGCCGCCTGGTAGTGGACCATAACGGCAGGCGGCTGGCCAAGCGTCACGACTCGCTCAGCCTGCACGCCATGCGCCAGCGCGGGCTGACGCCGATGAACATCCTCTCGGCGGAGTTGCCGGTGGAGCAGTGACTGCTCTCGCCGTATCGAGCTGCACGTACGGCATTTACTGGTGATGGATGAAGGTGCCGTGCTGCAACTCAGTCATGGCCTGGCGCAGCTCGGCCTGGGTATTCATCACGATGGGGCCGTACCACGCGACTGGCTCTTCCAGCGGTCTGCCGGAGACGAGCAGGAAGCGCATGCCTTCCGGGCCTGCCTGCACCACGATCTCATCGCCGCGGTCGAAGAGAACGAGCGAATGATTTTTCGCGTCGTAGACCGGGGCAGCGTTTGGATCAACGGCGGACTCGGTCAGAACCGCCTTGGGATCTGAGGCATCGCGGAAGGTTCCATCGCCGGCGAACACATAAGCAAAGGCGTTTCGCGTTGTCTCGACCTTGATGCGCTTGCGCTTGTTGGGCGGCACGGAGATGTCTACGTAGCGCGCAGCCACATTCGATTCAGTTGCCACGCCCTCAACCGGACCATTCTGGCCCCAGAACTCTCCGCAAATAACGCGAGCCTTTGTGCCGTCGTCTTCGGTCACCTCCGGTATCGCCTTGGCAGGAATGTCCTGGTAGCGCGGTGCTGTCATTTTCAACGCAGCGGGCAGATTGGCCCAGAGCTGGAAACCGTGCATGCGGCCGTGCGCGTCACCGTGGGGCATCTCCTGGTGCAAAATGCCGCTGCCGGCTGTCATCCATTGCACGTCGCCGGCGGTCATGCGGCCCTTGTTGCCCAAACTGTCACCGTGTTCTACGTCGCCAGCGAGGACATAGGTAATGGTCTCGATGCCCCGGTGCGGGTGCCAGGGAAATCCGGCCAGATAGTCTGCCGGATTCTCGTTGCGGAAATCGTCCAGCAACAGGAATGGATCGAATTCTTTTGTCTTGCCAAAACCGAAGGCGCGCTGCAATTTGACGCCGGCTCCTTCGATGGTCGGCGTGGTTTCAATAATTTGCTTCACTGCGCGAAGCGACATGGTTGACCTCCCGTAGGGTTACAGGTATTGGATGCGCGAGGACGATATTCGTTGCAACAAGTATGTTGCCAGGCAGCGCCTTGCTTTGCCAGGACAGCACCTCGCTAAGTGTGGTTGTCTTCCCACGCATCCGTCTTCCCATGCATCAAGGTCGAGACGTGGGATTCCACAAATCCCAACCAGCGCGAAGCCTTCAAAACAAATCCGGAATGCTGTGAAACGCAATTCGCGTAGGCGCAGCCTTATACGCAGTGAGCATGGTCGCCGGCGCAAGCGTGCTCATTCCGTATTTATTGTTGAGCTGATCCATCACGGCCAGCAGCCGTGTCCTGCTCTGCTCGTCCTCTGTACCGTCGAACAAATTGAGCGAGTGCAAACGGTCCGGCACCAGGCCATCCAAATGCACGCCAATAAAGTAAGGGTGGTCGAACTGCTCGCCCGCGGGCTTGCTTGCCCATAGCCGCGTCAACGCCGCAATCAGCGTCGAATTGTCCTGGCACTCGCTCAGCTTCAGTTCGCTCTTCCATCCCTTTGTCGGCACGCCGTACGTGCTCACCGGTCCACGCTCGCCCTTCGGCCCCGCGAAACCGATCGCCAGCCCGATGCTGCTGGCCCACAATCCGCCCGCCCGCAGCCGCATGGCAGCCTTGTGCAGCAGCTTGTGCGCCACAGCCCATGCCTTCTCCGGCGTGCGCATCTCCGGCGCAAGCACATGCTGGTGGCTCAGCGACTTCAGATGCTCCGTCTCCGTCATGTCGAAGTCCTGGCCCCGCAACCAATGCCACAGCCGCTCACCCCACACTGACCCCCACAGCTCGCCCGCCTTCTCGCAGTCCAGAGCCAGCAATTCATCCATGGTGCGAATACCTTTTTCGTTCAGCCGCTTCTCTGTGCGAATTCCAATCCCCGGCAGGTCGCGCAGCGACAGCTGACGCAGTGCCTCGGGCAAAATGTCCAGCGGAAGCGCCACCAGGCCGTCGGGCTTCTCCATGTCGCTCGCCACCTTGGCTAGGTAGCGATTGGTGGCGATGCCCACGGAGCTGCGCAGCATGGGCCCAACCTTTTCTCGAATCGCCGTTTTCACTCGATGCCCAAGCTCGATCGCCGCTAACAGTGGCCGCTCGCGCCCCATCAGCCGGCAGGCCATCTCGTCGATCGAGAGCACGGCCGTCACCGGCAGGCAGCTCTCCACGGTTTCCACAATCCGGTGATGGTAGTCGACATAGAGCTCATGCCGTGCCTCCACCAGCACCAGGTCCGGGCACATTCGCTTGGCGTCGGCCACTATCGTTCCGGTTCTGACGCCATACTCCTTGGCCTCATAACTGGCTGCGATGCAAACAGTTGTGTCGGCCATCATGGGCACCACCCCCACGGGCCGGCCGCGCAGATCTGGACGAACTTCCTGCTCCACCGAGGCAAAGTAGGAGTTCAGATCCACAAACAGCCAATTCAGGCCTGGAATCTGCGCCTGGTCGCCCAAAAGGCTCCGCTCCTGCAACTTAGGGGTAGTCTCGCCTCCCCAATTCGAGGGATAGAGCTCTCGCGAATCCGGCCTCATCATCGGATTCACCGCCGGATTGGGGCTGGCTGCCATACCGCCTCTATTTTCGCCTTATATTCCCCTGGTAGCAAGGGGAAAAACGTGGCTGACTGGGGGAAACTTGCGATGATACACTTGACTCGCCGGAGTTCCGGTATACCGATGGTCGCTCAATCGCTGAGCATTTCGGGCTCATCGGCGAAACATTTTGTCGAGCATGTGGGTTTCCAGGATATGCATAACCTGATTCACTGGTTCGCGGGTAACGGAAGCATCCTTGCCGTTCTGGTAACGGTAGGCGTGGCTGTCCTGCTTGTTTGCTGCCTCGGATGCTCGAACTGCCCCAGCCGCGACAAGGACGATCTCTTCCGCCGCCACGAGATGTAGCCCAAGCAGGCGCCGCATTACAGCGACTTCGTCCCCTGATGGAAGCGCATCCGCCACTCCCCGGACTCCTCTATCCAAATTGAACTGCGCAGTGCGATGGACTTCTGTTCCGATTGTGGTTCGGTCCGCACCGTTCGATACGTGACAAGCACAGCGCCATCCGCAATCCAATGGCACTTGAAGTCTTCCATCGCCGGCTGCCGGTATTCTTCCATCGCGAGAAGTTCAAGAATCTGCTCCCGCGACCACACCTGCCCGGAAGAACCGAATTCCTCAAAATCCTCAGCAAGTAGGGCCGCAACCCGCGCGCCATCGCGCCGCACCGCAGGGTCGAGCAGCGCTTCCTCGCAAGCACGGAGGTGCACGCAGATTGTGTCGTGTGCGTTGGCCTTCGGCTTCATTCGACAGGCGGCTTCAGATACTCTTCAAAGTGTGCCAATATGCGGTTGAACAAATGCGTGCGCACATCCGGGCCGGCGATGGAGTGAGTCTTGCGCGGATAGACTTGAAGATCGTAGGGCAGCTCAGCTTCGATCAGTTTTTGAATGTACTGAACAACGTTCTCAAGGTGCACGTTATCGTCGCCCGTCCCTTGCGCCAGCAACAGCCGCCCCTTCAGATTCGCCGCCGAATTCACCACCGAGAAGTCCTTATATCCCGCCGGGAAATCCGCCGGCTCGCTCATATAGCGCTCCGTATAAATCGAGTCGTAGTTGCGCCAGTCGGTCACCGGCGCCACGGCAACTCCAGCGCGGAAGCGGTCGGAGTGCGACATCGCGTACAGCGTGAAGGTCCCACCCCAGCTCCAGCCCCACCAGCCCAGGCGCTTCTTGTCCAGTTGTGGATACTGCGCCAGCACGGCATCCATGACGGTCAATTGATCCTCAAGCTGGATCGGCCCGAAGTTGTGATACGCGGCCTGCGCAAAGTCGCGACCCCTCATGCCCGTGCCGCGATTGTCAGTATGCAAAACGGCAAATCCGTGCTGAGCCAGCAGCTAGTCGAAAAGCAGGCCATCGCCCCAGCGGTTCGCAACTTCTTGCGGACCAGGCCCTCCATACGGATTCACGATGAGGGGGATAGTTGCCGGGCTTGTAGCTCCATCGGGAAGCAGCAGCGTGCCATAGAGGGTGGTCCCGTCGTGTGCCTTCACTTCCAGTTGCTCCGGCGCGTGCAAATGGTAGGCTTCCAGCGCCCTCGTCGTCCAAAACACATTGCACTTCTCTGCCGATTGGCAAAGCCGCAGCGTGGGCGGATCCATGCGCGTCGATTGCTTGTCGACAAATCCTCCACCGAGTGGAGCAAAGTTCCCCTCATGAGTTCCCGCGCCGTCAGTCAACTGCTTGCGCTCGCCGGCAAAGCTCACCTGCCATAATTTTTGTTCCAGCAGGTTGCCTTCGTTTGAAGCGTAGTGAACCATCTTGCCTGCGTGATCGACGCCGTAAACCTCGCCGACTTCGAATTCGCCCTTGGTCAGTTGCCGCTCAAGTGTGGCCGAGGCCGTCGCTGGATTCGACTCGTCGTACTTGTAGAGATAAAGATGGTTGTGCCCATCAGTCCAATTGGTAAGCACGATGCTGCCATAGCCCACCGAAACATCGTAGTTGTCGTCAATAAACTTGTCGTCCGTAAGCTGGAGCACGGGATGCGATTGCCCGGTAGCGGCATCGGCAAAATAGAGATCCCGATGTTTGTGATCGCGCGTTACAGTCTCCACCCACAGCGTCTTGCGATCGACCCAGCCGAAGCGTGGAATATAATCCTGGCCGGGATGCATGGGCAGCTTGATCCACACAGTTTTTCCACCGGTCGCGCCGACGACGCCCACGCGGACATCCGGATTGGGGTCGCCGGGCTGCGGAAATCGCTGCCCGTCGACTTTCGCGTGCGTCGGAATCCAATCCGTGATCGGATACTCCGGCACTTCACTCTCGTTCATCTGCAGATACGCCAGGCTCTTTGAGTCCGGCGACCAGAAATAATTGCTGCGTGTCTCCAACTCTTCTTCGTAAACCCAATCCACCTCGCCATTGAGCATGGTCGCGTTGGGTGATTGCGCCACTGCGATGGCAGGCAGGCCGGGCTCCTTCAGACGCAACACAGAGAGTCCATGGTCGCGGACAAACGATAGCGTTTCGCCGTTGGGCGAGAACTTAGGATCGTCGCCGGACGCGGCTCCTGTAAAGCCGATTTGCACCCCCGTGCCCGTTTTCAGATCGTAGAGCCACAGCCGCCCGTTCGAGTCGAAGAGCAGATGGGCGGAGTCCGGCGCCCACAGATAGCTGGCCATCTTGTATCGCTCGCGATGGTCGCGATCCGTCTCGGAGCCGGCAGCCCCTGTGAGCGAGGCCAGCTTGGCGCGGCTTACAAACACGTGCGGCTTCCCCGTGTCCGGGTCCAGATCGATGAGCTCGCCCCCATCCAGATAAGTCAGATGCTTCCCATCCGGCGACCAGGTGAGCCCTTCGGGCGGATGCCCAATCAGCGGCCCGTGTGCAAAGATGGCCTCCACGGTGAGCGGTTTTGCCGCGCTATTATCCTGTGCGGCCTGAGCCAATGTGGGATGCAATGTAAGAGGGCAGACAAGAATAGCCGAAAGCAGTGCGGCAGCGGCACGAGTCAAAGCAAAATCCTCCGGAGGCACACACCCACGATGGCACCTGGGCAACGACCAAGTGGGGCTTCCAGGGAGAAGTGTAAATCACGGGCTTTCCAAGCCTATTGCCGGCCACGCACGCGAATCGCCCTCAATGCCCCATCGCCGCCGCGCCCTTTTTCGGCCGGCTCATCAGGAAGACCAGCGGAATCGCCAGCAACATCGCAATGGCCAGCATCTTGATCACGTCAAGATAGGCAAGCATGGTGGATTGTTGCACCAGTTGTTGATAAAGCCTTCCCTGCGCCATCGTCCGGCCCTGCGTAAGCGAAGATATTTTGGGGCCGTGCTGGACCAGAAACCGTCCCAGCGCATCGACACGGTCATGCAGATTCAAGCTGCCCAAGCCCACATCCGCGCCCAGTCGTTCCTGGTGAAACTGCTGTCGCCTGGCCAGCATGGTTACCTCAAAGGCCGTACCCATGCTGCCGCCAATATTGCGAGCCAGGTTGGTAAGCCCGCTTACATCGTTGTTCTTGTTGCCCGGAATGCCGTTATACGACAGCGTGTTGATAGGGATGAACAGAAAGGCCAGGCCCGAGGCCTGGAAGATCCGGAGAAACGCAATGTGCGCAAAGCTTGCGCCGGTATTCAAGTCCAGCATGGTGAACAGAGCCATCGCGGAGATGCTGAACCCGTAGACGATCATCCAGCGCGGGTCGACGCGGCTGACCAGAAAACCGACCAGCGGCATCATAAGCATCACCGTTATGCCGCCGGGCGAGATCACCATCCCCGCCAGCGCCGCCGTGTAGCCAAGCAGCGTCTGCACAAACTGCGGAATCAAGACTGTGGTAGCAAACAGAACCGTTCCCAGAATTCCCATCAGCAAAAACGAGACCGCAAAGTTTCGATTCTTGAACAGTGTCAAGTCCAGAATGGGGCGCTTCTTGCGCTGGATCTCATGCGCCTCCCAAATCACCAGGCAGACCAGCGACACGGCGCAAAGGGCCGCGAAGGTTGTGATTAGCCTGGAGCCGAACCAGTCGTCCTCCTGGCCCTTGTCCATAATGAACTGCAGCGAACCGAAACCAAGCGCCAGCAGTCCGAACCCCAGAAAGTCGAGCTTCAAGCCCTCCTTTTGTGTCTTCTTCACTTCTTTCACAATGTGCGGCGGGTCCTCGACGATCCGGCTCGTCAGGA
>Ga0206795_1202_pt1 | contig 9990 bp, 7 predicted proteins | sample Alteio_BWOrgCont_71_FD_152872 | JGI IMG/M metagenome (GOLD analysis project Ga0206795, IMG submission 152872) | Enriched cells from forest soil in Barre Woods Harvard Forest LTER site, Petersham, Massachusetts, United States -... | ecosystem: Environmental > Terrestrial > Soil > Temperate forest > O... | reverse complement strand
TTTATCTTAACCGTCGCAGCGGCTGAAGCTGCCATTGGCCTGGCCATTCTGGTGATGTTTTTTCGACTCAAGAAAAATATCGATATTGCTGAAATGAATTCCTTGAAGGGGTAGATCATCATGACCGAAGAGATCCGTTGGATTTTAAATATTGCTTTGCTCGCGCCTCTCCTCGGGAGTTTGGCTGCTGGGCTTTTGGGGAAGCTCATTCAAAAAGAAGGCGCGCATTGCATTAGCATTTTTTGCATTGCCGTTTCTTTTGTACTGTCCCTGGATCTTTTCCTTCAAATGATGATTTTTCACAGTCTGCAACCCTCAACCCTAAGCCTGTTTCATTGGGCTTTGGTGAAACAAGTTCAGTTCAATATTGGTTATCAAGTTGATGCGCTGACGGTCTTTATGATGCTCATTGTGACTTTCGTCTCCTTGATGGTGCACATCTATTCCATTGGTTATATGGCAGATGATCCCTCCAATCCGCGTTTCTTTTCTTACATCTCGGGGTTTACCTTTTCGATGTTGTCTCTCGTGATGGCGAATAATTTTCTTTTGCTCTTTTTTGGTTGGGAGGCGGTGGGCTTATTTTCGTATTTGCTGATCGGTTTTTGGTTTCACCGAGAATCGGCAAATGTCGCGGCCTTTCGAGCTTTTATTGCCAATAGAGTGGGGGATTTTGGATTTATTTTAGGGGTGGCCGCGGTCTTTCTTTATTATGGAAGCTTGAATTACGACACTGTGTTTGCGGCAACTCCAGCCTTAGCTGCACAAGGCTTAACCATGAATTTCCTGGGTTGGCATGTGAATGTCATCACCCTCATGTGCCTGCTTTTATTTGCAGGAGCGGCTGGAAAATCGGCGCAAATTCCCTTACACATTTGGTTGGAAGGTTCTATGGAAGGCCCGACTCCCATTTCGGCCTTGATTCACGCCGCGACGATGGTAACGGCAGGGGTTTTCATGATTGCTCGCTTATCTCCCTTGTTTGACTATTCCCTGATGGCCTTATCTACTGTGATGGTTTTGGGAGCCGCAACGGCGCTTTTTATGGGAATTTTGGGCCTGGTTCAGATGGATATTAAACGGGTGGTTGCCTATTCCACCTTGTCTCAATTGGGTTACATGATGGCGGCCCAGGGCGTGGCAGCTTATCCCCTCGGGATGTTCCATCTTATGACGCATGCTTCTTTTAAAGCGCTTTTATTTTTATCTGCTGGCTCAGTCATTGTTGCTCTGCATCATGAGCAGGACATGCGAAAAATGGGGGGCTTGGCTCGACGGATGCCGATTACTTATGTTTGTATGCTGATCGGGGCTTTGGCTCTGGCAGCGATTCCTCCCTTTTCAGGATTCTTTTCCAAAGATTTAATCATTGAAGCCATTCAACAAAGTACCTTGCCTGGACATGGCCTGGCCTATATTTTTGTGGTCTTGGGTGCTTTTGTTACGGCGCTTTATACCTTTCGAATGGTCTTTTTGGTCTTTCATGGCAAACCTCGAATGAGTCCGGAACAATTCGCGCATGTGCATGAATCTCATTGGACGATTGTGCTCCCTTTAATTTTCTTGGCCCTTCCTTCACTCGTTTCGGGCTGGTTATTTTTTGAACCGGCTTTACAAGGATGGTTTGGGGGATCGATTCATCTATTGCCTTCTCATAATGTTTTGCCTGCACTTTTGCAGGCGTATCCTAATCCAGAAGATTTTATGATTCATGCCTTCCACAGCTTGAGTTTTGGGCTTGCCTTGGCCGGAATCGTCGCTGCTTGGATTGGATATGTATGGGCTCCCACTCTTCCCCAAAAGATCGCAAATTTCTTGTCCTGGCCTTATCAAATGCTGTTGCATAAATACGGAATTGATGGATTTTATGATTGGTTCTTCGGCAAAGGAGGCATGAATCTGGGTCGTTTCCTTTGGAAAGTGGGAGATGATTGGGTAATTGATAAAAGCTGCGTGGACGGTTCCGGATTGATGACTCGAGTTTTGGGCACGGTCTTGCGGGGCTTACAAACGGGATATCTTTACCATTACGCCTTTGCGATGGTCGCGGGACTGTTCTTCATCTTAGGGGCGTATTACTTAGTTTCGTAGAGCAAGGGAAATCATCATGTTGTCTCATATTTTATTAAGTTTATTCATTTGGTTTCCGATTCTAGGAGGGGTCCTGTGCATTGTGATGGGGCATCGAGGAGTTTCGAATGAGGCCGTGCGTTGGGTCGCAACTTTGCTGGCTATTCTTCTTTTGGCTTTGTGCATTCCCTTGTATTTGGGATTTGATCCTTCTCGTTGGCAGATGCAATTCACGGAATTTTTACCCTGGATTCCAGCGCTTAACATTAATTACTCCTTGGGCGTGGATGGGATCTCCGTCCTATTTATCATCCTCACTTGCTTCACCACTCTGATCATCGTGCTTTCTTCTTGGAAAGTCGTGCATATCAAAGTGGCTCAATTCATGGCGGTTTTTCTGATTTCAGCTGGGATTATGAACGGGGCTTTTGAGTCTCGAGATGCCATTTTGTTTTACAGTTTTTGGGAAGCTTCCATGATTCCTATGTATCTGGGAATTGGGGTTTGGGGAGGAGCCCGTCGTTCTTATGCCTCCATTAAATTCTTTTTGTATACCTTTTTAGGATCCATCTTTTTGCTTGTGGCCTTTTTATATCTCTATACCCAAAGCGGATCTTTTAACATTAGCAGCTTTGATGCGCTCCATATTCCGGGGAAAGTGGCGGATCTTTTATTTTTGGCTTTTCTGGCGGCGTTTGCGGTCAAAATTCCGATGTGGCCTGTTCATACCTGGTTGCCTGATGCCCATACCGAAGCCCCGAGCGGGGGATCGGTGGTCTTGGCTGCGCTTATGTTGAAAATGGGAGCCTATGGATTTTTACGATTTAGTTTTCCCATTCTTCCGGGTATCCATGCCTCAACAGAATGGTTCTTAATTGGTCTTTCTTTGGTGGCCATTATTTATGTGGGTTTTGCAGCTTTAGCCCAAAAGGACATGAAACGTTTGATCGCTTATTCCTCCATCTCGCATATGGGCTTGGTTACCTTGGGAATTTTTGCTGTCTTTATGATTTTGGGGAAAACCCATGACAGTACCGAGGCCATGATCTCCGTTCAGGGGGCGATGTTTCAGATGATTGCTCATGCTTTTTCTTCAGGCGGGCTTTTTATTGGAGTGGGATATCTCTACGACCGCTTTGGATCTCGTTTGATGCGGGATTATCAGGGCCTGGCCTCTACGATGCCGGTTTTTGCTGCCTTCTACATGTTGTTTGCGATGGCGAATGTGGGTCTGCCCGGAACTTCCGGTTTCGTGGGGGAGTTTTTGATCATCATTGCCGTTTTCAAGGCCAATTTTTGGATTGCAGCGGGAGCGGCCTTTACGGTAGTGATTGCTCCGGCATACACCTTGTGGATGTATAAGCGAGTCTTATTTGGAGATCCCCGAGGGAAGGTGCATGAAAAAGTGCAGGGGGCAGACATTGGAGGTTTGGAATTAGCCGTTTTTGTGCTATTGGCCATACCGATTGTTTTCTTTGGGGTCTATCCCGAGCCGATTTTGGCCATTAGCCATGCTTCGGTGGGACATTTTGTGGAGATGATTATGTCGAAAATTCCGGCAGGGGTGTATTCATAATGGCAATTGCAATTTCAATCGCAGCTCCGGAAATTTTTCTGTTGATCATGATCTCGATCATTCTCCTGGCAGATTTATATCTCCCTAAAAATTCTCGAGGTTTGGTATACGTTTTAACGCAGGTGAGTTTGTTATTTTCCACAGGGATACTGGTCTATCTTTGGAATCTTCATACGAGCTTTGATTTTGCGGGACAGTTCATCCTCGATCCTTTAGCTATTTTGCTGAAAATCGGTTTGTGTTTGGCTGGGTTTTTCGCTTTTTGCTATGGCCGGGCTTACAACGCGGCGCATCACATTCCAGAAGGGGAATTTCATATTTTAGGATTGCTGTCGATTTTAGGGGGGATGGTCTTGGTCTCTGCGGCCAGTTTGCTCACGGTATATCTCGGTTTGGAATTATTGTCATTGCCTTTGTATGCTTTGATTGGTATGCGACGGGATTCTCTTCATGCGGTTGAAGCGGCCGTGAAATATTTCATCATGGGAGCCATCGGTTCTGGATTTTTACTCTACGGATTTTCTTTAATTTATGGATTGAGTGGAGAGCTTCGTTTGGATTTGATACTGGCGCATCTTTCTCATACGTCTTTATACGATCCGGTCTTTTTATTCGGAGTAATGTTTATTGTGGCGGCCTTGGGCTTTAAGTTTGGAGCCGTTCCTTTTCATGCCTGGGTGCCCGATGTGTATCAGGGTTCACCCACTTCCGTGAGCACTTTTTTAGCCACCGTTCCAAAGATTGCGGCTCTTGGAATGTTTTTACGAGTTTTATCTCAAACCCTTCCGGATTGGCAGATGGAGTGGAGTCAGGTTTTGATGATTCTGGCCGTCTTATCTTTATTTTTGGGAAATGTTGTTGCAGTGGTTCAGACCAATATCAAACGGATGCTGGGGTATTCGGCTATTTCACATGTGGGATTTATTTTCTTAGCGCTTTCTTTAGGGTCTGTGGCCGGCGATCGGGCGGCACTCTTTTACATGTTGGTCTATGCCCTGAGTACCGCCGCAGCCTTCGGACTTTTACTCTTATTGACTCGTCAAGGAGTGGAAGCCGACACCTGGGATGATCTGAGAGGTATGAACCAGGAAAACTCCTGGTTCGCTTTTATGATGTTGTTGGTGATGCTGTCCATGGCAGGCATTCCACCCTTAGTGGGATTTGAAGCGAAATTCTTTGTGTTGCAGGCACTCTTTACTCAGCACCATGAAGGCTTGGTAGTTTACGCCTTGCTGATGTCAGTGGTTGGGGCCTATTACTACATTCGAATTGTGAAGCTGATGTATTTCGAAGGGCCCGTGAAAGGCCATCACATCAAAATGAATTCTCCCTCAGCGCTGGTTATGGTGAGTGGGAATACTCTTCTTGTATTGGTCTTGGGGCTTCTGCCCAGTGCTTTATATACGCTCTGCGGTCTGGCGTTTTGATGGATTTGATACTTGCTTGGATTAGCTTTTAAAATCTCGTTTAAACGCAGTTGATCGATCAATCGTCCGCATGGAGATCAGCCATCAGTGAATCGAGATCCTTAAATTTTTTCCCTTTTCCAGCTTTCAATTCAGACATTGCTTTTTTGGTTTTGGCATTAGGGACTTTAATTTCAAACGGTAGGCGATGTTCATCGGCAACTCGCAGCATCAAGAGTCGAATCGCATCTGAGATGGATAGACCCATCGCTTCCAGAGCTTCAGAGGCTCTATCTTTGGTATAAGAATCAATCCTGGCTCGAACGTACGTATCACTTATTGAAAGTCTCATTGGTGTCTCATGAATATTAATGGGTGGAAATTGTAGTCATGATTGGACTACGAGAGAAGAGAAAGTTTATTTTTATGGAACTTTTGATAAATCCAGGCTACAGCGACATCAGTCTGGCGTTTTGATGGATTTGATGCTTGCTTGGATTCTTTTCCCCCCGCTGCTTCGCGCCGGTCCCCCATCAATGGGGACTGAATAACAGAGTCAGCAGTATTCCTATAAGGGATATTATGATATCCTTTAAGCCTATTTTTATGGCTTAAGGGATATTTAGGTGTCTCTAATATTAAAAACGATCTCAGAGATTATGCTCCATATTGCTCATCAAGTTCAGGCGAAAAGATTGAGCTTGAATTTCAGTCAAAAAACTTTATCAGAACGTTCAGGGGTAAGTCTGGGTGTTATTAAAAAATTTGAACACAGTGGAAAAATTTCCCTGGAATCTTTACTTAAATTAGCTTTGGTTTTGGATGCCTTGAACGATTTTGAATTTATTTTTAAATTCGATCCTCAAAAAATTTAACTCTATCGCTGAACTGTTGAAAGAAGAAACTTCTCGAAAGCGGGGGCGGCAATGATGGACATTTATTATTTGGGAGGCGAGAAAAAACAATTAATGGGAAGTCTGGTTCTCAAAGATCGAAAAATATATTTTGGATACGATCCTGTTTTTCTTCAGACAGGTTTAGAGCTCTCTCCTTTTAAATTGCCTTTAAAAGCTGGAATTCAGGTTTGTGAAGACCGAGTTTTTGAGGGGCTTTTTGGAATTTTTAATGACAGTCTTCCGGATGGCTGGGGACGATTACTCTTAGATCGAAAATTGATGAAAATGGGACTGAATCCGGGGAGTTTGTCTCCCTTAGATCGTTTGTCTTACGTTGGGCATCAGGGAATGGGGGCATTAGCATATGAGCCTGCAATAGAAGAAGAGACCCTTTTTCCCCTCAAAGATTTTGATACCTTGGCCGAGGAAATCTGGCAAGTTTATGAGCATAACGAAGATCAATTTGTTGAAGAGCTTCTCGCCATGAATGGTTCTTCTGCGGGAGCCAGACCTAAGATCTTAATTGAATTAGAAGGGAGACCTTGGATTATCAAATTTCGTTCTTCTCTGGATCCGAAGGATATGGGGCCTATTGAATATGCCTATCATCTAATGGCAAAGGCCGCAAAATTGGAGCTTCCCGAAGCTCGATTGTTTCCTGCAAAAAAAGGAAGTGGATATTTTGGGGTTCAGCGCTTCGATTGTTTCAATCATCAGCGTAAACACATACATACCATTAGCGGATTGTTGCATCTCGACCATCGATTTCCGAGTCTGGATTATGAGCAGATTTTAAAAGTAACGACTTGGTTAACGAAGGACCAGCGAGAAGTTGAAAAGCAATTTCGTTTAGCGGTCTTTAATGTGTTAAGTCATAACCGAGATGATCATGCGAAAAATTTTTCTTTTATGATGAATGAAAAAGGGGTCTGGAAAACTTCGCCAGCCTATGATTTAACCTTTTCATCCGGACCTAGCGGAGAGCATTGCAGCCTGATTATGGGAGAGGGAAAAAATCCCGGGGTTCAGCATCTCTTGAAATTAGCAGAAAGTGCTGAACTGCCTAAATCGCAGGCGCTTCAAGTTTTCGATGAGGTGAAAGATGCCATATCCCAATGGGAGCTTTTCGCGAAGCAAGCCGGAGTGAGCAAGAGCTCGAGCTCCCGGATCCAAGCGGTCCTCAAGCAATGGCGAAAATCCTCAGCTTAAGGAGGGCTGCTGGTCGTGGTGGCCGGTTCTTCTGTCGAAGCCGGGTTGCTGGCAGCAAGCACTCGCGATTCTAAATCCCTTAAAAAAGGAAAAATGCCACGGACTTTTTCTGATAGAGGACATAAGGGAACTAAAGTTTTCCGAGTTCGATCGGAATCTTCAAAGAATTTTGTTAAAAAGCCTAACAACTTCTCTTTATAGTAGGATGAAAATTTGTCGTCTTCGAGTTTTCCGAGAAAAGAAATAGATGATGATTCAGGCCAGCTTGCGAATTCCAAAATAAAAGAAACCATGGCAGTCGGATCTGTTTGATCGTCGTTAACGAGCAAAGGCAGCAAACATAAGATCGGATCGAAACCGCCTTTAGGTAATGCGGACCGTATTTCCTCCTTTCGTACATAAGAAAGGAGTTGAGTGGCTATTTGTGGGTTCGTCGCCAGTACGGCTTCTCCTGCAAAACTAAAGAAAGCAGGGAGGATTTCTTCTAAAAAGTTAGGAATCTCAGGGTCTGTAACATTTCCTGCAAGGAGGGAGAGCTTTAGATAGGAAAGAATGGGAGGTTCAGAAATTTTATCAAAAGGGAAATCTTTCCCTTCGGTGAATATTTTTAAGAGCTCAATGAATTTTTCAGAAAAAAGAAACCATTCCATTTTGCTAGAATCCCCGCAGAAATAGAAAAAATAAAGGTTGGCGGGAACCAGAAAAGAAGTGTCCCTTGTTTCGCAGAGGACGAGGAGTATGTAACTGAGTAGGGGATTGAGGTCGCTGTTTTCAGATAAGCCTTTTATGTAATCCCTCAGCATGCTGGAAAGTTGAAGCTTTTCAGGATCGAAGCCTTCTATTTCCTTTTTCAACAAATAGGGCAGAACACGGATAAAGGGGCTGAGCTCCTGGTCGAGCCCGTCGGACGGTTCTAGACAAAAATGAAGTCCCGCCTGAACAGCCCCAGGGGACAGATAAATAAATTGATCGAGTAAGGGAGACCAGCCGGGATTTCTTTCTTTTAATGCGCAGAGTTCAGGATAAATAAGAAGTAAAAAAGCCAGAATTTTAGAATCACTCAGGGATTGAAGAGCGGGGAGTTTAAGGATCGAAACAATGGGGAGTTCTCGAAGAGTCTCATAAATAGGCTCCCCTATTGTATCGGAGACCTGTTTTAGCAAGGCCTCAGAATCGAATAGAAGGTTTCGTGTTTCAGGAAATAAAGAAACGTAGTGCGCATAAGCTATTAAAGTTCCTCCAAAGAGATCCCGGGTTCTCTCATTCTGCGAACATTGGGTCAAAGCATACATAAGGAGAGGGCAACGTTTTTGGGATCGCTGGATGCCATCCTGAGCACTAATCCTGAAAAAAAGAGGCCAAATCAGACCAAAAACGTTCTGCTGAAGTCATGCTCTCCATTTCAGGAGAAAATAAAAGCGCAGATAAACGAACGAAAAGTTCGAGTCCAGCATCAGACATTAATTGAGCTTTGACGAGGGCATGCTGAGAGCCGAGCAGGGCCGATATGTAAGTATTTTCCAGTAAATGATAACGATGAAGTTCTGGAAGAATGTGAATTAGCAGAGGACGGATCTCCGGCTTTTCTTCCAGTTCAAAAAATGGACTTGTTTCGGAATAGAAGTAGCTCAGATAGGAGACTAAGGGCTGCTCGGATGAGGATGCTGGAAGACTTTCATTCCCTTCAAAATCAAAAAGAAATTTCTTTCGTGAAGGATCCGAAGACAAATAATTAAAATAATCGCTTGCAGCAATGAAAACGTTTTTCTGCCCTTGCTCGCAAAGATGCAGAAGTTCATGAGTCAGTAAGGGATAAAAATTCGATTCAGTGCTCAGAGCTAATGACTCAGGGTGAATTAGGTGAATCAGAATTTCAGAGATTTTGAGAATGTGCTCTTTGAATTCAGATTCAGAGATGAGCCTCAAGGTTTCAAGATAGGCCTTAAGAGGGGTTCCAGAAAGGCTTATTCTTAAGGACAGGGCTTCAGCATTAAAGAAAAGATTTCGTCCTTCCCGGGTTCGGGACTGACACAAAAAATAATCTGTTATAGGTTCGAAGAACCTCAGTTCTCGCTTTTCACAAAGCCTTATGAGCAGGGAAAAGAGAAGAGGGTGAGTCTTGTCTTCTTCAATGTAGGTTTTCAGTAATCTGAAGTGATCGATTTCACCTGTTGTGCCAAGGATTTCAGAAACCTCTGGGAACAAAAGGGGCAGAAACTGGAGAAGAAAATCCATTTCTTCCGTTTCGAATTGACTTGAGAGGAGAGATTTTACACTTCGGGTTTCAAGTAAATGGTAATGAATAAGCTCTGGGAGAACATTTATCAAAATCAAAGGAATGATCGAATTTCCTGATGACGCTTCTGAACGCAAAAGAGAATCGAAGTAAGAGAGAATCGGAGGGTCTGTCGGGACTCCTTCGTCTGAAGAGAGGAATCCGAGGACCTCAGAGGAAGCATTGAACAAAGATGCAGGATTAAATAGAAGCTCCTTTTTTGAAGAATCTAAGCTGCAAGAGAGAAAATACTGACTCGCAACAATCAGTGCATCCTGATAGTCTCGCTGACAAAAATTGAGAAGGGTCTGAATGAGCAAAGGACTGAGGCCCCCTTCCTCTTCAAATTTTGGGATAAGCGATTCGAGTAACTCATTGAGATAAAAAACGATTCCTTCGAGCTCAGTTCCTTTAAAATTGGCAAATTGCAGTTGCAATCGAGACATGAGCCAAAGAATCGAGAGTTGGAGCCTGAGATTTTTTATCTCCGGTAGAAGTCCCAGGAAGATCACAAAAAAAGCTTGTTGGCTACGTTCTCCTGTTCCTATGGGAAGCGGC
>Ga0206795_1200_pt1 | contig 10052 bp, 10 predicted proteins | sample Alteio_BWOrgCont_71_FD_152872 | JGI IMG/M metagenome (GOLD analysis project Ga0206795, IMG submission 152872) | Enriched cells from forest soil in Barre Woods Harvard Forest LTER site, Petersham, Massachusetts, United States -... | ecosystem: Environmental > Terrestrial > Soil > Temperate forest >... | reverse complement strand
ATTCTCACGTCGGGCGATCCGAAACAGGACGAAGCCGAGCGACAGGAATTCGCGAAGATCGCCGCTCAGAAGCATCATCTGGAGCAATCGACGATGAATTCACACGTGAAGGTTCTCTTGATCGGCGATCAGGAATGGCCGTTCCCCATTCCGCTGCTGCATGATGGCGAGCGCTGGCGTTTCGATCCGCAACGGGGCGCGATGGAAGTTCGAGCACGCGAAGTTGGTGCGAACGAGCTGGACGCCATCCAGGCATGTGCCGCGTTCGTCGGCGCCCAGCAGGCCTATGCGATGAAAAAACGGTCGGGCGCGGGTACGCTCGAGTATGCTCAAGCGGTGGCGGACTCGCCGGTTCCTAAGGAATTTGCGGCGGCGGCCGGCGCCAACCCCACCCATCCCTATCATGGCTATTATTTCCGCGTGTTGAAGGAACAAGGCCCCGACGCACCTGGCGGACCGCATTCCTACGTGATGGGAAAAACCATGATCGGTGGTTTTGCCCTGGTGGCCTGGCCGGCCAACTACGGCGTCACCGGCGTCCATACCTTCATCGTGAATCAGGACGGCGTGGTCTACGAGAAAGATCGCGGAGCCCGTACCGCCATGCCGCCGCCCACTTACGATCCCGGCCCGACGTGGTCGCCCGTGGAGTAAACACTCGACTAAAATAGGCGGAGAATGTCAGCGCGCAAGCTGCTCCGCCTGGTTTTGAGTATTGTCGTCCTGGTCCTGCTGTGGATGCGCATCGCGCGCCAGTGGCGCTACGAATCGCATTGGTGGCTGATCGGATCCTTGACGCTTTCAGCGCTGTTGCTGCTGTTGGTGATTTATCTTATCGCGAGCGTTTTTCGCAAGCCGCGCAGCCTTCGCGATGAGGTTCCGAAGCGGCCACTGGGGTTGGAATAGCTGCAAGTAGAAGTGAGAATCCAGAATTCAGAATTCTGAGCTGGACCGGTCGTGCCTCCATGACCGGAATGCTCATGCCTCAGAATCCTGACTTCTGAATTCTGATTTTATGGCAACTCCTCAATCACCCGCTCAATCTCCTCCGGGCTGATATAGAAATGCGGTGAGCACCGGACCCAGCCCTGGCGCGGTGCGGCCAGGATACCCTTCTGTTTGAGATCATAAACAACTTTGCGGCTGTCCAAGCCAGGCTTCTGAATTGCAATGATGCCCGCGCCATTCTCGGGCGTACGATCCCCCAGAACCTGATAGCCCCTGCGGATGGCGCCCGCGGCAAGTTGATCGGCCAGAGCCTGAACCGTTGGGGCTATGCGTTCGACGCCGGCTTCAAGCAATAATTCAACAGAAGACCGCAAGCCATAGCAACCGATGGTATTTAGCGTTCCGCATTCATAACGTCCGGCATCCTGCCGTAGCGCCATATCACGGGAGGCATAATCGTTATACCCGGCCACCGTAGTCCAGCCGAATTCCTCGGGAAAAATGGAATCCTGGCGCGACTTTCGAACATACAGAATGCCGCATCCTTCAGGGCCCAGCATCCATTTGTGCCCATCGGCGGCCAGGGCGTCGATTTGGGCGGCTTCCACGTCCAGCGGAAACGCCCCCAAGCCTTGAATGGCGTCCACGAAAAAGAAGCATTTGTGCCGCTTGCATATGGCGCCAATCGCATTCAAATCGGCCCGAAATCCGCTGAGATACTGGACAAAACTGATGGATAGCAGCTTGGCGCCGGTGCAGGCTATCTCGATCTTCTCCAAAGGATCGGTCACGGAAAGCCATTCGACATAACAGCGATGTGCCTCCAAGCGTAGCCAGGGGTAGTAGTTGGAAGGGAACTCCTCACGGAAGGCAATGATGCGGTCGCCCGGGTGCCAATCCAGACCCTGAGCCACAGTGGATATGCCCTCCGACGTGTTTTTGACCAGCGCGATTTCACCGCGAGTCGCGCCAATGAGCCGCGCCGCCGCAACCCGCACGCCTTCATAGGCATCCAACCATTTATCGTAATGGAGCGAGCCGAAATCGAGAGCGTCCTGTGCCAAACCCTGCATGGCTACGGCCGTCCGCCGGGGCAACGGCGACACCGCGGCGTGGTTCAGGTAAATCAGGTTTTGGGTGACCGGAAACTCCTCCCGGTACTGCTTCCAGAGCGGTTCAAAATCCTTCTCGAAACCCATAATGACCACTATACGTATAATGCGTGAGGGTTTATACTCGACTGTAGGAGTCTGTGGATGAAACGCCTGTTGTCCGCTAGCCTTAGTTTTTCGCTTGCTCTGGCGTTGACTACGCCGGGCAGGGTTTTCGCCGAGGATCCCGAAAAAGACCCCGACCAGATTGGCAATCGGAACGTTAGCGGGAAGGTCAACTTCTACTCGCTCGAGAAAGAGATTGCGCTGGGCAAGCAGCTGGCTTCCGAAGTAGAGCGCCAGGCCAAGATCATCAACGACCCGGTGATTGCCGAGTATGTCAATCGCGTGGGCCAGAACCTGGTGCGGAATTCCGACGCCAAGGTTCCTTTCACCATCAAAGTGATCGACAGCGAAGAAGTGAACGCATTCGCACTGCCGGGCGGATTCTTCTTTGTGAACTCCGGTTTGATTATGAAGGCCGACAACGAGGCGGAACTGGCGGGTGTGATGGCGCACGAAATCGGGCACGTTGCGGCACGCCATGGAACACGGCAGGCGACGCGCGGTGAAATCGCACAGATTGGAATGATCCCGTTGATCTTCATGGGCGGTTGGACCGGCTATGGAATCTATCAGGCAGCCAGCGTATTGGTGCCGGTGGGATTCCTGAAGTTTTCGCGCTCCATGGAATCCGAGGCGGACTTGCTGGGCCTGGAGTACATGTACAAGACCGGCTATGATCCGGAAGCTTTCGTGGACTTCTTCGAAAAAATCGAGACTCTGGAAAAGCGCAAGCCCGGAACCATCGCCAAGGTTTTCTCCACGCACCCCATGACGGACGACCGTATTCGCGCGGCCCAGAAGAACATTCAGGACTATCTCAAGGCCAAACCCGAATATGTGGTGACCACATCCGAGTTTAACGACGTGAAAGCCCGCTTGATGGCGATGCACAACAAACGCAAGGTGGACCCCGGCACCGATCCGAACAAACCCACGCTGCGGCGTGCGCCCGGGTCTGGCGGCGGCACCGTGGCCGACGACGGCAGCGGCAATAGCGGCACTACGAACACCGATGACGACGACCGTCCAACTTTAAAGCGCCGGCCAGCGTCTGAATAACAGATACCTTCTCCTCCTGAAAAGAAGCCCACGGCGCGTAACGCTCCGTGGGCTTCTTCTTTTGGGATCTGTGTTCATCTGCGGCCAATAATCTTAGCCACAGACGAGGCAACGCCAGGGGTCCTGACGAAGAATTTCCTTCGGCGAAAAACTCTCCGGTGTATCCCATTCCGGGAAACCGGAAACGATGAGCGTGGACCCGGGCTTGCCGACACGCTCCAATTCGCGCGCGATCCGCTCCAGCGTCGCGGCGTCGATGTTGGCGACAATCACGTCGGCCCAATCGGAACGCACGGCTTCCACCGAGCCGACGAACATTGGCACACTGACCCGCTCGCGCGCAATGCGAACTGTATCGGGATCGATGTCGCAGCCGATCACAGAAGCCGCTCCCACCAGCCGGCTGGCGTCCGACAGAATGCCCGATCCCGAGCCGACGTCCAACACCCGATCGCCCGGCCTGACGTAACGTTCGATAGCCTGCAAGCATAACTGGGTCGCGGGATGACGGCCGGTTCCGCAAGCCATCCCGGGATAAATCTCCAACCGCAGGCGGCCCGGCGGAGTGGGCGCATCCTCATCCCAAGGCGCCACCAAATAGAACCGCTCTCCCACACACAACGGAGGCCATGCGTCCTGGGTAACGCGCTCCCAATCGGTGGAATCTTCCTGTCGAAGCTCGGGCGAAAAAACGGCAAAACGCCCCAGCAACGACGCGGCATCCTGATCGCTTTCAAAGAACGCCCGCAGCCCGCTCGCTTCCTCCGCGATACCCGCCGTACCGCATTCCTGAAGTTCAGCAAGAAGAATATCTTCGAGGTCGCGCGAGGGGTGAAGAAGGAGAGAAAACAAACCTTCAGTTTACGCAATTGTGATAATCTGAATTACACCTTCCAAGTCCGAAGCTGGCCCGCAAAGGGTGCGGCGGCGCCTAAAACATGCGAGCAACGAAGCCGCCGCGCTTCGTTTTGCGGGCTGTTACTTGAAAAGCGTGCAACTTTAGTACTCATGGCTACCCCTGGATTCGACGAACCGCGCATCGCTTCCGGTCCCTTCGCAAGCTACGTTTTAGACCACGCGTTCGACGAAATGTTCGACCCCGAACGGCATCCGCGTAAGCATTACCGCGCCCTGTATGAGCTTCTGCTGGGCTTACCCGCTGAAGAGATGCGGCGCAAAAAACAGGCCGCCGACGTGGCGTTTTTGCATCAGGGCATCACCTTCACCGTTTATGGCCGCGACGAAGGCACCGAACGCATCTTTCCGCACGATCTGCTGCCGCGCATCATCACCAGCGCCGAATGGCAGACCATCGAAAAAGGGCTGACGCAGCGCATCACCGCGCTCAACATGTTTCTGCGTGACATCTACAACGAAGGCCGCTGCCTGGCTGACGGCGTGGTGCCGCGCGAGATGGTTTATAGCTGTAAACATTTTCGGCGGCAGATGCGCGGCGTCACAGCTCCCAAGAATATTTATGTCGCGGTCATGGGTACGGACCTGATCCGTTTGCCGGACGGGCGATTCGTTGTTTTGGAAGACAACCTCCGCGTGCCGAGCGGCGTGTCTTATATGCTGACCTCACGCCAGGTCATGAAACGCATCTTCCCGGAATTGTTCCAGCACACCGACATCCGTCCGATCGATCATTATCCCGAAGCTCTGCTCACTACCCTGCGCGCGCTGGCCCCCGAAGGCCGCGGCGAGCCGAACATCGTGCTGCTGACGCCCGGCGTCTACAACTCGGCATACTTCGAACACACATACCTGGCCCGCCAGATGGGCATCGAACTGGTGGAAGGCCGCGACCTGGTGGTGCACGACAATGTGGTCTACATGCGCACCACGGGCGGCTTGCGGCGCGTCGACGTGATCTACCGGCGCGTGGATGACGACTTTATCGATCCACTGGCATTTCGATCGGACTCAATCCTGGGCGTGGCCGGATTATTCAACGCCTATCGCGCCGGCAACGTGACGCTGGCCAATGCGCTCGGCACCGGCGTGGCCGACGACAAAGCGCTATACGCTTACGTCCCCCGGCTGATCAAGTATTTTCTGGGCGAAGATCCGATTCTCGACAATGTCGAAACATTTTTGCTCACCGAGCCGGCCCAGCGTCGGCATGTGCTGGCGAATCTCGATAAATATGTGGTGAAAGCGGTGGGCGAGTCGGGTGGCTATGGAATGCTGATCGGCCCGCACTCGACCGCCGAGCAGCGCGAAGAGTTTCGCGACCGGATCGAGGCCGATCCGCGCAATTACATCGCTCAGCCCACCATCATGCTATCGCGCGCGCCCTGTTTCTTCGATGGCCGCGTGGAGCCCCGGCACGTCGACCTGCGCCCCTATATTCTGTGCGGCGACAAGGTGACCATCGTCCCGGGAGGATTGACGCGAGTGGCGTTGCGCAGTGGATCCCTAGTGGTGAATTCATCGCAGGGTGGAGGCAGCAAGGACACGTGGGTATTGCAGTGAGGAGAAAGAATTCAGAAGTCAGAATTCAGAATCCAGAACGCGTCGAGAGAAGCGTAGTAATAAAGCTCGGCATCCTCGATTCTGAATTCTGACTTCTGGATTCTGAATTCTTGGAAGGATTTTGTATGCTCTCAAGGGTCGCTGAAAGTATGTACTGGATGTCCCGCTACCTGGAACGTGCCGAACACACGGCTCGGGTTCTGGGCGTCCAGTTGAACCTGATGCTCGAACAGGACCCCAAGTCATCGGACCGTCGCTGGCTGCGCGTATTGTCGAGCCTGGGACATCCCGGCTCTGTTACCGAGAATAGCGACCCGTTCACTCGCGCGCAGACCTACGCGCTGCGCGTCATCACCGGCGGTATCGCTTCGGCGCGGGAAAATGCTCGGCAAGTTCGCGAGCAGATCAGCTCGGAAATGTGGGAACAGCTCAACCGCCTGTTTCATGAAGTGCGGCGCATGGAATCGGCCGGCTTGTGGACGTCCCAGCCGCTGGATTTTCTGGCGGTGATTCTCGAAAGCTCGCACCTGGTGCAGGGCGTCACGGACTCCACGATGAATCACGGCGAAGGCTGGCAATTCATCCAGGTTGGCCGGTTCATCGAACGGGCCGCGGCCATTGCCCGGCTGCTGGATATTTATTTCCACGAGTTCCCCGCCGGGCAGCCGATGGACTCCGGCGAGCACATGGAATGGATCGGGCTGCTGCGCAGCTGCACCGCCTTTGAAGCTTATTGCAAGGTCTATACGGCCGATCTGCGCCCCGAGCGCGTGGCCGAGTTCCTGCTGCTGAACAACGAATTTCCGCATTCGGTTCGCTTCGCGGCCGACCACTTACAGCGTTCGCTCGAAGCCATTAATCAGGCGGCGGCCAGCAAGCGGTCACCGCGCGTGGCCAAGATTGCGGGACGCCTCAGCGCCGGCCTGATGTTTACGCCGCTGGAAGAAGTGGTCGCCAGCCTGGCCGAGTTTTTCGCCGACATCCAGAAGCAATGCGCGCGCATCCACACCGCGATTTACGAGGTGTACATCACTTATCCCGTGGAGGCCGCAATCGAAGCCTGAAATTCTGGATTCTGAATTCTAACTTCTGAATTCTCCTCAAATGTACTACTCCATCCGTCACCTCACTAAATTCCGTTACAGCGCTCACGTCAGCGAAAGCCTGATGGAGGCTCGCATGCAGCCGCGATCCGACGGCCCGCAGCGCTGCCTTACTTTCCAATTGATGGTGCAGCCCAAGGCCCGCGTGCAGTTTTACCGGGACTATCTGGGTAACACGGTGCATCACTTCGATGTGCCGGGCCGGCATAAACAGCTCTCCATCGTTGCCGATGCCCTGGTGGATGTGCAGCCGGCCCTGGCTTTGCCTAAAGGGCTCGGCGAGAGCGCCTGGGACGAGCTGGATGACATGATTGCGGCGGGCGATTATATCGAGATGCTCATGCCCAGCCATTTTGGCCAATCGACCGACCTGCTGGAGCAATTCGCGCACGAGCTGGGCGTGGAGTCCCGCGAGAAGGCGCGCCACAGCGATCCCTTGCAGTTTGTGCTGAATCTCAATGCGCTGCTCTTCGCCAAGATCGCTTATGTTCCCAAGAGCACCAGCGTGGATTCACCCATCGACCACGCGCTCGAAAGCCGGCAGGGCGTTTGCCAGGACTTCGCCCATATCATGATCGGCTTGACGCGGCGCATCGGCATTCCTTGCCGCTACGTTAGCGGCTACCTGTTCCACAAGGCAGGTGAAAAGACCCGCTCGGCCGAGGGCGCGACACACGCCTGGGTGGAGACGCTGCTTCCGGGTTTAGGCTGGGTGGGCCTGGATCCAACCAATAATGTGCTGGCCGGCGAGCGGCACGTGCGCACCTCGGTGGGGCGTGATTATGCCGATGTTCCTCCCACTAAAGGCGTGTTCAAAGGGTCGGCCGACAGCCAGCTGCTGGTGTCGGTTCATGTTGCGCCATCCGATGCCCCGCCGCCGCCGGAACTGGGGATCGAGGATTGGTCGCTCGCGCTGCGTGAAGACGGAGGGGACCCGGATCTGGCGGCGCATCATCAGCAGCAGCAACAGCAGCAGCAATGATCTGGTTGGGGTGCCTTATTTCGTACCGTCAGCGGCCGGCGCTGGCTGGGCAGAAGGCGCCGGAGCCGCCGGAACCGCGTCATTGGCCACCAAGGGCGTCTCCTTCTCCTTGGGCTCGTCGATATTGATATAGACCGGCTGCTCCAGCAGGAAGGGCTCTTTGCCGGCGGTCTTGACCAGCAGCTGCAAACGTCCCGGTTTGACAAAGGGCGGGACGCGGAATTCGATCGAATCCTCGGTCTGATCCAGCACCTTCACCTTCATGTCGAAAGTGTGATCGGTGAGATAGACCTCGTCCACGTGAGTCTTTCCAAGATAGATTCCCTGGATTTTCAGGACCGATCCGATTTGGCCGTTTTCGGGTAGTACCCTGTGCATCACAGGCACTTGAGCTGGAAGTGAGGCCGCTCCAGCGAGGCAAAGCAACGAAAGTACGAGCGTATTTCGCATGGTCTAGTAGCTCCGTACCAAGGACTTTATTCCCATGCGGGTATAGCCCGCAATGGGTGGAAAGTACCAAAAGATGCGGAGAAACAGGCTGAGGCGGAGACGGTAGGAGAAGCTAGGGGAATAGCTGTTGTGGACGCACCAACGCCTTAGTAATGCTAGTGGCTAGAGAAAGCGGGCTGGCGATTTACCAGCCCGGGCAGGGGGAGAAAAGAGACGGGATGATTCGATGGTTAGCGTTCGGCCGCCAGGTGGAGACCTTTGTGGATGGCATAGAGGGCCAGTTCCAGCCGGTCTGAGACACCCAGCTTATCGAAGATGTTGTGCAAGTGGTTCTTGACCGTCTGCTCGCTAATAAACATCTTCTCGGCCATTTCCTTGTTCTTGTAACCCTGGGCGACCAGTTGGACGATCTCGCGTTCGCGCTGGCTGAGCGGGGAGCGCTCCCTGGTTTTGCCTGAGCCGGTGCCGCTGCCGGCTTCTCCGGGCGCGGCGAACTGCCGCATCACGGCCGCCGTAGTGTGCGAGTCCAGCCAGATCTCGCCGCCGTGAACTTTGCGGATGCTTTTGACGATCAACTCGGGCGCGGTTTGCTTCAGCACGATACCGGAGCAGCCCAGCTTCATGGCCTGTACGAATTCGTTTTTGTCTTCAGAAGCCGTGAGCACAATCACTCGAGTACGCTTGTTGGTCTGCTGCAGCGCTTGCAGAGCGGAAAGGCCGTCCAGGTTGGGCATGCGGAGGTCCAGCAGAAGAACGTCCGGATCCAGCTCCTGCACCCGGTCCAGCACTTCGCATCCGTCCGAAGCCTCGCCCACGACTTGGAAGTCCTCTTCCAGGCTGAGAAGTTTCTTGAGCCCGTCACGGACGATCGGATGATCGTCGGCGATGAGTACACGAATCATACCCTTCCTCGGCTCCGCCGGGGTGTGGCGTACTGCATTGTCTTCCAGTGTCGTGAAGGTTTCGTTCATATATAGTGTATCGACCATCCGCATCTAGATTCTACTTGGGTACTGGTACGTAATCAATTTCAGGTAACGCTTAAACTAACCCGGCGAAACTACTTAGATACGCGTTCCGAATGACTCTAGATGCCGTTTCTCAGTGCCCTGAACTAGTACCTAGTCTAGTACTATTTCTTTCCGCATGGGTGAATGGGAAACGCTAATTCGGTGGCACTGCCAGGATTTTGGCGGCCCATCCCCGTTAAAGTACCGGCTCCTCCAACACAAATGGCTGATAAAGCGAAGCCAGCGGTTTGGCCAGGGGCTTGCACATGTCGCCCGCGTGGTAGACGCAACCACCAACAATATCGAACGCTACATGGATCTGCTGGCTGATCGCCAGAAGTTGGTGGCTTCCAATATTGCCAATATCGATACGCCGGGTTACAAGTCCAAAGACGTCGACTTCCAGTTCGAGTTCATCAGCATGGCAGATAGGAGCGCAGAAAGCCAAAGCCAGGGCCCCAATGTGGTAGACACCCCAGGCCTGGTGGTGAAGAGCGATGGCAATAATGTCAGCCTGGACCGTGAAACGCGGCTGCTGGCGGAAACGGCCCTGCGGTTCAACGTGGCTTCCAATTTGATGAAGGCGCAGCTCAAAATTGTCCAGTCGGCAATCAAAGAAGGTCAAACCTGATGAGTTTGTTTGGTGTGCTCTCGGTCAGCGCTTCCGGCATGGCGGCGCAGCGTACCCGCGCCGAGCTTCTGGTGCAGAACCTGGCGAATTCCGAAACTACTCGCACTCCCGAAGGCGGCCCCTACCGTCGACAGGACGCGATATTTCAAAGCGCGCCTCAGACCTCGCCGTTTT
>Ga0206795_1199_pt1 | contig 10068 bp, 10 predicted proteins | sample Alteio_BWOrgCont_71_FD_152872 | JGI IMG/M metagenome (GOLD analysis project Ga0206795, IMG submission 152872) | Enriched cells from forest soil in Barre Woods Harvard Forest LTER site, Petersham, Massachusetts, United States -... | ecosystem: Environmental > Terrestrial > Soil > Temperate forest >... | reverse complement strand
GCGCAAGATATTTCAAAACACATTCATGGTGGTCGCGACTTTGTGCTGTGGCTTCTTGCTGTGGAAACTTCGCGCTATGCTTTTACCCATCGTGGTTGGCGCCTTACTAGCTTACTTGTTCAGACCCGTAAAGGATCGCTTCCAGGTCAGCTGGCTACCCCATGAGCTGCGCGTGTTGACGCTCTTCGCAGTGGTCGGCTTGGGGCTGTTTATGGGCATTAATAAATTGCGCAAGATGATTCCCGACGAGCGGCAAAAACTGGAACTTAAAGTGCGCTTAAAGTACAAGGTGAACCAAAAGTACACCGAGGTCGTCGGCACCGGCGGTAAGCATTCCAATCCGATAGTCGGTTTAGTGTCCAAAGAACTGGGTCCGGCCATGGATCAGCTCAATCATCTCCTCGATCTAGATCCGGACGAAGTGGATTTGTTTATGAGGTACCGCAAAGGGTACAAGGGGCAACCGCCCATCGAGGACCACTTTTACGATTACTTTCAAGCCAATCAAACAACCAGTGTTTACTCGCTTCCACCTGAGCGCACTCCCGCCGGAACCCAACAAAAGTCGGAAGCGGGGAGTGCCGCCGCCGTCCAAGGCGAGCTCAAAAATGGTTTGATGGAAGAGTTGTCGATTTGGATTTTAGCGCCGCTGATTTTTTTCTTCCTCGGCTTCGACAATGGTCAGATGAGGCGCTACTTTATAAGTCTCGTGCCAAACCGCTATTTTGAATTGTCTTTAACCGTAATGGACATGCTCGACGAGGCCATCGGCAAGTACTTGCGCGGAACTTTGTTGGAGTGCTCGCTGGTCGGCCTCACTTTGGCGGTGGGATTGTTTCTGCTGGGGATTCCCTTGCCGATCGCTTTGGCAATCGGCGTAGTCTCCGGTTTGGCCAACGCCATTCCGTTTCTGGGGCCCGCAATTGGCTTGGTCATCGCTCGTCGGGAATCATCTTGCGCAATTTATTAATGCCCATAAACAGCCCCAAGCCGACCACTGCGAGGCTTGGTCATCGCTCTCGCATACTCATTGATCGCTGAGGACATAACTCCGCTAATTCCCGGTCTGAGCACCGATGACTTGGCAATCTACGTGGTCGTCCTGATCGGCATAGCTCACGTGCTGGACAATGTTGTGTACCAACCTTTCGTATTGGGCAACGCGGTCAACTTGCACCCGCTCGTCGTCATCCTCGCCATCATCGGCGGATCAGTCCTAATGGGCGTGTGGGGGATGCTGCTGGCTATTCCGACCGTGGTGGTCGTTAAGACTGCCGTTGAGACTCTGTTCAAAGAGCTTAAAGACTATCGGATTATTTAAGGCAGATCATCTTGGCGCGCAGATATTCCATCCTGAGATGGCCTTCCTTCCGCGCGTCCACGCGCGGAAGGTTATAAATTTAAATCGGATTTATTTTTTATCTCTCCTGCGCGTGGATGCGCAAGAATCGGTGCGGCTCCCTCTTAAATCGGGTTGAGCTCCGTTACTACGAGAAAAGGCCACTGGCCATCTTCTGCTGAAAAAATATCGTAAGACTGAGCTTACATGGGAAGGATCACATCGCACGCCTGGAGCAAAGGTGACATTTATGATGAAAAGTTATCGGGACATTTATGACGAAAATTGACAAAAAATCACAAATCACCGCTAAATCAAGTTGACGAATTCGCCCAATGAAATTAAAAACCTCTTATGCCAAAACAATTGGAATTCAAAAGAGTAAAAGGCTGGGGTGGAAAGCGCAGAGGTGCTGGACGACCGAATAAATCTGGTCGCGCGGGCCATGCTAAACGCGCTTTGGTTGATTTTAAAAAGCCTCTCCATGTCACACTTCGTTTAATAGACAAAATGCCGAACTTAAGGACTAAGGAGTTTTTGCGCCACTTTAAAACTGCCGGCCTAAGGGCGAAGAAGTTCAACCTTTACCTGAATCATTACAGCATTTTGGGGAATCACATTCATTTGATTGTGGAGGCGCGGGACAACCATAGTCTTGAGCTGGGAATGAAGAGTCTGTGCGGACGTCTTGGAAAATTCCTGCGCAAAACTCAGGGCGGCCGAGGGGCGGTTTGGCTGGGGCGCTTTCATTTGCATATTCTTAGGACTCCCACTGAGGTGAAACGTGCACTGGAGTATGTTCTTTTGAATCGCGCCAAGCACTCCAAGTTGCTAACGCATCTGGATGAGTTTTCATCCGGCTATGTTTTTAAAGACTGGCAAAAACTGCTGGGACGGAAAATCTCACCCCTGATGAAAGAGCAATTGGCGTCGAACACTAAAATGCTGGATGAAGTTTCACCAGCTCGGTCTTGGCTTTTAAACAGTGGATGGATGCGGGCTTCTTAAAGACGTTGGCAAATACACGCTTGTGGAACATAATATAACTTATAAGAACTATATCTGGACCACCAAGTGCGGCTTAAGCTTTCTTCTTCAAACCAATGAAATATGTCTCGAAACTGCCCTTTCTCACGGCTTCGGGCTTAAGGCGCTTGCTTTGTTCGAATTGGCGGTCGAGATCTTTGGCTAGCTTTTCCGATTCCGGGCCCTCGAACAATTTCATTACTAAATTGCCTTTGTTTACTAAATATTTTTGTGAGAGTTCCAGGATTTTGCGGCACAGTTCGGCGCTGCGGGCTTGGTCGACGTTGCGGATTCCCGTGGTGTTGGGCGCCATATCGCTCAATAAACATTGCACGTTTCGGCCTCTTAAAATCGCTTCATCAAAATTGAAAACGTCCATTTGATAAAATGTGGCGTTGTCCGCCTTAAAATCCACTGGCTTCAGGTCTAGGCCCACAACGTGACCTTGCGGACCTATAATTTTGGCCACCACCTGGCTCCAGGACCCAGGGGCTGCGCCTAAATCTAAGACAAAATCCCCCGCACGCAGCACTTGATACTTCTTTTGTATTTCATCGAGTTTATAAGCCGAGCGGGCGAGGAAACCCTCAGCCTTGGCCTTATGAAAAAAGCGATCCTTGGGCACATAGGTCATAGGTCCTGCACTCTACCCTCACCGCCCACCTGGACACAAGTCCAATGGTGAATCCAACTATCAAAAAGGCCTCGAGAATTTCCGATAAACCAGAGGGAGATTGGATATTTTATGCACAAGTGTTGGAGTCTATATAATCGCGTCGATAAATTGCGTATCGACGATTTAACCAAAGATCAGGTGCGGACCATCCTGCTGTCCATTCCGACCAGCAAAATCGGCGAATGGTATGCCTGTCGCGAAGGAGACCTGCACTGGCTGCCGATTCGCGAGATCCCGGACTTTTATGAAGATGCCTCCATGGTCAAAGGCGAGTACCTGGCGCAGAGCGAAGAAAAATCAGAAACAAAAGACAAACCGGTCAAACGCAATAAACAAGAAGAGCGTCGCCCGCTTTTTGAGGATCCCACTCCGGAGATGATGATGACCTCCAGCACGCTCAAACTCGAGTCAGTGCCCACCAAGGAGCGACGCTCAGCTCGCCGCTACGTGCGCAATCTCATCTTTTACGCCAAACACGAAGGCCGCGCCTTTGAATGCGAAACCAAAGACGTCTCCATGGCCGGTATTTCTCTGGGCGAAAAACTGCCCCCAAGTTTCGGTAAAACCTTTCGCGCCGAACTCAAACTCTCAGGCGGCCGTGTGAAACTCCTAGTGAGTCGAGTGACCTCCAGCACGCTTAAAATCGAAGAATCGGATTCCTGGGAACTGCTCCGGCAGTGGATCGTGGCGTGGTAAATGTTTTGGCGCAAACGTAAACCCCAAGAAATTCCACCCTTGCAAACGCTAGTGCAGCTAGCGTCCAGACTCGGGGTAGAACGACGAGTGAACGTGCGCATTCGCTACCCGGCCTGCATTCTCTCCAAACTTCCCGAAGTTTTTTTCGCCGACACCAAATTGAAAATCGTCGACATCAGCGTGGGCGGATGCTGTTTGCTGGATCCGAGCGAAGTTCTAGGCCCGCAAGTGGGCAACGAAATTCAAATGAACATCCACTGGCCAACAGGACTTGAGCGGGTCAACGCGCGCATCGTCTCCCGCGTCGAGCATCGCCGCCATATTCAATTTTTAAATCTCAGCCGCAGCCGCCAAAACTTTCTCACCAAGGCCATGACTCCCGGCGTGCGCGCACAACGCGTTCACCGCCATAATCTGCCGATCAATGACGCCGTGGAAATTGAGGCTCTAGAAATGTGGAGCTCGGCACTTGGTGACAGTGTGACGATTGAAAACGGGGTTCATCGCATAGCTCAGGTGCAATTGCAAAACGAAGTCTTTCATATCTTCCGCGATGCCTGGCCGCAGAAGCTCCCTTCCGGCAAATGCTCAAAGGCCGACTTCGAACAGATTATTTTGTTTTTGTGCAACATTCCTCTCCCCTCACGCGCTTTGGAGAAACTACGTGCGACAATAGAGCAAGTCTGGAGTCAGGGATGAGTTCAAGCTTAGAGAATTTCAAACCTAAGCTGCGCACCGGAAGAGTCATTCCCCAAGGTTCGAGAATTATTTTTGAGACTGACAATCCGTACAATCAAATCATTTTGCCAATGAATCTCGCGGATTTGGTCCTGCTCTGTAGCGGCAACTTCAGCGTGCGCGAGATCATAGAGAAAATTTATAAAAAACAAGGCGCTGTCCCCTTTAAATCCATTTTGCAAGCCGTGCATATTTTGCACCAAGGCGGATTTTTTGAAAATGGCGACGAGCTGGAATTTCATCCGCAGCTCAACTCCTGGATGGATGCCAAGTCCAGCAGCTGGCATCTGTCTTGGCGTTTCGGTCAGCGCATTGTGGCCTCGTCCCACTCGCCCACCACCTACTACATCGTCACACTGGTGGCGTTGGTGGTTTCGATTTTGGGCCTGCAACACTTTCCATCCGAACCCTTATCTCTTTTAAGCGAGTGGCTGGGAGGCGAAACGCCGGCCAGCGCCGCCCTCAAACTCTTGATCTGCAGCTCCCTTACGCAGTCCGCTCGCCATCTCTTCCGCGCCGTTCAGATGTTGCTCTTGACCGGCAAAGCCTACAACGTGTCGATTCGTGCCAGCCCGTGGGGCGTTCATCTGCACGTCGGCGATGAAGCGAGCGATCTTTTCGAGAGCAAGCTTTACACCACCATGTTTCACGTCAGTCAGATCGTGATCGGCTGGTTTTTCGTCTATTGCCTTTATCCTCGCGCTTCTTCGGCCTGGATAAGCCCCCTTGTCATTGCCAATTTCCTCATCACTTTTTGGGAGCTCAATCCCTTCGTCAATAGTGAAGGCCTTAAACTTCTCCAATCGCTTATGACCTCTCGCGAAAGTGAAATCGCGGCCTGGCACTTCGAAGCCAGTAAACTGATTCGCTCGCTCAACTTAGTTTCCTTTCGCCGCAATCAGGAATTCGCGCGCTTTTGTGCGGCCTGGGGCACCTTATGGCTGGCCGGAGGACTCGTTCTCGTTCACTCCTCAGCCGTTCGCTTTGGTCCCTCGGCGCTCAACAGCCTGATTCATTTTGGTCCTTACTCTTTTGTGCCGGTCCTAGGCCTCTTTATGTGGCTCGCGTTTCTTTTTCACTTGGTACAGTCATTCGTAGAAACCATTGTGGCCAATTTTTTAAGACCCCATTGGAATGTGATTCACACTCGCGCGCGCAGCTGGATTCTCAGACAAAATCAAGAGGCCGCCAATGAAAACATTGTTCATGCCATTGAAGATCTCCCGCTTTTTTCCCATTTCCAGGAATACCAGCTCCAGCAAATCGTCAAGAACTCTCAGGTTGTCGACTTTCCTAAAAATACATTTATCATCATTCAGGGCGACCAGGCCCGCGAGCTTTATGTGTTAGTCGAAGGCGAAATTGAAATCCTGCGCAACAAGGGCAATGAAATGGAAGCCATCACCGTGCAAGCGGCGGTTTCGATTTTCGGCGAATCCGCACTTCTCGAAGACTCCCCGCGCGCCGCTCAGGTCAAAGCCAAGACCCGAGTCCGAGCGCTCAAAATTCCCGTGCCATTTTTAAAGAAAATCGCGGAAGAATCCCAAGCCGTGCGGCAACTCGAGGACTTCCGCAATGCCATCTTAGTGAACCAATTTTTCTCCTCCTCGCCCGTGTTCCGCAGTTTATCTCATGATTCCGTGGAATTTCTGTGCAGCCGCGGAACGCTCGAGTACTTTGACGAAAGTCAGGTGGTGTTCAATCAAGGCGACAGCGGCGATTCGGTATTTATGATTCTGCGCGGATCGGTGAATGTGGAAGTCTTTGGCAATCCCGTCAAGCGCATGTCTCAGGGCAATTTCTTCGGCGAGATCGCACTCATCGCCAATCTTCCACGCACGGCCACTGTGGTGACCAATGAACCTTCCGTATTCTTCCGCATTTCGGCCGACGCCTTCTGGGAGGTCTTAGTCCAGCACATCGATTTGGGAGTGTTTTTAGAAACCGTATCGGAAAACCGTTTACTTGAGGACCTGAACATGTCGCAAGGCACGCGACGCACAGGGAGCGATTCATAATGAGACGCCTAAACAATTCCCAGAATGAAACCGGGGGCCTTTATGATACACTTTAATAATCACCCTCACAGGAGATCAGTATTGAACTCTAAAGTTTTAAGCTGGTCTGTGATATTCTGCGCTCTCATCAGTTTGCCCTTTGTTTTTAACTCCTGCCAAAAGAGCTCTTCACCTTCCAGCAGCAGCGCCGCCGCTCAATCTGTCCAATGCCGAGTTATGAGAGCGGGAGCCGATTTGCGCGCCAAGGTCAGCGCCGAGCCCAAGACTTTGCCTTTTGCCTCGGCAAAAGTTCACTTACGCAATTCAAATAAAATCAGCGCCAACGGTACGGTCCCCTCTGGCAGCGAACTCTCGATTCTGGCCGACAACAGCTGCGTGAAAAATTCGAACAACCAATCGGTTTTGGCCAATGTCATCGCCGCAGGCCATCCGCACCCCATGCTCCAGCAGCAGGCCTATACCTGGACATTGGGTCGCGATTATAATGAAAGTGAAATCCAAGCGCTTGTCGATCAACACGCTTGCGTACTGGGCGTGTCCTGGAATCAACATTACAAAGTGCAGACCACGTCGATTATAGGTTCGCAAGTTGGCTCCGGGGGCAGCTCTGGCTCTGGTTCCACCTCAAGCCCTGCGACTTCAAACGTCACCTTCAACGATCCGCTCTTTACCCAACAGGAGCATTTCAATGCGCTTCGCGCCCCGCAGGCCTACGCCGGCATTTATGATGTGTCCGGTGGGCTGTCCTCGACAGTGGGATCCCCGGTCCTCATAGCCGTCGTCGACACCGGTGTGGACTGGACCCATCCCGATATCTCGGGAAATCTTTGGGAGCATAGCCAAGGCATGGGTATTGACGCCACCACCATCGGCTCGGGTCTGGTGGATTTCAATCCCTTTGATGTGTCGAGCATCGGACACGGCACGCACGTGTCGGGCCTAATCGCGGCCGTCACCAACAATAACCTTTATGGCGCAGGCGTTATGCCGTTTCGTGCGCAGATCATGGCTATTAAAGTTTACTATCTGGATTCGAGCGGCGACATGCTCACCTCAAGCACCGATTTGGCGAACGGAATCAACTTCGCCACCAACAACGGCGCCAATGTTATCAACATCAGCTTAAGCTCAATCACCTCAGGCCCTTCGAGTGACCCCGTGACCGAGACCGCCATCACCGGTGCTGTCAACGCCGGCCTCACCGTGGTGGTCGTCATCGGCAATAACGACAGCGGAGCGGGCCAGCTGATTGACGGCCAAACCACATCCTCAATTCCCGGCCAATACGCGACTACCGAAGGCGTGATCGGCGTCGGCTCCATCGACACCTCCACCATGGCGAAGAGCTACTTTAGCGATTACAGCACGACCTACGCTGAAATCGGCGCCCCTGGTGCGGTCAGCAGCGGAGCCTCAGTGACCCCTCAGGGACTTCTCTCCACCATTCCCACCGGCATTAATCCTGCGGGCTATGGCCGCCTGGCCGGCACCTCACAGGCCGCGCCCATGGTGAGCGCCGCAGCCGGCTTAACCTATGGCCTAATTAAGGGCGCAACCGGAACCGCACCAACTCCCGCGCAGATCGAATCGCTGATTGAAGGATCAGCGATTCAATCCACCGCACTTGAACCCTATTTTATGAATGGAAATCAATTAGATCTACCCAACCTAGTTTACCTGATCAACGAGCAGTTTCCCGCCACATTAGGCGGGAGAACTCTACCCACCACTTGCCCGTGAGCTCAATAATTCGGGCCACTTCCGGCTATTTTTTGGGTGATCCAACCATCGCCCCGCTCCAATCGGACATCAACCGTTGTACTCAATCGCGCGCGCATCTGATCCGCGATCCAACCGACCAGATTGACGGAAGTCGGCGTGACTGCAAGGTCTACGTCGATACCGAGGGCCTTATGATCGATCTCCGCACACACCTGATCCAGAGCTTTAAGGCAAGCCTCACGCTCCATCTGGAAGGGACAGCACACTTCAAGCCAATAATTAAAGCCCTGCCCACCAAGTGAGCCTTCGGACTTTTGGCCGACGGCAATAAAGCGGCGAAAGAATCGTTTCACAACGTAATTAAGGAGTTAGCTTTGGCCTTAAGCTTTTTACGGCCGCTGAGGAATCCCAGTTCCATCAGAAATGCGAATCCCGACACCGTCGCCCCCGTCTCGAGACATAACACCTCGGCCGCGCCGGCGGTGCCACCTGTAGCCAACACATCATCCAAAACGCAAACATGATCCTCACCAGTGAGAGCATCCACATGAATTTGTAAAGTGTCTTTCCCATATTCCAAGTCGTAGGAATGAGAAAAAGTGGAATAAGGAAGTTTTCCAGGCTTACGAATTAAAACCATCCCGATGCCTAAATGCATGGCCACCGCCGCACCCAAAATAAATCCCCGACTTTCGATGGAAGCAATGCGTGTGGAGTGGGCTGGCACCAACTTGCTTAAATGCAGCACCATGGACTGAAAAGCACGCGGATCAGACAACACCGGCGTGATGTCTTTAAATAAAATTCCAGCTTTAGGAAAATCCGGAACATCGCGAATCATTTTTTGAATTTGCTCAACGGAAAGCTCTGGCTTCACTCAAACGTCCATTTCTTAAAGCCTTTGGTCTCGGCTTTCTTTAACATTTTGGCGGGAATCTCATACACATTGGCTTTGCCGGTGATCGATCCGCAAACCTGAATGTGCATCAGGCCGTCGTTCTTTTTGCTTTTGCTCCGGATCGGAATGCCTTGCAGTTCCTTGGCCATAACGTCCACCGAAACCGCTTTTCCCATTCCACATTGCAGGCTGCCGTCATATTTATAAACAAAAACCTGATCGCTCTCCGGCGAATCCGCACTTTCGTCAGCCTGTGGAGGGGGAGGTGCCGCAGCCTCTGGTGGCGCATCCATAGTGCGCCGGCAATGGCCTTCCGCACAACCCAGCACCACCAGAACTAAAAATGCAATCGCGAGTCTTACTCCCATGTCCAATCCCGATTGAACCTGCGCCACATCACACTTAAGGCATAAATATTGGCGTCATGGGAAATAAAGTAAACTTCGCCTTTCTTGGCATCGACCGCCGCGCGCGAGGTCACTCCCCGACCCGGTTCGAACTGAGTCAAATACTCACCGGTACGTGAATCATAAAAGCGCAAAGCACCGGAGAGTTCACCCACCACCACCGCGCCCTTATAAAGCACAGGCCCGGTCGCAATGCCGCCCGGATTTTCCTTAGACCACAGAACCTTTCCTGAATTTTTATCGATAGCGTAGAGTTTGCCGCTGGTGCTCGAGTAAAATAAAGTTCCACCTTGAAGCGCCACTTCTTCGTAGCCGCCGTCATCAATAGTCCACAGGATCCGGCCATCGGTGGCGTTCACGGCATAAAGTCCGCCGTCATAGCTCGACACATAGGCCGTATCACCCTCGAGCACCGGAGTCGCATCCACGTCGCGGAAGCGTTTATTGTGATTGAGATTGGCCTCCCAGATCACGGCGCCTGAGGACTTGTTTAGCCCCACCAACGCGCCATCGGAAAAGCCCACCAACAGTATATCTCCAGCCAAGAT
>Ga0206795_1151_pt2 | contig 10076 bp, 8 predicted proteins | sample Alteio_BWOrgCont_71_FD_152872 | JGI IMG/M metagenome (GOLD analysis project Ga0206795, IMG submission 152872) | Enriched cells from forest soil in Barre Woods Harvard Forest LTER site, Petersham, Massachusetts, United States -... | ecosystem: Environmental > Terrestrial > Soil > Temperate forest > O... | reverse complement strand
TTAAATAATGTTGCCAGACTTCGCTTAGCTCGAGTGGATTTGGCTTCGGGCAAAACTTCAGAGGCTTTGGCTCTCGTTTCCCCTCCTCCGCGGGGGTTTGAGTTTCCTTTTTTGATTGAAGCAGGAAATATCCAGCTTGCTTCTCATCATAATTTGGCCGCAAAAATCGCGTATCAAAAAGCTTTGGCTTTAAGTCAGGATCCCAGCTGGACTCGTTTCTTAGAGCTTCAACTGAATGCCCTTCAAAACTTTGGGAGTTAAATCGAATGCACTTTGTGAAAAAATGGAAAAATCAGAGTCTGATTGGAATGAGTTTATTTCTGGCTTTGAGCTTGGTGGGTTGTGGAGCGAAAGATAACACTCCTATCCCTAAGCCTTTAACAAGCTATCCCTTTGGGATTCATCCTCAGGTTTTATGGAGTACCGCTGCCACTTCAGGCAGTGGCTTGGGAACGCAATTGGGCTTGGGGCAAAATTCTTTTGAATTAGTCACGGCCGGATATAAAGGAAGCGTTGTTGCCCTGAATAAGAAAACCGGAAATATTTTATGGTCTGTCGATTTGAGAGAGGAAATTTCTGCAAGCCCCGTGGCTAATGAATCCGATGTGTATATTTCAACGCGCTCAGGGGAAGTCATTGCCCTAGATGCGCGGACAGGAAAAACGCTTTGGAAAGTCTCTGTTTCCAGTACCTTGCTTTCAGCCGTGGCGATCAGTGGAGATACCCTGATCGTTCATGAACGTAATGGAAACGTAGAGGCCTTAAGTGCAGATACCGGAGCACGTTTATGGGAATTTATGGGGAGTACTCCCAGTTTAGAATTGCAGGGAAGTAGTCGACCGGTGGCAAATGATGCTACGGCCTACGTGGGAATGGCTAATGGGCAAGTGTTTGCTTTTGATCTCAGTGATGGAGCGGTGAAATGGGACCGTCCCATTGCTATTGCAGACGGCAGCACCATGATTCTCCGAATGATTGATATCAACAGCACGCCAATTTTAACTTCTACTGCCCTTTATGCGGTTTCCTATCATGGAAATTTAGTTTCATTGGATCCGGATTCCGGTCAATTGATTTGGCAAAGACCTCTCTCCGCGTATCGTTCCCTAGAAATGGCAGGGTCTTCTCTATTTGTCACCGATGAAAATAGTGTGCTGTATGGGGTTGATGCCAATTCCGGTCGAACCCTCTTCAGGCAAAATGCTTTGGAATATCGTTCTTTGACTGCTCCTCTTTACTGTGGAAATGAGCTTTGGGTGGGCGACTATGATGGCTATGTTCATGCACTTTCCCCCAGGGATGGACACTTGGAAGCTCGAGTTCATTTAGGGAATTATGCGATGAGCTCTGGGGCCGTAAAGAGTGGGAATGTGGCTTATTTTGTGAATGTGGATGGGAAGGTTTTCGCTCTAAAATGTTAGGGTTTTTCAGGAAGTTTTCGCCAAATCAAAAAATTCAGAGCTAGAGCGAAGGGCAGAATCAACAAAGGCAGATTGGGCTCATTTTTAAAAAAGTGAGTGAGTCCAAATCCAATGGCATTTTGAAAGCCAGCGCCGATCAACATGATGCACAAATTCGTGAAAGCAATGGCTGTTCCGCTTAAAAACTTGGGATGAGTTTCAGTGCTCAAAGAGAAGGCCAAGAGCATGCTGCTAACGGAAAATCCGAAAACAAACATCAATCCGATAAGAGTCCAAGTGGGAAGATGCAGAGCCAAGATCGCACTCAGACTGAACAAAGCCATTAATTGTCCCAGGCCCATAACGGGTTTGCGGGCCGAAATCTTTCCGGAGATCCAGCCATGGATCGGTCCTCCGATCGCAATGCCGATAAAAATAAATTGATTCACAAAAGCCGCACGGAGGGCAGAAAGTTGATCAAATTTTTCTAAAAAGGGAATGGACCATAATTCGGTGAAGGCGATGACTGGAGAAACCATGAGGCCGGCATAGCATCCAATCCACCAGGCTTGGGGACTACAAAAAAGAATTTGGACTCGGGAGAAAAATTTTTCTGAATGGGGACTTTTCTTTTGAGCGGGTTTCAGAAAAATCCATAAACCTATGCTCAAAACTAAACCCAAAAGAGAAGATATTTTTAAACTTTCTTCCCAGCCTACCTGATGAATCAAAGCAGAAAGAGGCGCTTCTCCAAAAAGTGCTCCAACAACTCCGAGTAAATTCGTCAGGCCCACCACGACGGGAAAGGTTTTTTCTTCAAAGGCCGCTGAGGCAATTTTCAAGCATCCCACAAAGGCAAAGGCCGAGCCTATGCCTACTAAGATTCTTCCGAGTGCCAAGAGGCTAAGCATATGCACACTTGCAAAAAGCAAGGTTCCTAGGGCGACGCTCAAAGCGGCCAAGCTCAGGCAAATTCGAGAACCAAAGCGATCCAGGATAAGTCCCGCTGGGATTTGGGCTAGGGCATAGGCATAGAGATAAAGTGAACTAATCCAGGCAAAAACTTCAGGGGAAAGATGCATGGTTTTCATCAGGGGCAGGGCAATGAGGGCGGGGGCGACGCGCTGAAAAAATTCGTAGGCATAAAAAAGAGCTGCCCAGGACCACATGAGCCAGGCTGAAGCGAGAGTCCATTGCATAAGATTAAATTTCCTTTGAACGAAACTTTCCGCATCTTAGCAGCAGGGAATTTGCTGTGGTAGACTCGCCCCTTTTTTCGGCCAAGGGATATTCATGACAGACGGGCATTCACATAAAACAAATTTCATTAAAAATATTATTGATCAAGACTTAAAAACCGGAAAACACCAGAGCATCGTCACTCGATTTCCTCCCGAGCCCAATGGCTATCTCCATATCGGACATGCCAAATCGATTTGTTTGAATTTTGGTTTAGCCAAAGAATACGCAGGAACCTGCTACCTTCGTTTTGATGACACCAATCCTTGTACAGAAAGCACAGAGTTTATGGAGTCCATTCAGCGCGATGTGAAATGGTTAGGATTTGATTGGGGGAAAAATTTAACTTTTGCGTCTGATTATTTTGAGGCCCTCTATCAGATTGCTGAAAGACTCATTCAAGAAGGCAAGGCCTATGTTTGCAGCTTAAGTCCAGAGCATGTGCGGGAATACCGAGGAACCTTGACAGAACCCGGCAAGCCCAGTCCCGGCAGAAATCGATCAATGGAAGAAAATTTAGATTTATTTCGCCGAATGCGTGCAGGGGAATTTGAAGAAGGTCGGTATACCCTTCGTGCTAAGATCGATATGAACTCGCCCAATCTAAATCTTCGGGATCCGACCCTTTATCGCATTCGTAAAGCGCATCACCATCGAACCGGAGATGCCTGGTGCATTTATCCCATGTATGACTATACCCATGCTTTAAATGACGCGATGGAAGGGATTACGCATTCTCTTTGTACCTTAGAGTTTCAAGATCATCGTCCTTTGTATGATTGGTTTGTGGAGCAAGCCAAGATGACTCATCGCCCCAGGCAAATCGAATTTTCCCGCCTCAATCTCAACTACACCTTAACGAGTAAACGTAAGCTCAAGCAATTGGTCGAAGAACAGCATGTTAAAGGTTGGGACGATCCCAGGATGCCGACGATTTGTGGCATGCGCCGTCGGGGCTACACCCCGTCTTCTTTAAGAAATTTGGCGGAAATGGTCGGAATTTCAAAACAGGATTCCATCATTGATGTTCGGGTGTTGGAAGAAGCTTTGCGTTCTGATCTTAATGAAAATGCCCCTCGTCGCATGGCTGTTTTAAATCCTCTAAAAGTGAAAATTCAGAATGTAGACGCGGATTTTCTGGAATGGATTCATTCGCCCAATCATCCTCAGAAGCCAGAATGGGGAAAGCGAGAATTGGCTTTTACGCAGGAGCTTTGGATAGAACAGGAAGATTTCGCTTTGCATCCTAGTGCAGATTTTTTTCGCCTCGCGCCAGGAAAGCGAGTTCGCTTGATGAATGCCTATGTCATTGAGTGCCTTGAAGTGATTGAAGAGGCCGGGAAAGTCTCAGAAGTACATTGTCGATACCTTCCTGAAACCCTGGGAGGAAAACCCTGTGAGGATGGCCAAAAAGTAAAAGGCGTGATCCATTGGTTATCGGCAAAGACAGCCCAGCGGGCAGAAGTTCGTTTGTACGATCGATTGTTTTTGGTGGAAAACCCCGGGGCCGTCGAAGACTTGGGAGAGATTTTAAATCCTCACTCGCTTTTGATTGTTGAGGCTTATATCGAAGCGGCATTGAAAGAAGCCAAATCGGAAGATTATTTTCAATTTAATCGCCTGGGGTATTTTTCAGCAGATCAATATGATCATTCGACTGAGTATCCGGTTTTTAATCGCTCGGTGTCTTTAAGGGATGTGTCGAAGGTTTAACCCCAGGGCTAACTCAATAAATTGCATTTAGATATATATTGAGATATTTTTATGCTCTTTATTAGAAAATTGGAGACTTTTATGACCACTTCATCCATGGTTCATATTCGTTTAGACGACAAATTAAAAATTCAAGCGAGTGAAACACTTGAGTCCATGGGGCTTTCTATTTCTGATGCCGTTAGAGTCTTTTTGACCCAAGTCATTGCGGAGAAGCGCATTCCTTTCGAGTTGAAAGTCCCTAATGAAAAAACCGTGGCAGCAATGAAAGAAGCCGAATTACTTCAGACGCCCAGATTCAATAATGCTGAGGACTTATTTTATGCCCTTGAAAAAAAGCCCAGCAAGTAAATGAGCTTCTTTTCCAAGAGCTTCTGATTACATCAAAAGTTTTGAAAAGGATTGGATTCGGCTGGGTCAATCAGGTCGATATGATATGAAAGAGTTGAAGGAGGTCATGCGCTTGTTAATTGAAAATGAAGGGCCTCTTGGAAAGGAATGGAAAGATCACCCACTTGCCGGTCCTTGGAAGGATCACCGTGAATGCCATGTTGGCGGTGACTTTTTATTGATTTACAAAATTGTTCATGACGGATCCAAAGAATGGGTTATTTTTGTTCGAGCTGGAACTCATGCTGAGCTTTTCAAATAAGGTTCCTCTTGTTCTGCTTCAATTCCTCAACATCCCCAGCGCCTTCTTTAAAATCTCCAGTCGTTTTTCCAGGGGTTCATTCATCTCAAGGCTGATTAAGAGTGTGGCAGGAGGGCGAAGTTTATAGCTCGAGGGATAGCGCTGAATGAGGTGAATAATCTTTTCGGGTTTAACCGACTGATGAGGGCTAAATTCCAGGGCAAAATACTTAGCAGAAGCTTTAATGCTCAAGATCCCTAAAGCCTGTGCCTCGAGTCGAAGGTGGGCTGCATGAAAGAGGGCTTGAGTGGGTTCTGGTAAAAGCCCGAATCGATCGATGAGTTCAACTTTGATATTTTCCAAGGCTTTTTCATCACGAGCTTCTGCAATGCGTTTGTAGAAACTTAGCCTTAGGCTCACATCACTGAGGTAAGGATTAGGAATCAAAGCACTGAGGCCCAAATCCACAGAGACATGATTCTGGGTATAGGCTTCATCCAATTTCAGAATTTTCCCAGATTTGATGGCCTGAACCGTTCTTTCCAGGAGTTCTAAGTAGAGATTAAATCCAATCCGTTGAATTTGTCCGCTTTGCTCATCGCCCAATAATTCCCCAGCGCCGCGAATTTCCAAATCTTGACTGGCTAAGGCAAAGCCCGCTCCGAGCTCAGAAGCCTGTTGAATGGCTTCTAAGCGCTTTTTAGCATCTTCCGTTAAGCAGTTTTCTGGAGGGATTAATAAATAGGCATAGGCCTGATGGTGGGAGCGTCCAACTCTTCCTCGTAATTGATGAAGTTGGGCGAGACCAAAGCGATCAGCACGTTCAATTAAAATCGTATTGGCGTTGGGAAGATCGATCCCCGTTTCAATAATCGTACTGCAGAGCAAAATGTGGGAGTGATGATGGTAAAAATCGGCCATCACTTTCTCGAGATCTCGTTCTCGCATTTGTCCATGACCGATGGCGATTTTTAAATCCGGGAAAAGGGCTTGGAGTTCTTCTTTGCGGGCATCAATACGACTGACATCGTTGTACAAATAATAAACCTGTCCGCCTCGATGGATTTCTCGGGAGATCGCTTCTTTCAGAATGGCATTGGAAAATTCTTTGACAAACGTTTTGACAGACAAGCGTTTAGCGGGGGGCGTTGCAATAAGGGAGAGATCCCGAAGTTGAGAAAAAGCGAGATTCAAGGTGCGAGGAATCGGCGTGGCGGTGAGGGTTAAAATATCCACTTCTGCTCGCAGTGCTTTCATTCTTTCCTTATCTCGAACTCCAAAGCGGTGTTCTTCATCAACCACCAATAAACCCAAATTTTTAAACTGAACATCCGAGCTTAAAATTTTATGGGTTCCGATCAAGATATCGATTTTTCCTTGGGCTAACTTTTTAAGAATCATTTCTTGTTCGGCGGTGGTTCGAAATCGGGAAATCATTTCAATTGACACGGGCCACTCGGCAAAGCGATCAGAAAAGCTTTCATAGTGTTGCTGGGCAAGTAAGGTGGTGGGGACCAAAACAGCTACCTGCTTCTTCTGATGAACCGCAATAAAGGTTGCTCGCATCGCGACCTCGGTTTTCCCAAAGCCCACATCTCCGCAGAGTAAGCGATCCATGGGTTTGTCGGCATGCATATCATCGATGATGGCTGCAATCGCAGAGAGTTGATCGGGCGTTTCTTCAAAAGGAAAATCTGCGCAAAAACGAGAAAAATCTTCTCCTGGACGCTCATAGGAGAAACCTTTTTTAGATTCTCGTTTGGCATAAATTTCTAAAAGTTCTGCGGCCACGTCATAGGCTTTCTTGGCTGCTTTTTCCTTATCCTTTTCCCAGCGATCAGTCCCTAATTTACTGATCGGAGCTAAATCCAGATCGGTGCCGGAATAACGCGTGATTAAGTGCAAATCCTGGATGGGAACAAATAATTTATCGCCCCCTGCATATTCAATGACGAAGCATTCGCTTTGAACGGAGCCCAGATCCAAGGTTTCTAAGCCCAGATATCGACCAATGCCATGTTCAATATGAACGACGGCATCCTGAATTTTTAAATCTCCAAGATCCCGAATTAAGGTTCCGCTGGGTATTTTTTCAGATTGTCTTCGTCGAAATTGAGGTACAAATTGAGAGAAGACGGTTCTTTCGGTGAGCAGGATAAAGCCCGCTCCTCGAGGTGCCAGGCTATCTTCGAGAGGACTTAAGGTAATTTGAAATTTTTCCGAGCTTTTCAAAAATTCAGAAAATGATTGAACGGGAACCACAGAAATGCCTTCTCGACCCAAATGCTCCATGAGAACTTCTCGGCGTCCCGCGCTTTCCGCACAGAATAAAATTTTCTGAGAAGATTCTTTCAAAAATTTACGGAGCTTGGCTAAAGGTTCTGGTTGATGAGCATCAAAATGTAATTCTGGTAAAACCAGGGCTTCCTCATTGAATTGATTGGGAGAATGAGGAAGGGGTTTTTCGAGTAATTTAATTTCTAAAAAGGCCTTGCTGCGCGTGAAGACTTGGGCAGGGTGAAAAAAAACTTCAACGGGAGGCAGGGCGGGGCGATCCAAATCGTGCTGATAGAGACGATGGCGATCTTCAATTTCGGTCCAAAAATGTTCAGCCTGTTTGTAAGTATTAAAGACCTGAATAACTTGAGCGGACTCCGGAAGGTAGTCAAAGAGATAGGCGCTTTCCTCAAAAAAGAGCGGGAGGTAATACTCGACTCCTCCAAAGGTTCGGCGTTGTTTAATCGCTTCGAGTAAGGGAGATTTAAAAGTCCTGTCTGAAAAATGCTTTTTCCATTGCAGTTCAAAACGTCGGATGGCCGCATCGTCGAGGGGATGTTCAAAGGCAGGAAGAATCTCGATGGATTCAATAGGTGTTTGGGAGCGTTGAGTTTCCAAGTCGAAATATCGAAGGGTGGAGATTTCATTATCAAAGAGTTCAACGCGAATGGGAGCCTTGGCCCCCATCGGGAAGATGTCCAAAATGGATCCTCGTAAAGAAAACTCTCCTCTGGTCAGAACTTGATTTACTCTGCTGTAGCCAGCCTGCTCGAGCAAGAGAGAGTATTTAATGACATCCAGGACATCGCCTATTTTCCAAAGCAGTACCTGAGCGGCCAAAAATGAAGGAGGTGGAAGTCGATGCATAAGAGTTTCGACCGAAGCAAGAATCACTCCCTTTTGGAGATGCGGAAGTCGATGCAATAAGCGCAGGCGTTCAGAGCGAATATCTTGGTGCGGAGAGAATTGATCAAAGGGCAGGGTTTCCCAATCTGGAAAACGATCCACTGAAACTTCAGGGAGAAAAAAAGCCAGTTCCCTTTTTAAGCGATCCGCTGTCGCGGAATTTGGAGTGAGCACAAGGCAGGGGAGATTTTGTTGTTCTACCTGTTTGGCAATGGTGAAACTGGCCGAATGAATTTGGACGGATCCAATGCTGATGCTTTTCGCCATGATTAAGCGAGACGCTGAGCGAGTTTAGCGAGACGCTCTCCAAGGGCGATGCAAAGGTTTTTTTCTTCCAGGCTGATGGGATTTTCTCCCTGACTGCCCGCTAGATGGGAAGGACCATAGGGTGTTCCTCCTGTGGTCGTCTTTAAAAGCTCTGCATGAGAATAGGGAGAACCCACGATCATCATGCCGTGATGAAATAAGGGAATCATCATCGAGAATAGAGTCATTTCTTGTCCGCCATGGAGACTGGCCGTTGAAGTGAAAACACCTGCGGGTTTGTCGATTAAGCCGCCATTCATCCAGAGCTCAGAGGTTTGATCCCAAAAATATTTTAAAGGAGCGGCCATGTTGCCAAATCGAGTGGGGCTTCCGAGCGCTAGAGCAGCGCAGTTTTTTAAATCTTCCAATGAGGCAAAAACCACGTCAGAAGCCGGGCTAGGTTCGGAAGGAGCTTGGCTGAAAATAGGCGCTACGGTGCGAAGTCTGGCTTCTATGCCTGAGACCCGCTCTACACCTCGTGCGATAAATTCAGCCATTTTTCGGGTCGCCCCGTAGCGAGAGTAATATAGAATAAGAACGTAAGGCATTAAGGGTTCTCCTACAAAAGGCGGGGATTATGGCAAAAACATTTAAGGGTGCAAGGCGGATTCACGCCCTGGGTCGTTTGGTTTTTCATCGATTTGTTCGTAAGCATACTTTGCTAAGAGCTTCGGCTTTGACCCTGACTTCCTTATTAAATGTGGTTCCCTTAGCCGTAGTGATTCTTTCTATGTTGGCGATGGTTCCTTGGTTTGAAAAATTCTCTGGGCAACTAGAGCCCTTCATCGTGGCTAACTTTGTTCCAAATGCAGCGCAAGTCGTTTGCGATTATCTCAATAGATTTATGGCTGAAACGCATACCTTGCCGGTGGCGACCTTCTTATTTTTGCTCTTTACCGTCTTTCTTTTGATGTACAACATTGAGCGACATTTGAATGAAATTTTTTCGATTTCAAAACATCGAAACTTTTTGCATGCCCTGATGCTTTATGCCTTTATTCTGATTTTCGGTCCCATTTTCTTGGGACTAAGCCTGATGTTCTGGTCTTATCTGATTAGCTCTATGGGGCTGTTAATGGATGAAACGAAGTTATTGGAATATCGATTGTTAATGCTGCTTTCGCCTTTGAGTACTTTTCTGATGTTTTGGGGCTTATATGTGATCATTCCCAATTGCCGCGTCAATCTTAAAGATGCGGCGATCGGAGCATTAGTTGCGACGGTTTTCTTTGAGGCTCTGCGAGTTTTATTTTCTTTGTATTTAAAATATTTCTCGAGTTATACCCTGCTCTATGGGGCCTTTGCGATCATCCCTCTGTTTTTATTGTGGGTATATTTCTCTTGGTTAATCTTTTTGGCAGGAGCGATGTTGACCGCGATTTTGAAAAAAATCCGTTCTGCTCCCTTAGAGTTTTCTCCTAATCATCTTTGAGCATTCAATACTTATGTTGTGCCGTGCCCAGTCAATAAAGGTGTGTTTTCATCGACGACTACTTCTATTGGTGCTTGTATTGGTGCTTGTTCTTGTGGCGCAAACGCAAGTGCAAATCCTGGTGGCGGCAAGGAATCCAAGTTAAGTCCCTTGCTTTCAAAGAAAGCGCTTA
>Ga0206795_1198_pt1 | contig 10094 bp, 8 predicted proteins | sample Alteio_BWOrgCont_71_FD_152872 | JGI IMG/M metagenome (GOLD analysis project Ga0206795, IMG submission 152872) | Enriched cells from forest soil in Barre Woods Harvard Forest LTER site, Petersham, Massachusetts, United States -... | ecosystem: Environmental > Terrestrial > Soil > Temperate forest > O... | reverse complement strand
CCTCGAGAAGCGCGATTACGACAAGGCCACGACTTCGCAGAAGTGCGTGCGCGCCGGCGGCAAGCACAACGATCTGGAAAATGTGGGATTCACCAACCGGCATCACACGTTTTTTGAGATGCTGGGGAATTTTTCGTTTGGCGACTACTTCAAAGACAAGGCGATCGCCTACGCGTGGGAGCTGATCACTTCTCCCGAGTGGTACGGGCTGCCGAAAGAAAAGCTGTACGCGACCGTGTTCAATGGCGAAGGCGGATTGCAGCGCGATGCGGAAGCGTATGACTTGTGGGCGGCGCGGGGCGTACCGAAAGAGCGCATCTTCGAGATGGGCGCGAAAGATAACTTCTGGCAGATGGGCGACACCGGCCCGTGTGGTCCATGCAGCGAGATTCACTACGACATGGGCGCGCATGCCTCCGAGCATGGACACGCCGAGTGTCATTTCCCCTGCGATTGCGGACGGTATGTCGAGATTTGGAATCTGGTGTTCATGCAGTTTGACCGCGATGCGTCGGGCAAACTGACTCCGTTGCCGAAGCCGTGCGTGGATACCGGCATGGGGCTGGAGCGCGTGACGGCGGTGCTGCAAGGCGTGATTTCGAATTATGAGACGGACTTGTTTACGCCGCTGATTAAGCGCGCGGCGGAGTTAACCGGGAAATCGCTGAAGAAAGAATTGGATAAGGAATCGAATACGAAGTCGGCGGCCTCGCTGCGCGTGATTGCGGATCACTCGCGTGCGGCGACGTTTTTGATTTCCGACGGCGTGCTGCCTTCGAATGAAGGGCGCGGGTACGTGCTGCGGAAGATTATCCGAAGAGGATTGACCCATGGCCGCCTTCTCGGCCAGACAAAACCTTTTCTTCACGAGATGGTCTTCGCGGTACGCGATCTGATGCAGGATGCGTTTCCGGAGCTGAAAGAAACGGCGGATCGCGTTTCCAAAGCGGTTTTGATGGAAGAGACTCGCTTTGCGCACACGATGAATGTTGGGCTTGAAAAACTGGAAGCGCTAATCGGCGGGAATCAACTCTCCGGTCCGGAAGCATTCAAGTTGTACGACACGTTCGGCATGCCGCTCGATTTCATGCAGGATGCCGCGCGCGATCAGGGAATCTCGTTCGACCAGGCTGGGTTCCATCACGCGATGGAGGAGCAGAAGACGCGCGCCCGCGCCTCGTGGAAAGGTGCGGCGAAGCAGACGGCGAATCCTGTTTATCAGCAGCTGCCGAAGTCGGTGTTTGAGGGCTACTCCCAGACGCGGTCGGATGGATGCGAGGTGCTGGCGATCATCAAGAACGGCCAGGGCGCACAGGAGTTGAAGGCGGGCGAAGAGGGCGAAGTCATTCTCGATCACACGCCGTTTTATGCCGACTCGGGCGGGCAGGTCGGCGACAAGGGATGGTTTTATTCGGACGATCACAACACCGTGGTCGCCGAAGTGAAGGGATGCTATGCGCCGGTGCAGGGCGTGCGGGCGCATCAGGTCGTCGTGAAGTCTCCGATTCGTGTTGGGGATCATGTTGATGCCGTCGTCAATACCGACGTTCGCGAGGCTACGATGCGGAATCATACGGCGACGCATTTGCTGCATGCCGGGCTGCGCGAGGTTTTGGGCAAGCATGTGAAGCAGGCGGGGTCGCTGGTCGCGCCGAATCATCTGCGCTTCGATTTTTCGCACTTCACCGCGGTGGAAGACGAAGAGTTGCAGGACATCGAGGACATTATTAACAAGGAAGTGCTGCGGAATATCCGGGTGGAGACGCTGACGGATGTGCCCATCGATGAGGCGATCAGCAAGTATCACGCGATGGCGCTGTTTGGCGAGAAGTACGGCGACAAGGTTCGCGTGGTGCGGATTGGCGACTTTTCGACCGAGTTGTGCGGCGGCACGCATACGGGCGCGACCGGCGAGATTGGGCTAATCAAGATTTTGAAGGAAGGCAGCGTGTCTTCGGGCGTGCGGAGGGTCGAGGCGATTACCGGCGAGGGATCGTTGCGTCACTTCAGAAAAGATCATGAGCTGGAGCATGTTGTCTCGGCGTTCGTGTCTCCGACCCTTTCGCAAAGAACGCGAAAGGATGAGGCACCCACTGCGGTGGAAGATGCACACGGTGAAGAGGCCTCAGTGTCTCCGGCTGAGGCGTTGAAAGCCGAGCTTGAGAAAAAAGACGCGGAGATCAAGCGGCTGACGCGCGAGCTCGACCAGGCGCGGATGAAGTCGGCTTCGTCGTCGACGGCGAATATTGGGGAAAAGATCAAGGATGTGAAGGGCGTAAAGGTGCTGGCGCATCGCGTCGATAATCTTGAGAGAGGGCAGATGCGGACGCTGGTGGATCAGCTGCGCGACAAGATTGGGTCGGGCGTGGTGGTGCTGGGGTCGGCCACGGATGGAAGCGTGTCGCTGATTGTGGGCGTCACGAAAGATTTGACTGCGCGGGTGCAGGCGGGAAAGGTTGTGGGCAAGGTGGCGGAGAAAGTCGGCGGCAAGGGGGGAGGACGTCCGGATTTAGCCGAGGCCGGAGGAAAAGATGCCGGCGCGCTGGATGCCGCGCTGGACGGGGCTTACGGCGTGGTGGAGGGATTGCTGGCATGAGCTTTGACGACGCGCTCACCGATACCGCAGTCGACAACCGGCTGCGATTTCTGAAGCACAAGGGGCAGGTAGTGTTCTGCATCGACTTCAGCAACTGCCCCGAGAAGGAAATTTTGTTCCTGCTGGAGCAGGTGAAGCTGATTGTGGCGCGGCATGCGCCCGGATCGCTGCTGGTATTTGCCGACTTCACCGGCGCGGAGGTCGACAAGAAAGTCGCTACGCGGGCGAAGGAAGTGCTGGTGCTGGATCGTCCCTTTGTGAAGAAGTCGGCGTGGATTGGGACGGAAAGCCTGCCGCACGTTTTCTACGAACATTTCAAGAGCTTCTCTCAGCGGGATCTTCCGGCGTTCAAGACGCGGGATGAGGCGCTGGACTGGCTGGTCGAGTAATTTTCAGCCGCGTAGAGTTTCCTTCAAGATCTGGGTCAGCTTGCTGAAGGCGCGCTCGGCCGCGGCCGGGTTGTAGACCGGGCTGTCGGAAGAGGTCCAGCTGTGGAAAGCCCCTTTGTGGGTTTCGCTTTCGTATTTCCCTCCCCATTGGGCGAGCGCCTGCTCAAACTTTGCAATCGCTTCTTCGCTCATACTGTGGTCTTTGTCGGCGTGACCGAAGTAGAGGCGCGCCTTAATGCGCGGCAGAGCAAGGTGCGGGCTGGTGGGCGCGGCGGTATAGAGTCCGCCGCCATGGAATGACGCGACGGCTGCAACCTTTTCGGGGCGAGCAGCCGCGGCGAACATGGCCATCTTTCGCTGAAACAGTAGCCAGCCACGCCGACCGCGCCCTTTTGCGTGGAGCTTTGCGAGGTCAGCGCGTCGATGTATGTCGATGAATCGCGCTCCATGGCTTCGGGCGTCAGCGGGCTGCTTAGTTCGGCCATGCGCTTTTTGCGTCCTTCTTCGTCGAGGCTGCGAAGCGAAGGCAGAAGCGGCGTGCGGCTTGTCCGATAAAAAATGTTGGGCATGAGCACGGCAAAGCCCTGCTGGGCGAGTTGCGCGGCGGATTCACGGTTCGCGTCGCGGATGCCTCCGATGTCAGTGAAGTAGAGAACACCGGGCCATGGACCTTCGCCCTGTGGATGGTAGAAGACGCTGTCACTGACTCCGTCCTGCGTTTTGATTTCGATTGGCTGCGCTGCGATTGCCTTGTCTGGCATGGAATATTGCTCCTGATTTCTTTTTATAGGAATCGGCGCGGGCGCGCCATACGGTAGCGGTGCAGTTTGGCTTGCGCGTCAGGCCGGTTAGGTTGAGATCCCTCCGCCCGCTGGTGAAAACGCGGGCGTTCGGGATGACGCCTAGCCTGATAGGGACTCCACAGATTCAAATTGGCGCCGTATGGCGGGACTACTGAGTTGGAAGGTCAAAATCCCGCCGCTATGCGGCGGCGCGGGCAGGAGTGCCCGCACCACACGATCAACTTCAACTTCTCCATTTCAGGGTGACGGGGCCTGACATTGGATGTTGCATGGGCGCCCCGGTGCGCTTGGCTTCGAGGTGCGCGGCCTTCAGCTGGAAATACCACTTGGCGGGGCGGTCGGCGTCGTCGATCAGCATGAGGTGCGGGTTGTGCTTGAGACCTTCGGCCTGGAGTTCCATGGTGCGGCGGTCTTGTTCGACGAACTTGGCGAAGACGAATTTCAGAAGCTCGGGGCCGAAGGGCATCCAGCGAAAAATATTCCAGGCGGCCACGACGTCGATGCGGCATTGGCTGCGCGTGATCGGCGTAACGGTGGTAAGGCTGGAGAACCAGTATTTTCCGGCGCGAATGGTTTCCGTACGCAGGTTGGGAAGAATGAAATCGATGGTCGTGGTGATCGAGTCCGCGTCCGCATAGAGGCGCAGAAGCTTGTAGGGCGCTGAGTTTGAGCTGGGCGTGTGCGCGCTCATGCGAAAGCCGTTCGGGATGGGCTCGAAGTTTTTCTTCTTTTCGTGGATGCTGTGCTGCGAGCGCCACCACCAGGCTTGGTGCACGAATGGTCCGTGAGCGGGATCCATGAGGCCGATGATGCCGTGGTCGATCGAGACCGGCATTTCGGCTTGCAGGTAGGCGATTTTATATTTGCCGCTGGATATTTCTCCGGAAGCCTCTCCGAACTTTTCGATCTGCGGCGCGGGCTCGGGTGCGGCGGCGGGCGCGGTGAAACCGGCTCCGGGCGGGGGCGGATCGGGGATGTAGACCCAGATGAAGTCATCGCGCTCTTCGCAGGGATAGCTGCCGGCATAGATGCGATCGACTTTTAAAGTTTGATCCGAGGTGAGCGAAGGAATGAGCTGGCACTGTCCGCTGTGAGCGTCGAATTGCCAGCCGTGATAAGGGCACTCGAGATTTTTTCCGTCAAAGTGGCCGCCGTTGAGCGGCATGCCGCGGTGCGGGCAAGCGTCGCGCAGGGCGAAGGGATGGCCGGCGCGATCGCGGCCGATAACCAGCGGCAACTCCAGCAATGTGGCCTTGTATAACTGACTGCGCTGTACCCGGTCGGCGGGCAGGGCGCGGTACCAGAAACCGGTGAGCATAAGCGCGTCGGTGGCCTGGCATTGCGGGAGATCGGACATGGGTGAATTGGCGATTGTTAATTTTCGATTGCTGATTGAAAAACGTATGTTAGCATCCCTCGCAAAAGACACTCGCTCGGGGTGAACAGGTAAGTCATGAACTTTCTTCGACACTTTCGCCGTTTGACGCCGGTACAGCGAAATACCTTCTTTGCATGTTTTCTTGGGTGGTCGCTGGATGCGTTCGATTTTTTCATTCTTGTGTTTTGCGTCAGCGCGCTGGCGGCGCAATTTCACATGAAGACCTCGGAGATACTGGAGGCCAATTTTCTGACGCTCGCCATGCGTCCGGTGGGCGCGTTCGTATTTGGGCGAATGGCCGACAAATTTGGCCGGCGGCCGACATTGATGGTCGACATTATCGCTTACTCGATATTTGAGTTGGGGTCGGCGTTCGCACCCTCGTTCAAGATATTTCTTATCATGCGCGCGCTTTTCGGCATTGCGATGGGCGGGGAGTGGGGAGTCGGCGCGGCGCTGGCCTTCGAGACGCTGCCTGCGGAGGGACGCGGATTTTTTTCCGGACTGCTGCAAGAAGGTTATGTGACGGGCTATCTGTTTGCGGCGCTGATGTACACCACGGTGTTCTCGCTGGTCGGCTGGCGCGGCATGTTTGTAATCGGAGCGCTGCCGGCGTTCCTGGTGATCTACATTCGAACCAAAGTCGATGAGTCTCCCGCATGGCTGCAAAGCCGCAGTGCGGGAGGGGCGACGATTCCGGCGGAGGCGACAGCGAAACCTTTCACTGAAGGCCTGAGGAAGAATGCCGGGATTTTCGCTTTTGTTGTCGTGCTGATGTTCGCATTCAATTCTTTCAGCCACGGCACGCAGGATGTCTATCCAACGTTCCTGCAAAAAAATCTGCAATTCACCCCAAAGATGGTGGGATTAATTGCCATTGTCTACAACGTTGGGGCGCTGCTGGGAGGAATTGTGTTTGGATCGTGGTCGGAAAAAATCGGGCGGCGGCGGGCGATTGTGACCGCGGCTTTGCTGGCGATCCCTGTCATTCCTCTTTTCGCGTTCTCGCATACGCCGGTGATGCTCGCAGTCGGCGCATTCCTCATGCAATTCATGGTGCAGGGCGCATGGGGAGTGATCCCTGCGCATTTGAACGAGCTATCGCCGCCCGCGGTGCGCGGGACGCTGCCCGGGTTCGCTTATCAGATTGGCAATCTGCTTTCGTCGCGAAATTCCGTCATCCAGGCGAAACTGGCGGAGCAATCGTATGGCGGAAGCTTTGCTCCCGTGCTGGCCTGGACCGTGCTTTTCGTTGCCAGCCTGGTGGCGATTGTGACATGGTTGGGAACAGAACGACGAGGCGCGGATATGTCGAACACCGCCTAGCATTTATCTGAATCACGAGATAAATAATGGATGATGGAGTATCGATTGTTTGACACCAAACATGATCAGAAATCCGGTGTGCAAGATTCAGCACACACTCCGTGCACCATGGTGTAATGCTCCCCTTTAGTAGGATTGTCACCGGCGGATTCCTGTGTTACGGTAGGAACAATTTCACGCCTTCGTTCAATACATTCATAGGTTCCCAAGCTCCGAGTATGCGAACGCGTGTATGTGAGGAAGCGCCACGATGAAGGAAACCCTGACCAAGGAAAGCATGGAGCCGCTGCAGCTCGGGCAAGACAAGGAAAATTTCGCCAACCGCAAGCTGATCCGGCCGACGTTGCCGCGCGTGGAAAACCACGCCGGACATAATGTTGCGGCCGCGCCGCAGCAGGAGCGCCGCGATCGCCCGGAGCGGCATGGGCATGATCGCGGGGAGCGCATGGAACGCGGGAGTAACGATCGCAGCAATCACGGCGACCGCGGCGATCGTTCCATGGGAGGCGGTGGTGGCGGCGGCAAAAAGCCCGCGCCCGCCGAGCAGACCAATGCGGAGAACTTCTACTACCAGAAGCAGATGCAGTCACGTACGCCGATGGTGATTGTGCTTCGCGATGGCGAAGAAATTCACGGCATCATCGAGTGGTACGACAAGAATTGCCTCAAGGTGAACCGCGATTCAGGCGCGCCGAATCTGATGATCTACAAGCCGGCGATCAAGTACATGTACAAAGAGGGCGAGAACCAGCGGTAATCTGCCTCTGGCGATCCGATCGCATTTAGAGATTGAGAAATTTTGTAATTGAGTAATTGAAACGCGCTACGGGCACAAGGCTGGCCGTAGCAGGCAAATTACCTATTACGCAATTCCCCAATTACTCAATCTGGTTCCTGCTCCCGTTGACAATCTTAGTTATCTCCCTTAGCATCAATCACTTGAGGCACCATATTTAACCCGCATCCGGGAGCCCCACGTGATCAAGCTGGACATCATCAACGAAGTCGTGGCCAAGACGGGCATCACAAAGACCAAAGCCGAACTGGCTGTGGAAACCGTCTTTGACAGCATGAAGAAGTCTCTGGCCGCGGGCAACCGCATTGAACTGCGGGGATTCGGCGTGTTCAACGTGCGCCCGCGCAAAACCGGAATCGGACGCAATCCGCGCACCGGCGCCGAAGTTTCTATTCCTCCTGGACGCGCCGTGCGCTTCAAGCCGGGCAAAGAATTGCAATCGATCGATTAGTCGGACGATTGCCGCTCGAGGACCTTACTTCCTTTTCAAACGAAACAAATCAACTTGCTACTTGGTCGTGGCTCGCCCGAATTTTCTTCGTCCGTAGTAGCATCAAAGCTGGCGTCCACGCGAAGCAAACCGCATGTCGGAACCGAATTTTCCCGTCCCCAGTTCTACTCTTGAGTATTACCAGGCTCTGCCGGAGCCGACCGCGCCGCCTCCGAGCGAGCGCTACTGGCTGCATGCGCTGCTGTTGGTGCTGACGGCGTTTACGACGCTGATTGTTGGCGCGAAGCTGGAATTTAATTTTCAGCACAACCTTCCGGCGATTACGGTTGGCAACGGATTCATTCCATTCTTCCCGATCGAGTGGGTGCTAGCGCGGCCGGCGCGGCTGCTGCTGGGGATTCCATTTTCGGCGACGCTGCTCATGATTCTGCTGGCGCATGAGATGGGACATTATTTGTTCTGCCGCTATTACGGCGTGCATGCGACGCTTCCCTTTTTCATTCCTGCGCCCACCGTGATTGGAACGCTGGGCGCGGTGATTCGCATCAAGGCGCCGATCCGTTCGCGGGGCGCGTTGTTTGATATTGGCATCGCCGGGCCTATTGCGGGATTCGTGGTAGCGCTGGTCACGCTGGCTGTGGCGATGACGATGTCGAAGCCTCTGACGCCGGGCATCGCTGTGCCGGATTTGCAATTGGGATTACCGTGGATCTTTCAGCTGATGCATGGTGTCTTGCGCAGCGTGGTTCCAGGTTACGCGCTGGGACCGCTGCCGTTGGCGCGGATTTACTTGCATCCGACGGCGGTAGCGGCGTGGGTAGGGATGTATGCGACAGCATTAAATCTGCTGCCCAGCGGCCAGCTCGATGGCGGACACATTGTTTACGCGCTGGCCCCGCGAGCGCATCGCGTCATTTCGTGGATCACAGTTGTGGGACTGGCGTTTATGGGCCGCTATAACTATGCGTGGTGGTTTTGGGGCGCGCTGATCACCATCATGAACATTTTGACCTTCCGGCAACAGCAGGCGCCGGAGTTTCCCGAGATTCCTGCCAACCGCTGGATGCTGGCGCTGCTGGCCGCGGTGATGCTCGCGCTGACGCTTACGGTTTCGCCTTTCCGGGCGAATTAAATCAGCTTTTAGCTACATCAGCCATAGGGCATCCATGTCGACGATGATTTGGGTGCGCGGGATTTTTCTTTGCGCGGCGAATGCGAGCATCGCGCGCAGGGTCGTGTTTAACTTTTCGCGGCTGGGCGACTTCAGCACGAAGTGATAGCGGTAGTCACGCTTCAGCCGCAGGATGGGCGCGGCCGCCGGGCCGAGCACACGTACGCCTTCGTGCCTCGTGCTCTCGAACCACTTCCCTATCGTCCCCGACCATTGCAGCGCGTCGTCGAGCTTGTCGCTGCGGACAAGTACGTTGGCGAGAGAGGAGTACGGCGGATAGTGCATCCAGGTGCGGAATTGCAGCTCTTTCTCGTAGAAGCCGATGAAATCGTGGTGGGCGGCGTATCGCACGGCGTAGTGATCCTGAAAAAAAGTTTGCAGAATGACTTTGCCCGGCGATTGGCCGCGGCCGGCGCGTCCCGCAACCTGCGTGAGAAGTTGAAAAGTACGCTCGGCGGCGCGGAAGTCGGGCAGGCCGAGAGCGGCATCGGCCCCCACGACACCGACCAGCGTAACTCCATGAATGTCGTGGCCTTTGGCGATCATCTGCGTGCCCACGATGATGTCGAGTTCGCCTTCGTTCAGCGCATTGAGCGTGCGTTCGAAATCTTCGTGGCCGCGCACGGTGTCGCGGTCGAGGCGCGCGATGCGCGCTTGCGGGAACATGCCATGCAGCAACTCTTCGAGTTTTTCCGATCCGGTGCCGACGAAGTAGATGTACTCGCTGCCGCAATGAACGCAGGCTTTGGGTACGGCGGCAATGTATCCGCAATAGTGGCAAACCATTTTGTGCTCGCGCTTGTGATGGGTGAGCGCGATGGCGCAGTTGGCGCACTCGAGTTTCTTACCACAGGTGCGGCAGAGGACGACCGGCGAATATCCACGCCGGTTGAGCAGCACCATGACCTGCTCTTTGCGCTCGATGCGGTCTTTGATTTCGGCGGCCAGTTTGCGCGAGATGACTTGCTCGTGGCCAGTCTCCTGAAACTCCAGGCGCATGTCGACGATTTCAACTTCGGGCAGCGGCCTTTTTTCGACGCGGTCGGGTAGTTGGATCAGCGCATATTTATTTTTCTTGGCATTGAAATAAGACTCGAGCGAGGGAGTCGCCGAGCCCAGCACGACGGTCGCGTTGGCCATCTTGGCGCGCATGACGGCGACGTCGCGGGCGTGGTAGCGCGGCG
>Ga0206795_1146_pt1 | contig 10179 bp, 14 predicted proteins | sample Alteio_BWOrgCont_71_FD_152872 | JGI IMG/M metagenome (GOLD analysis project Ga0206795, IMG submission 152872) | Enriched cells from forest soil in Barre Woods Harvard Forest LTER site, Petersham, Massachusetts, United States -... | ecosystem: Environmental > Terrestrial > Soil > Temperate forest >... | reverse complement strand
TGCACCACCAGTCCCGTGGTTCTCAATTCCAATTTCGACAGCAAGCTTAAGTCGGTTTCCATTTTCATTTCCACCGTTTCCAGCCGCGTTTTTTGGCAGATGGAATCGATCGAGGGAACGCTGCGCAGGTGAACCAGTCCGAGGAACAGGCCATCGCTGATTAGATTTTCGCGGCGGGATTCAGGTGCAACGTTCTCGTCGCGCTGGAATTGAACCTGCGCGCAGCCGAGTGACAAAAAGAGAGCGAGTGCCACGAATTTACGCATCAATCGCCGCACCACACGCGCACCGTCATGGGCGTGTAAATTCCGAGAGTCACCAGCGTGATCAGGCCGTCGTCAAAAGTAAAAGTGCGTTGTAAAGCGTAGGGTTTTTGATCGACGCAAACTTTTTGCAAATTGACCGTGGCTTTGCCGACAAAACCAAACAGATAGTAGTTGAAGTAATCTTCGTAAACCGGCTTAAGCTTGCTGTCGAAATTGGAATTGAGAACCACGGGACTGGTGGTGCATCCGCTGGCAAGCAACAACAAAAGCCCGAGGAAAATTTTCTTCATGGCGTAGCGGCCTTAGACAGCATATCCAAAATATTTTGATCCTGAGTTTGCTTGGCCAATGTAAGGGGCGTGACGCCATCTTTATTGGTCACATTCACCGGGGCGTTGGCGGCGAGTAGCCAGGTGACATAGTCGCTGCGTTTATCTTGAACCGCATGGTGGAGCGGGGTATTGCCCTCGCGATCGGCGAGAGCCAGCGGCGTGCCGGCTTCAATCAGGCGCTTAACAATGGTGGGTTGGCTGTAGCTAATGGCGATGATGAGCAAAGAATCGCCGTCATGATCCACTTGATCCAGCACCGGATTTTGATCGAGAAGCGCTTCAAAAATTCCCATATCTCCGCGTGGCACGGCGAAAAAGATCGGCGTCCAGCCATTGGTGTCGGCGGTTGTTACACTGGCGCCGCTTTTAATGAAGGCCTTGACGGTTTCCAAATTGGCAAAGCGCGCGGCCATCATCAGCGGCGTGAGATCAAATGCATCTTTAACTTCAACCCCGGCTCCTTTTTCTACCAGGAGCGGCACTGAGCCCGCCGAATTGCCAAGGGCCGCAAAGTGCAAGGCCGTCGAGCCTTGAATATCCTTGGCTTTGGGATTGGCTCCGGCACTGAGCAATTCGCGGACAATGGTCACATGATTCTTACGTGCGGCCGCCATCAGGGCCGTGATTCCCTGAGAATTTTTGACGTTGACGTTCACTTTCTTGGCGAGGAGCTGTTTGACGATATCCAAATTGCCGTGGGCAGACTCCTGAATGATTTGAGCTGAGTCGAACAGTTCCAAGTCCTTAGCCGTTGGCGGCGCAGGCTGCGGTTTGGGGTTGATGGTTGCGCACCCCATAAGCAGGATTAAAAGGCTATGGATGGCCAGGCGGAAATTCATAGTTTCCAGGTATGGAGGCTGCCAATTTTCTTGTCAAGAAGCGTGTGCTTTTGTGATAGCAATGAACCTATGGAATGGCCCACAATCACAGCGGAAGAGGCATTGACGCGGCTTAAGGAAGGCGCATGCGCGGTTGACGTGCGCAGCGAAGGCGAGTTCGCCGATGGCCATATTCCGGGCATTCACAACGTGGCGATCCTGAACAACGAGCATCGTCATCTGGTTGGACTTAAATATAAAAATGACGGACAGAATGCAGCCATTGAACTGGGTTTGGAGTTGGTCTCGCCTCTGCGCGAGGGATTGCTTTCTTCTTGGCGCGGAGCTTTGCTGCACGAACGTGAAGATATGCGTTTGGTTTTGTGCTGGCGCGGCGGTTTGCGCTCCAAGATGACCTGCGAGTGGTTGGGTGCGGCTGGATTTTCGGGCGTGCGGGTGGTGGGCGGCTATAAAAAGATTCGCGCGCGGTTGCTCGCGGCTCTCGAGAAGCCGGTACAGCTTTTGGTGGTGGGTGGCCTTACGGGCTGTGGGAAAACTGAGCTGCTACGTGAGTTGCCGCGCGCTTCGGTTTTGGATTTGGAACTTTACGCCAATCATCGCGGCAGCAGTTTTGGTTTGGATTTGGACGACGTGCAACCTCAGCAGCAGACTTTTGAGAACGCTTTGGCAATGGCGGTTCTAGCCGGTTACCCGGTGATGGCGGTTGAAGCTGAGAGCCGATTGATCGGCAAATGCGTGATTCCGGCCCCAATGAAAGCGGCGATGGATGAGAGACCGTTGGTCGTGCTGGAGGCTCCTATGGAGGAGCGTGTGCAGAGAGTTTTTGCGGAATATGTTCAGGAGCCCGTTCGTCGCGCCGGTGCGGAGCGTGTGTTCGAACATTTGTCGGCGGCTTTGAAACGAGTCGAACGTCGCCTCGGTGGATTGCGCTATCAGGAGATTCAGAAGCTTCTGACCGGAGCCTTTTTGCACAGAGACGTAAAGCTGGAAAAGCATGCGGCTTGGATCGCGGATTTGCTGCGCTTTTACTATGATCCTCAGTATGAATTTTCGTTGAAAACTAAAGCTCGGCCGGTGGCTTTTCGTGGTGGCTATGAAGAGGTTCGGGCCTATCTAAAGGATCAGCTCTAATTGCAGTAACTGCTGGCCCTGGATTTGCTCTCTCCAGTGCTCAACTGGAGAACAAAATGCGCCTTTCCGCCTGTATTATATTTGGCTGGCTTGCCTTGCTTACGGCAGGGCCGATTTACGCCGCCAATGCGCCAAATATGGTCCAGGGTGTAGATGCTTCTCCGCTCCTCGATTTTCTCAACACACAAATCATGACCACAACCGTGCCATTTGAAATGTTTCACTATGTCGATGGCGCGAAACACCTGCCGGGTAAATTTTCTGCGGACGACCCGCGCGGTTACGCCTACATCAAATACAACGCCACTCAGTGGGTCCAGCACATGGGTCAAACCGCGTTATCGGTATTCGGTATGGGTCTCTATCTGGCGAGCGACCCGATCGTGAGCCATGCCTGGGGGGACAGTGCAACTTGGACGCTTCTTGAGGTTGAGATTCCCGTTGGAATGCGTGTTATTCAGACCGGAATCGGCGCGAGTGAAAATGTCAATCTGCCTGATTCGGCTGTTGAAGTCCTGACGAAGTTTGGATGTCCCAGTTCCTTGACGATGCAGTATCTGCTTTCCTGGCAATATTATAACGATGCCCCTCAGTGTGTGAGAGCGATGCGTGAAGTTATTGAGATACTCAAACTGGATGCTTTCAGCTATCAGTTTGGCGGCGGGTATTTCAAAGTTTGCGAGCAGCGCAGTCCACATGCCGAACATGGTCGCGCTTTCGTCATTTTGTCCGATCGTTGGCTAAAGCCGGGTACGGTCCGCATATTCAATGCACAAACGACCGACGCTCACGATGAGCGCCTGCGTATTGAAAGCTCTTTTCTAAAATCCGCCACCGAATATTCGCAGCGCTTTCCGGACGGGGGGGACATGGCGACTTACTACCTCTACCTGATTTCTCCAGCAAACTACACGGCGCCCTATCCGACAATAATCAACAGGGACCGTTTACCGTATTACACACAAGTTAGTACTTCTGGCGATGTCGTTTTTTGGCCTGACCTTCAGGGCGCAATGACCGATCCAAAGCTCGATGAGTGGATTGAGGCGAACTGGTTGGGTTGTTCCGATAAGCCTCAATATCGAATGGACGATGAGTCAGCTTCTGGCTCGGGGGGACAGTAGATGCGCCTTTCCGCCTGTATTATATTTGGCTGGCTTGCCTTGCTTACGGCAGGGCCGATTCACGCCGCCAATGCGCCAAATATGGTCCAGGGTGTAGATGCTTCTCCGCTGTTCAACTATCTTCATCCGCAAATCTACACGACAACCGTGCCGCTTAAAATGTTTCACTACCTCGATGGAAAATTGCGCCTGCCTGGGAAATTTTCTGCGGACGATCCGCGCGGTTACGATTACATCAAGTACAATGCTGTCCAGTGGGCTAAGCGCCTGGGGCAGTTCTCCTTCTCGTTAACGGGCACTGGTCTCTATTTGGCGAGCGATCCGGTCGCGAGCCACGACTTGGGTAATAGCGCGACTTGGACACTTCTTGAGATTGAGATTCCTGTAGGGTTTCGTGTCATCCATGCATGGTCGGATGAGCTTATGAAAATACCGGACGTGCCGGATTCGGCGGTTAACGTTCTCACTAAGTTCGGATGCCGGGGTACTATTCACACAATGCTCGACCTGTTTTCGACGGCACAGTATACGAATTCACCCAAATGTGTGGCGGCCGTGCTGGAAGTCTTCGAAAAACTCAAGCTGGATGCTTTCAGCTATGCATACGGGGGCGGGTATCTCAATGTTTGCGTGCCGGCTAGTCCGAAGGGCGAGCATGGTCGGGCGTTCGTGATTATGTCCGATCGCTGGTTAAAGCCGGGAACGGTCCGCGTGTTCAATGCCCAAACGGCCGACGCTCGCGACGAGCGCTTGCTCATCGAGAGTACCATTTTTAAATCGTCCTTCGATTATGTAAACCGCTCTCAGAACGCCTCGGTCCCCTCAGGACTTTACTATATCAACTTGTCGGATCCAGGTGAAGTGCCCAGTTCTTATCCGGCAGTCATCGACGTCAACAAGCTGGCGGGCTATGCGATTATGGACGACGGAACTCCAATTTATTGGCCTGACCTTCAAGGCGTTAGCACGGATCCAGATATTGATAAGTGGATTCAGTCGAACTTTTTCGGTTGCTCCGACAAGCCCCAGTATCAGATGGACGCCCAATAGTTTAGGGCATTTACCTTATTACATGGCGACTGCTTTCGGTTACGACTGACAAAAATCGTCACTTTCCACCGCTCAGATCTAAAACTTCAACACCCCGGCACGGCATGTATGTTGCCAGATAGGCATCGAGTCTTGTGGGGTTCATGGTGAAGTTCACAAGCATATATATATTTTGGAGAAGTCATGGATACCAATACCAGCTTTTTCGGTTCGATCGTTAATTTCTTCGTAACAGGCGGATTTTGGATGCTTCCGATCTTCGCAGCCCAGGTGGTTTCACTGGCGATTATCGCGGAGCGTGTAGTACGCCTCTATTTCCAGCGCACGACCGACCTTCGTGGTCAGGCGAATCTGTTCGAAGCCGACATTAAAAAGGGCAACTTGGAGCGCGTGGTGATTCAGGCTCGCAGCCTGCCGCGTGATTCCGCTCTTCGCAATGTGGTGGAAGCTGGAGCTCAAGCCGCAATGAACATGGGCGGACGCGATGAAGTGCAGGCTAAGATGGATGAAGTTTTGATGCGCGAACAGAGCAAACTCGAAGCCCGCGTGGAATTCCTCGCCATGCTTGGAAATGTGGGAACTTTGCTGGGCTTGCTCGGAACGATCATCGGTATGATCCGTTCTTTCGCCGCTATCTCTCAAGCTGATCAAATGACTAAAGCGGCTATGTTGGCATCCGGCGTTTCGGAAGCTATGCATGCAACGGCTTATGGTTTGATCATGGCCATTCCCGCTCTGGTGATGTACTCGGTTCTGCAAAATCGCATCAACAAGTTGTCCGATGACATGACTCAAGCGGCTCTGCGCATTTTCAACCTGTTGGGTTTTCACTACGATTCCGTTCCCTCACGTAAGTCTTCGAACTAAGGAAGGGTGACATGCACGTCGCAACTGGGGCCAATAAAGGCCGTCATAAAAAGATGAACTTTGATCTGAACTTGGTGCCGTTCATCGACGTGCTTTCTACCTGCATTTGCTTTTTGCTGGTGACCGCGGTGTTTATCAATTTGGGCTCGCTGCATGTGAGCCAGGCCGTGGGCAGCGAAAAATCTCAGGAAAAACCCAAAGGTACTGTGACCGCAAGCCTCGGCGGCGGCGGTCAAATTCGTTTTGAAGTGAAAGATGTGAAAGGCTTGCGCAACAACACGATCACCATCAACGGTGAGCGTGGTCGCATCAACTTCACGCGTACGGAAGATTGGATTAAAAGCTTTTCTTCCCGCTACAGCGACGTGAAGATCGTGATGATTATGCCCAATCCCCATTCAAAATATGATGATTTGATCCAATTGATGGCGCAGTTCAAGCAATCGCAAATGGATCAGATCGGCATCGCACCCTTATAAGGTAAGGACGATTTTATGTTGGATAACGCTAGACCATTACGTGACACTTCTCTTGGATCCCGCTTAGCCGGAACGTCCATGATGCGTCCGAAGGGCTCGGCTCGTCGCCGCTCGATGGTCGCATCCCTGATGTTAACGTCGCTGGTGGATGCGTTCTCCATTCTGGTGATTTTCTTGATCATGAATCACGCCACCAACGCCGAGAACCTCAATACCGGCAAAGTCGCACTTCCCCAGGCCAATGAGAGTGAATTCATTCAAAATGGCGTGGTGGTGCGTGTAGAAGGCGGTCAGTTCTTGGTGGAAGACAAGCCGGTTGCGGTTTCTCAACTGCATGCGACGTTGAAACAGCTCAATGCAACCGGTGACGCCGGCAAGCGCGAAGGTTTAATCATCGTCGCGGACCGCGCTATGGACTACGCTGATCTCAATCCCGTCATTCTGGCCGGTTCACAGGCTGGATTCACTAAGTTTAAATTCGCAGTGATTCGCAAGTAGACCCTTTCAAATAACATGTACCGATCCCCTAAGTCGGCGGCGCTGGCCAATGCGGATGGGAATTCTTCGCCGGCAGCTCCGTAGTTTTGAATAACCCGCGGATCGCCTTGGGCAGCTGCAGTAATGCATGGTTGAGTTTATAAGCGTCGCCAAACTCGAGCAGGGTTGACCAAAAATCCCCCAAGCATTCTTGCACCTCAAAAGCTGAAGCGTGGAGGTGAGCCGCTACTCCCATCATAAAATAAGCTTCGTCGATGGAGCGATCCGGGCCGGCGGGCAGATCCAATAGATCCAAATGAAATTCAGATGGCACTTGAGAAATAAACTGCACGGCCGCCGTGTAATGAAAGCGGCGGACCAATGCGCTCATAATAAATTTGGCAACGGCGCGAGCGTGGTCGAGCTTGAGACCGGCTTTTTCCGCGAAACTTCGCACCATGCTCCCTGAGCTATCGCCGCCGGGAGAGGCGCTCAAATGCAGACTGCGGATCTGAGAACGCACGATGCGGCTGGCTTGCGGATATTCGATGGTTTGGGCGGCAATCAGATCATCAAGTGTGACGATGCCTACGCAACGCTCGGAACGGACGATGGGGATGCGGCGGACTCCGTGTTGCTCCATCAGGGCAATGACTTCGCGGAGTGTGGATTTCTCATCAGCCACAATCAGATCCGAATGGATGAGGTCTTTGATCTCAGTATCAGGACTGAGATTGAGAGCCAGCATTTGGCAGACGAGATCACGATCGGTGAGGACACCGACTAGCTCGCCTCCGCGATTGGTAACCACCACCGAGCCCACATGGTTCTCGCACATAGCTTGAGCCGCAGCGTAGCCGCTGTCTGTCTCCGACAAGATCACAATCTTGCGATGGATAAAGGGCTCAAGCGAGCGTTCCATGGCGATGTCATACCACAATTTCCTGGGTGGAAAATCGTTCAGCACGAAGCGGCGCATGCGGGCTCGGCGGTGTTATAATTTAAATCTCTTCGCAGATGCCAATGCCCGGGTTCGGATCCTGCGTGAACTTGGGCGGGATCAAGGTGAAGTTCATCTGCTCCACATTTCCATCCGCGCCATCAATCAGGAAGTTGTGATTGAAGGCGTTGAACTCCAACGGTCCACTGATATCCAGCTTGGTATCGGGGAGATCCATTTCATTGCCGTTCAGAAGGGCTTTGTCGCCGACGGCCATTGTGCCGTAAATAACAGTGTGGAAATAGATGTCCGCCACGTGGTTATAGCAGTGTATGCGGCGGTTAACATCCGCACGAGCCGCGAGAGACAGGGCCGAGAGGGCGAGAGTCAATAAAATCTGTTTCATAATTTTTCTCCTTTAAAATTTTCTGAGTAAACGTTTAGGTGATGGGCGTTGCGGCGAACAGCTGAGCGGCTGGTAAAGCAAGATCAGCATATCGCGCGTGGCCCGTTGGGCTTTGTCTTTCGGTTCAAAAGGCGACACTCCATGAAAAATGGCGCTGTCGTCGAAATAAATCGAATCGAGCGGTTCTTCCAAGAATGTTTGATGGATCAGGTTCTTCTCGAGATCGTAAATGTGGTTCGCGGCACCATGAATGTTCCGACGCTGCATCAGGTGAATCGAGCCGAAGTGATAGCCGTCACGGTGAATGCCTTCCGGAGCGGGTCGGCCGGTTTCATTGTCGGGCGTCGCTTCGATGCGAATCATGTGAACGCTCACTTCAAATGGTTCCGAGGTCAACTCAGACCTTAGAGGCAGTGCCTTGTAACTTTCAATGACCAGCTGTTGGAAAAAGTCGTCATTGGAGTCAGACTGCCTGAGGGGCGCGAAACGGCGTTGGATATCGCCGTAGAGTTGGTCGTAGACCTTGGCTTGAAAGAAGAGATCGTGGTTGTAGATCTCGAGCGTGCGCTGAACGGGATCGATCAGCAGGCGTGCATAACGGCGGAAGCGTTCACCTTCGCCCTCAAAAAGATGAGGGTCGGCGGGCATGGTGTTGTAGCGATCGCGAAAAACATTGAGCTTACGCGAGAACTGAGCGGATAGACCAAAGCGAACTCCGCTCCATCACGAAAAATCCATTACTCCGCAAGTGACTGCGGATTTCGCTCTGTTTGGCGGCGTTGAGCAGTTGCATTTTTTCCTCCTCCCGTTTGGGGATTAGTTGTTGGAGGTGGAACCTACGGGAGTTTGGTTATGAATGGAAATTCGAAATTTTTGGGGCTGCTAGAATTTCTGATGATGGTGAGGCTCTAGACCCTATAATTTGATTGCGACGTCGATGAGATTCGCCAACTTGACTAGCCGTTGAGCGATTTGAGTTGGCGATTGGATGCAGCCCACAACTGACTTTTTGGGACTCGAAAGCAAAATATAAGAACGAGAACAAAGCGATGGATCATTGGACGGCATAGCAAGTATTGTTTTGATTTCGTCTTCCAGATACCTTGAATTCTTCGGCGACAATTTCATCTCTTTAGACAGGCCCTCGGAGTCATTTGCCAGAATTTTTGAGACGGGAACCTCAGTTATAATTTTAAATTCCGTTGTTTTGTCTCCAGATTTTACTCTTAAGTCATAGGTTTCGCATAGACCGGGTAGGGCAAAAGAAAACAGGAGAAAATAGAATATTATACGCGCAGATCTCATTTTACCGCCTCCGGCGCTTGCTTAAATGTATACGTCGAAACTTGCGGTTGAATGGGCTCAGGATTTGTTCCGTCACAATAACCAGTTTCGGAAGCATACCCTGGGCATTTTAAGGCCGCTCGTATGGACGGGTTTTGGAGTAGCAAACGATTTTCCCGGTTCTTTGTAAGCGGATGTGGGTCATCGTCTTCCTGTCTTTCAAATCCTGGGCGGCACAATGGCTTGAAAATTGAGGTTATTGCTTCTCGCGCCTCGCTTTCGCTAAGCGAACCCGTTGCGCTTATATGTGCGGCGGCGGCCTCGATGCCGAACCAATCGGCTATGCTTTCTCCGATTTGATCCTTTTCGTCACAAAACATTCCTTCGGTTCCAAACAGTTTCCTCTGGACTTGTTGGCGAAATCCTTCCAGTCGCTTCGCTTGGATAGATTTCGGGTTTCTTAGGCATTTGAGTAAATTCTTAATCGGATATTGATTCTCGGCAGTTTCGGGGTTTCGGGAATCGTATTTTGTCGCGATAAGCCCTGGAATCTTCTCTGCATTGCAGGGGTCAATCGAATGCGTAAGTTCATGAGCAATTATGTAAAGGAGTGATTCATCGCTGGCGTCGTGCAGACCTTTGCAAAGCCAGAATTTGCCTTTTTCCGGAATATACTGGCCATTTGCGGCCATTGCACGCTCAAGTTTCGTGCCTTTTATTTGGTCGGGGCCGTCTGAAGAGTTGCAGTTGCTTCCGGCATAGTGGATAGAATTTATTTTCGTGATCATAATTCCACGAATATTTGGGTCGATATCCAGGGTTTGAAGTTTATTAGTAATTCTCGCTTGTGCCTCAAGAAATATTTTTTTTACTCGTACATCGTCGTCAGCTAGATTCTCTTCAAATTTTTGCGCTACCTTTTCAAATGAGGGATTGTTGAGGATTTGAGATAACCGTTTCAAGTCCACGTCTTTAGGGAAACGG
>Ga0206795_1197_pt1 | contig 10245 bp, 8 predicted proteins | sample Alteio_BWOrgCont_71_FD_152872 | JGI IMG/M metagenome (GOLD analysis project Ga0206795, IMG submission 152872) | Enriched cells from forest soil in Barre Woods Harvard Forest LTER site, Petersham, Massachusetts, United States -... | ecosystem: Environmental > Terrestrial > Soil > Temperate forest > O... | reverse complement strand
GTCGGATGCCGAGAAGTATCCCTTTGAACTTATGTTCATCAATGATGCGTTGCAACCCCAATGTTTTTCTGGCTGCCGCACGTGATTTTGGCGGAAGGGTGGGGTCTGTTTCTTCAATGGGTGGGCATTGTGCGTTGATGTAAGATAGGTTCCATTCTTTCACGTAACGATCACGGAATGCATAGACTTCATCTAACTCATTGCCTGTATCTAACAAAATCGTATGGAAAGGTACATGTCCAAAAAATGCTTTGCGCGTTAGCCACAACATGACATTGGAGTCTTTCCCCAAAGACCAGAGCATAGCAAGTGGCTTTACTTGATTGTAAGCCTCGCGCAAAATATAAATCGATTGTGCTTCTAATTTATCTAATCTATCCATGGAACTTATCCTTATGACATGCTCTAAATTGATTTAATCATGGGATGACAAGAAATCCTCATTCAGGTATTATGCTGTACTCTTTGGTTAAAAACAACGGACTATTTTAGGTGGATGTCTTGATGAGCGAGTTTTACGGAAAAAGGATTTTAGTCACCGGTGCGGATGGCTTTATTGGTTCGCACCTAGTTGAAGCGTTGCTTGCAAAAGGGGCGATTGTTCGAGCATTAAGCCAATATAATTCTTTCAATCATTGGGGCTGGTTAGAATCTGTGCCGCGTTTATCAGAAGTAGAAGTCATTTCAGGCGACATCCGTGACTCAAAAGTGTGCCACAAAATTTGTAAAGACATGGACATTGTTTTTCACTTAGCAGCACTGATTGCAATTCCATATTCGTACGATGCGGTTGATTCATATATTCAAACCAATGTCCAAGGTACGACAAACATATGTCATGCTGCGTTAGCTCACGGTTGTTCACGTGTTATTCATACATCGACTTCAGAGGTCTACGGTTCAGCACGTTATGTACCTATTGATGAAGCGCATCCATTGCAGCCTCAGTCGCCGTATAGTGCGAGTAAAATTGGTGCAGATAGCATGGCTGCCAGTTTTCATTATTCATTTGGTTTGCCATTAACGATTGCGCGTCCCTTTAATACCTATGGTCCACGTCAATCGGCGAGGGCCTTTATCCCCACGGTCATTTCTCAACTCGCAGCGGGTAAAACAGAGATAAGCTTGGGTAACTTGACCCCGACACGTGATTTTACCTTTGTAACAGATACCTGTTCGGGATTGATGGCATTAGCTGGATGTGAAGCTGCCATTGGAGAGACGGTCAATATTGGAAGTAATGCAGAAATCAGTATGGGCGATCTGTGTCAGCTCATTGCGTCATTGATGAATAAGCCGGTGATTGTCAAAGAAGACACGGTACGCCTACGACCTGCACACAGCGAGGTTCAGCAGTTACGTTGTAATAATCAAAAACTTCGCACGTTGACAGCATTTTCACCGACCGTCCCATTGGAAGAAGGGTTGCAACGTACTATACATTGGTTGTCAGATTCATCGCAATTAAGCAAGTTCAAAACAGGGGTATACAATGTTTGAGCGGGCAGTGATATTGGCAGGTGGATTAGGAACCAGACTTGCGGCATTCAGTGGTGGTCTGCCAAAAGCATTAGTTCCCATTGGTGATACACCCATCCTGGAAATCATTTTGGTTGAGCTCGTTCGTTTTGGGTTAAAGCGCGTTACGTTGGCAGTGAATTACAAAGCAGAAGCGATTCGAGAGTATTTTGGCGATGGATCCGCTTGGGGGGTTAAGATAGATTACTCTATTGAGACGCACGCGTTAGGGACAATGGGCCCAATTAAGTTGATTTCAGACTTGCCTGAGCATTTTTTGGTCATGAATGCAGACGTGCTAACAAATTTAGATTTCGAATTGTTTCACCAATTTCACCTAACAAATCAAGCTTTGTTTACAATTGCGTGTTGTAAGCGGTCGGTGAAGATTGAGTTTGGATGCCTTCAGATTGAGCATGACAGGTTGATAGGGTTTAAAGAAAAGCCAACGTACAATTATGATGTCAGCACTGGGATTTATGCCTTGAGTAGAAATGTTATGTCTTATATTCCAGACAACATCCCTTATGGTTTTGATCAGCTCATGTTGAAACTGATCGCTGAACAAGTTCCTGTGGCTACCTACCAGCACCAAGGGGAATGGTTAGACATTGGGAATGTCGAAGATTACCATGCAGCAAAAAAGCATCTGAAGCAATTAACTGAGACCTCGGTATCATGAATAAAATCATTGTCACCGGCGCCTCTGGATTTATCGGACGTTCGTTGGTGAGAACGTTGAAAAAAATGCAATACGACGTGATTGAAATCAGTACTCGTCAATGTGATTTAAGTGACCCTGCATCCATTGATTATTTATCTCAGTTTTCAGCTGATTATGTTTATCATGTGGCAGGGAAGGTGGGAATTCCACTAAGCTTTGAATATCCATTAATGTTTTATCGAGCTAATGTGGATACAACCCGACATGTATTAGAGTATTGTCGCAAGAAGCAGGTGCCCATGCACTACGTGAGCGCGTATATTTACGGTGTTCCAGCTTCGTTGCCAATTGATGAAACTGTTTGCCCGAGACCAAACAACCCTTACGCGCATTCTAAATACATGGCCGAATTATTATGTCAGTTTTATCGGGAGCATTTTCAGGTTCCGGTGACTATATCGAGGCCTTTTAATATATATGGTTGGGATGAAGCGTCAACATTGTTCATCTCGTCAGTATACCGTCAGCTACAACAAGAAGAAAGCGTAACAGTGGGTGATTTATCTCCGATGCGCGATTATGTGTACATTGATGATGTGGTAGACGCATTGATTGCGATCATGCAACATGGTATCAATGGTGAGGTTTATAATATTGGCACTGGTGAGTCCTTTAGTTGTGGTCAAGTTATTCAGATTTTGCAATCCATCATGAGGCTAAATAAGCCTGTGATTGAAACAAAATCTGTTAGAGTATCTGATATTGCAGATGTTCGAGCTGACATTTCAAAAATGTTTAACCAAACGGGATGGAAGCCATCATTCTCTCTTTTACAGGGGCTAAGTGACATGGTAGGAGAAACTTATGTTTGAATATACAGGTGAGCGGTATGTACCATGGGCGGATGATTTTACAACCGGCTATGAGCACATGCATCGGTATGCGCTAGCCAAACGTTATGCTATGGGCAAGAAGGTGCTTGACCTTGCGTGTGGCGAAGGGTATGGCAGTCGTCATATGTCGGATGTTGCTGAAGCAGTGACAGGGATTGAAATTGATGCGGATGTTGTTAAACATGCTTCTACCGTTTACAAAAAGGACAACTTAAATTATGTGAATGGTTCAATCCTGGATGTCCCTATTGAGGGGAATGCTAAATTCGATCTCATAACGTGTTTTGAAGCACTTGAACATATTGTTGAGCATGATGAGCTATTATCTGAAGTAAAACGTTTACTGAAACCAGAAGGAATATTTCTTGTTTCAACGCCGAATAAACCTGTTTATTCGGAAAATGGTCTGAGCCAAAATCCTTATCATTTGAAGGAGCTTGAGTTTGACGAATTCGAAGCATTGATGCGTCAACATTTCAAGTATGTCGAATTTTTTGGTCAGAAAACCTATGCGACCTCTAAAATATCTAAGCTGGGTTCTCGTCCGAGCTTAGTGCAGGAATATGTGATAGAGGGTGATGGGCATGATGCGAAGTATATTCACAAAGAAGATCCTTCGCCACGTTATTTTATTGCTATCGCATCAAACAATGAAATTCCTATTTTAGATGAAGCCTCTTATTTAATTGATATTACATACAAACCTGGGTACATTGCTTGGCAACATCCTCCTGTTGCGCAGACGTTTCCTGATCCTTACATGGCGCTATCGTCTTATGGTTTGTTTAAAAAGAGCATTAAGAAGCTGTTACTGAATGTGAAAGATGCTGTGAAAGGCATGAGGAACAGTATATTTTATGCGCGTGATTTACTGATGGGGATATCGCAGGCATGTGTGCTTCGTCTTAAGGAAGGGAAGCGGCCAGTGCTGCCTGTGCTGTTAGAGCGTAGTGCACAAGGCGGCTGTGAGTTACAGTTTTTTTTGCTCACTAAAGCGCTTAAAGAAGGTGGGCTTTCCTCTGCTGCGCTGACACTCGGATGGTTTTCGCGAAAGAATCCTAGTCTGATTTCGGAAAAATTGAGAAATGAGCATATTCCAAGAATTAATTTTTATAAAAATATTGCGCGTGGCTTTTCGGTCAATCAGCGTGATATACACGCATTGCGGTTAATACTTAAAATACTAGGTCCTCAGGCAATACTCTTGTTTCATCCGACGTCTCTTCCTATTGTTTCTTTGGCTAAAGAAATGGGCGTGAAGGTGATATATTTTGAGGCAACCACACCTGGCAAAGATGCAGACACTTATGCTTACTTAAGTAAACATATTCACGATGCGGATCATGTGATATCCGTTTCTGATAAAGGTCTAGAAGTGTTGATGGAAACGTACAAATATGCAAACAAAGGAAGTGTGATTTCGCCATTGATTGAAGAGCTGAGCGCGTCGCAGCATTCACGCAATCATTCGTCGAATGAATTTACGATAGTATTTGTCGGAAGGATTATTCCGGAAAAAGGCTTGGATGTCTTAATCAATGCATTTTATCTTTTTTACAAAACGCATCCCGGTGCTCGCTTAGTGATAGTAGGTGATGGGCCACATACAGAGAGTGTGGTTAAAAACATTACATATCGAGCGCTGAATGGTGTGGTCAGGTTGGCGGGGAAATTGTCATCCTCGGAGCTGACAAAGTATTTAAAACAGGCTGATGTTTTCTGTTTACCATCAAAATCGGAAGGGACGCCATGCAGTATCATAGAGGCGATGTCTATGGGATTGCCTGTGGTTGCGACGCAGGTTGGTGGCATCCCTGAGATGGTTGAAGATGGAAAGACAGGTATTTTAGTGGCGTACAGTGATACGGTTGGGTTGGCTCAGGCGTTTGCAACGTTGGCAAACAATTCAACCTTGCGCGCACAAATGGGTAGGGCTGGTTTTGAGAAGTATGAGCAAAAGTACAATCCTGAGATTGTTAAAGCGGCATATGTTTCAACATTGAGATCGATTACCCATGCTACTTGCGAGAATTAAATCCCGAATAACGAGGAGTATCAAAACTCGTTATCATCGTCTACGTTACGTAAGAGGGTTGGTTTACCGAAGATGGTATTACGCACTCAGGGTGCGTTTGGCGTTATCAAGTAAGATAAAAATTGGTTTTGGTCCTGTGACGACGGCTGAAGATGATTTAGCCGAACGAAAATGGCGTATAGATCCTGTTGTTAATGCGATAAACAAAGAGAGTGGGCGGTTTCGTGCAGGTATATTTTTTACACCTGAAGAAATGGCCCAGTTTGATATGATTGTGGTGGTGAAGAAATTTAATCCTTCATATTTTCCGGTAATCTCGGCACTTAAGAAAGCGGGAAAACGTTTTGTTTATGACATTATCGACAATCCAAATTGCGGGCCGCCCCATGATTATTATTATTCAGAACATCCTGAGTTAATATCAAACATGGATGGTTTTATTTTATCGACACCGTTGCATCGGTATTTTGTATCTCAATTTAATAAGCCATCCATACTCATTGAGCATCCAGTTATTCATTCCGTTTTCAAAAACAAGTATGAAAGTAACACTGTGACTATATTGGCACATGGTTACTATGAAAATTTAAAATCTTTAAAATACCTTGAGCCGTTGATTGTGTCTGTTGCTAAAGAAACGAATCAAAAAATAGTTTTGTGCTATCATAGCGAAGTTGTTTTTGAAGATACAGAGCATATTAAATACGTTAAATGGACGGTCGATAATTGTTTTGAAATCATGAGGGATGTGGATGTAGCGATATCGATTAAGCAGCTAGATGTTCTGCATCAAAAAACAAAGCCATCGACCAAGGTGATTGCTTTCATGGCAGCGGGGCTTCCGGTGATTTGTTTTCCTTCTGTGGCTGATAGGATGATCGTGAATCACGGTGTCAACGGATTTTTTGCATATAATGAAGAAGATTGGAGAAAGTATCTTACGATGCTGGTAATAAACCCATTATGCAGGAAGCAAATTGGCAAAGCAGCCCGCGCTAGTGTTATTCGAGAGTATTCTGTTTCATCGATGGTGGCCCGTTACCTTAATCTTTTTGAAGAGGTATTGAATGAGCGAGTCTGATTATGTGTATATATTCCCTCACTTACCCAAAACGGCGGGTGAATTTTTTAAATGCAATGTTGAAACGAATTTGCGAAAACATTTGATACGAGCTAGCTTTGAGCATCATGAACCCTTTGCAAATTATCATACAAAGCAAACTGATTTCTATCGAGGACGCGATCATTTCGAGGATTATATAAAATCTTTGCCAGATGATTATAAGAACAATATTCATTGTGTTGCTGGCCATGATGTGTATTACGGTATCCATGATTTATTTCCTCATCCGGCGCGCTATTTCACTTTTTTCAGAGAACCTGTTTCTCGAACGATCTCGCTTTATAATTTTGAGCGCATGGCATGGGGTATTTATGAGCACTTGCCCAATCCTAACCATTTTCAGGGTATTTTAAGGAAGCGTATTACCGATCATTTCTTAATCGATGGCATGGTGCCTGATTTTGAAACATGGCTGGATTGTGGTTATGGGCGTCGCCATACGTTTTACTGCTCATTATCGGACTCTTTGCAATATTTAAATTTTCTAGATGATAAACGTGATCAGGCTTCATTTGAGAATGCGTTAAATAAGTTTTATTTTGTAGGATTGACGGAGACGTTTGACGAAGACGCCGCATATTTGTACAGATTATTTTGTGTGCGTAGATTTTCGGGTAATGAAAATACGTCTCCTGCTTTTGTTAAGCTGCGTGATTTAAGCCAAGCTGTCATCAATAAAATTGAAGCGTTGAATATGGATGATATGCTTTTGTATGATTGTGCTATCCGTGCAAATGGTTTATTTAAAAAACAAACTAAAGATTTTGGCAGGAAAGTCTTACAAACGAAATTTTTCCAATCGAGTTTGTTTGCGATGATGGTGTCATTGAAGCAAATGATTCTCTAAACGGAATTCGATTAGTATGTACATTTAAAAACCTTTCGGGTATTATCGCACGCAGGATTAAATAATTATATTGAGGTGTTTAAATGAATCTGAAAATGCTTAGAAGGTGTTTAAGGCTTATATTGAGCCTGTTCTTTTTCTCTATCGTATGTGCCGCATATGCAACTGCCCCGAATCCAAAGTGTCCGACGGATTATTTTTATCGAGGTTATGATTTATTCAAGGGTAATCCTGCTGCAGAGACATGGGACCCAGGCTGGCGCGAACCTATCATGGAAAAGAAACCCAGAGATTCCTGTGTTTATTGCAGTTCTGCCACATCGTGCGCAGCGAAGTATCAGGTGTTTGACATGCATACGGACCTTGATTATTTGTCGTCACTTTCCCAAAGTGCCGTAGTGTCTGGGGATAGTGAAGATTTCTTTAAGGAAACGTCGTTTACAGGCTCTGCAGATTATTATTATCATCAAGAAGATGTATTTAGTGCTGGCTTAGTTAGTGTAAAGGCCGAGGGCGCATGTCAGTTGTATGAAGGTGGAAGAAGTTTAGGTTGCACTGATGTCACTTTTGCATCAGCGTTTTTAAATGCGGTTGCAGATTTGCCCACATCCACGCAAGATCCTAAATGGCTCGAGAGAACCCAGGTGTTTTTTAATAGTTATGGGACGCACATGGCAGGCAATTTGAGCTTAGGAGCACGATGGGGATATGAGTCGTTATTCACCCAAGCTAGCTATGAGGCTCTTCGTGCAGGTAACCTCGACATAATGCTAGCCGCAGAGGCCTCGGCTGAATTATTTAGAACAATGGGAGCCTCGGCAGCATTCGAGTCACAACAAACCAAGGACATGCGTGTTGCCTTTGATGCTGCTCAGGAACAGCAAGGCGCATATTTTCTAGGTGCGCCCCCACCTGCATCGCTAACCTTTGCAGATTGGGCGAACAATATTGAGAACCCTATCCCTCAAAAGTATACGCTGAAGCCAATTACGGAGTTGCTCAATAGCAAGTTTTTTCCCGAGGATCCGAATATTGACGGGAAACGGGTTGCTATGGAAGCTGCTTACGGGATGCTACAGCCTGAGCCTCTCACTCTTATTAATGTAATGAAGAGCGAGCAGGGTAAATATCAAACCCAAAACAGCCTGAGTGTTGCCTGTCCGGATAATTATCAGCTAATCAGCATGGGCTGCAAAACTGAACCTAAGCCTGACGATGAATATTGGCTAATGACTTCCTTAAAGCCAATCAATAACGAGGCGCAGTGCATTGTGAACATGGATTATCATCCCGATTTTCATTTGTATTATCATGGCCTAGATGTGAGTGCGATATGTATGCGGAGTGATTATATTGTGGAGAAGCAGGTTGTTACTTGTGATGGTCCGGTAGGTAAGTACGCTAGTGAATGTATAGCAAAATGTCCTGCTGGTTTTGACGTTACTGGAGGCGGCTGTGAGTCAAATATACCTGATGAGGAATGGCCGTGGAAGATATCCCGTTCCACGCCATTACGCAATACCACTGAACATTGGAGTGGGTGGAGTTGTAGGATGACGAAAGACAACTATACTTCCGAGGCTTTTTTTAATAGGGCAGCGAAAGGATATGCTGTTTGTGTTCAATATGCTGAGGGCGTTATTGCTGACCAGAAAGTACTAAGTGAACAAAGTGGCACTGCTTTGCCATATTCGAATGGTTCAGAGGTATCGTGCGGTACTGGGTATGATGCCCTCAGTGGCGGATGCGATGTTCCTTTTCATGATCAATCATCCCTTGAGTGGAAAATTGTAGAGACTTTACCAATGAACAATGGAAAAGGCTGGGGATGTATTGCGCAAAAAGACATTGGCTCTGGGTTGTTTAATGAAGATATTCGCAGTGATGCGCTTTGCGTGAAATTCAACAAATGATCTTTACGCGAGCTTTTGTTTCAGCGCCCTAAACACTGTTTCCGGCGCTGTCACTACATCCACAAACGCTTTACTGGTGGGTCTCCTATCAGGCGCTGCATGCAGCGCCTGATAAACGAACGCTTGCAGTTCGGGTGAGGCTGTTTCAGGGACGGTTGGATAATAAGGGCGAGGGTCTACTCTGAAAAGAGTGATCATCAAGCAGGCATACGTGGTAAATATTTCCGTTTTTTCTGCTGTTGTTAATAGCCATATGATGAACGCAAGGTTGGGGATATCGTAACTGGGTTTTACATGAGAGCGTGTAGGGAAATCTTCGGGAGGCAAATGCCAGGGGATTTCTTCTGGCCCCATAAAATCATTCGTGGTAAGACTGATATTAAAATCGCTTAACTTTGCAGTGATCTCATCATTTTCACTTTGTATCAATAAAATATTATCTGTTTTAAGATCGCGATGGACAAATCCTCTTGAATGTAAAAAATGTAAACCCTTACAAATATCGCCACCGATTTTTTTACATGTCTTGGGATCTCGGTCTTCGTTTTGAGCTACATATAAATAGTCAGTAAGCGTCATGTCTGCGAGTTCGAGCAGTATACCGTAATGGAATGTATGAAGAGTATGAGTGAGACCTAAACACGCTATGATATTAGGATGTGCTACTTTATCAAAAACACCTAGTTCAGTCACAAATGCATTATCTGCTTCAGCTCGGTATGCCTTTACAGCGATATCTTGATTGTTAAATGTGGTTTTCCACACAGTGGCGTAGCAACCATGTCCAATGAACTGTATTTGTTTATGTGAAAAATCTTCGTTTACAAAGTCGGGCTGATTTTGTGCTGTTGGCTGAGCTTCACCCTGGGCACTATTTGAAGGTCCCGCCTCGACATTCGATGCGGAGCCTGTATAATTTTCGATGATAGTGACTGTTTGCATCGCAAGTTCCTAATCAACTGCATCTAATACTAGTCTTATTTATGGAGATTTAACAGTGACCAATAAAACCCTGATCATCATGGCAGGCGGCACAGGCGGGCATGTTTTCCCAGCCTTGGCTGTTGCGCGTTATCTAGCCGACAAAGGCTGGACGATCCGATGGTTAGGGACTGAAAAGGGAATGGAAGTAAAATTGGTGTCCTCGTTATATCCAATGGATTTCATCACGATTCAAGGTTTGCGCGGCAAAGGCTTGCGCTCCTGGCTCACGGCACCCTTTCGCATTATCAGGGCGATTCACGAAGCACTC
>Ga0206795_1195_pt1 | contig 10285 bp, 10 predicted proteins | sample Alteio_BWOrgCont_71_FD_152872 | JGI IMG/M metagenome (GOLD analysis project Ga0206795, IMG submission 152872) | Enriched cells from forest soil in Barre Woods Harvard Forest LTER site, Petersham, Massachusetts, United States -... | ecosystem: Environmental > Terrestrial > Soil > Temperate forest >... | reverse complement strand
TTTATGCCCTCATGTGGCGTGGGTTACCGGGTGTGCAGACGCGTTTTAATAGTCACGAATACGACGGCGATGCCTTTAGCATTCAAGGCCCTATCTTCAATGAGTTTTTATGTGCGAATCGACAAATAGACGGTAAAAATTATACGTGGTTCCAAGCAGAGCGGGCAGGTGTCAGAAATGTTGCGCAGTTTAGCGTACATGCGGTATGCTGGATGTATTATGCTTCAAAGGGTAGAAATGTTGGCCCTGATGGTACAAGTATTTACACAGAGGCACATCCTATTCGTATTGAAAAGGAAAGAATTTCTGAGCCAAGAGCTAAGTTAATGGATGTAAAAAAGTACGGGTGTTCAATAAACATTAAATAGGTAATGTATATGAAAAATGGTGAAGACTTGAATTGGGATCTTCTCTGTAGCGATACTTGGAGTTATCTCCTTAATGATGATGGTGAGCCGCTGCAGCCACTTCTGCTGCCTCAGATGCCGGTAATAGAGCCGCCTCAACAGGCTTCACCGACGCATGCGCTAGTAGAGACACCTCGAACACCACCGACACCTACAGTTGTTAAATCAGAACCTCTCAAATCAAGCGAACCGCTTAAGCAAGGGCCATCTTGGACGTCCATTCCAGGCACTGATCATCTGATTTTACCTGGTGCAACGCAGATGCGTGGGAAACATAGTCACAGTGTTAAAAAAGGGGACGGTGAACCATCCTACACCGAGCTTGGGCTATTATATAGCTTTCGTGGCAAGAAGGTTCGAGGCGGTCATATCTTTATTGATGAAACTTCACAGCTAGTTAAAAAATACAAACAATCAAAAGATTAGCGCAACACGCGCTGTGACATCACACTGCTTCGCAACAGGTGATCTATGATCACCAATGCAGCCATGGCGTCAACGATAGGAACGGCGCGCGGCAAGACACACGGATCGTGCCGGCCCGTGGCTTCTAATGTGATTGATTCATTATCGCGGGTCAGTGTTTGCTGTGGTTGATGAATGGTGGAGACTGGTTTAAACGCCACGCGAAAATAAATATCTTCGCCCGTAGAAATGCCGCCCAATACACCGCCTGCGTCATTTTTGGATGTGCGTACTTTATGTTGTTCGTAGATAAATGGATCGTTATGTTCACTGCCACGCATGGTGATTGATTCAAATCCTGCACCAATATCAAAACCTTTCACGGCATTGATACTTAACATGGCTTTGCCTAAATCTGCATGCAATTTATCGAATACAGGTTCACCTAGACCAGCAGGTAAATGACGAATCACACCTTTAATGATGCCTCCAATCGAATCGCCTTCGGATTTGACGGTTTCGATCAAGCTGATCATGCTGTTTGCGGTTTGTTCGTCGGGGCATCTCACAATATTGTTTTCGATCATGTCCATTGTGACGATTTGATGATCAATATTTGTTTTGATCGAACCCACTTGTTCGACATAACTGATAAATTCGATACCATGATTAATCGCTAAATATTTTTGTGCGATCGCACCTGCTGCCACACGCGCGAGTGTTTCGCGTGCACTCGCACGTCCACTGCCACGGAAATCACGAATGCCATATTTTTCTTGGTAGGTAAAATCTGCGTGGGAAGGGCGCAATACATCTTTCAAATGTTCGTAATCTTCCGGGCGCATGTCTTGATTATAAGCAAGCATGAGGATCGGTGTTCCGGTTGTTTTGCCTTCGAAAATGCCCGATAAAATATGAATCTCATCATTTTCGTTACGGGGCGACGTAATGTGACTTTGCCCAGGCTTGCGACGATCCAATGCTGCTTGAATTTCAGCTTGTGTGATGGGGATTCCTGCGGGGCAACCATCGATAATAACACCTACTGCACCGCCGTGAGATTCGCCGCACGTCGTGATTTGAAACGCTTCACCAAAACTATTTCCCGCCATGCGTTTCTCCTGCGCTCACTGATTTTAATGCGAGCAATACTTCTTTGTCAGACACAGCGTGTGTGTGGAATGCATTAGCAATGTGTGTTCTGCCAATATTTTGGAGCAAAATATAATGTACTTCTTTGTCCTTTGCTTTTTTATCGACACGCGTGAATTTTAAAATCTCTTGAGGTAAATATTTGCTGAGTGTTTTTCCTTTGATACCAATTTTCTCCAAAGCATCAACAATGATCTGCCGATCCTTCTTGGTGATCAAATCGCGTTGTAAGGCAATGTGCGATTCAACTAGGATGCCATAGCCAACGGCATGACCGTGCAAAATGTCATGATCAGACGCTTTTTCTAATGCGTGTCCAATCGTGTGACCAAAATTGAGAATCGCCCGTGCATTGTTTTCATGCGGATCACGTGCGACCACATCGCCCTTCAATTCGATAGCACGTTTGATGAATCGCATATTGGGTGCACCAACGCGCGTCGCTTCTTTGAAGGTGGGTTCGTCACATGTGATGAAGATTTTAAGTGCTTCGATCCAACCGCTCGTGATTTGTTTTTCTGGCAATGTTTTTAAACATTGAAGATCAGCAATCACACAGACGGGATGCCAAAATGCACCAATTAAATTTTTACCTTCGGGGGTGTTGATACCTGTTTTGCCACCAATGCTGCTGTCGAGCATGGCGAGCAACGTGGTTGGCACTTGAATGTAAGGAATACCACGCATGTATGTGGCCGCGACAAATCCTGCGATATCACCAACGACGCCACCGCCAAGTGCAATGATGCACGTATCACGCCCTAAATGTTTTTTCAACATAGCCGTTTCTAGGTTTAATTTTGTCTCTGCGTTTTTATATTCATCACCCGCAGGGAACGACAACACGGTAATGTCTTTGTTTTCCTTTTTAAATGCTTCGACAATTTTCGATGCATAAAGTTTTTTAACCGTGTTATCGGTGATGATCACAAATGAAAAATTTTGTAAGTGTGCAGGGAGCAATGTTGGAAATTCAGACAATAATCCATCACCTAAGTGCACGTCGTAATGTTGTTTGAGTGTCGCGGGGAGGTGAATGCCGATGGACTGTTTCATGATCGTAATCTCTCTGCCATGGTTAAAAGAAGTGTTTCGGTTTTATCCCAACCTAGGCAAGCATCCGTGATAGAGAGGCCGCCTCGATCAATCAGTTGAGGATTAGTTTCATCCACTTTCTGATTTCCCTCTTTGAGAAAACTTTCTATCATGAAGCCCTTGACCAAGGATTTTAAAACACGGTCTTGTGCCATGGAATCCAACGTTTCCAAGATCACGTCGATTTGACGCAAGTGATCTTTTTGACCTTGGATAATGCAATTATCATGGCTTGCATCCACAAGGATAGCAGGGTTTTTGACGTTGTGACGTTCGAGGTAGGATCTTGCTTCATGGAGATGTGCAGCAGTGTAATTAGGCATATTATTGCCACCGCGTAAGACCAGATGTGCATAGGGATTGCCATGGGTTTGGACCTCATAGCCATCAACTAACGTGACATGGGAAAGCTGGGCCGCGATCACACTGTTAGCAGCAACGGTTAATGAACCATGCGTTGGGTTTTTTAACCCTGTCGGGCAATCGATGCCTGAGGCATAAATCCGGTATTGTTGATTTTCTGTGCTACGAGCCCCAATTGCAACCCAAGACACAAGATCAATAAATCCTTTTGCTTGTGTGAATAATGCTTCGTCAGAAATTGGCAGGCCAATATCGATCACGTCTAGCATCATTTTACGGACATAGCGCATGCTGTATTCAGCATCCGGTGTTGAAAATGGATCGGCCTGAAGCATGGGGCCAGTCCAGCCATGTGCGGTGCGTGGTTTTTGAATGAACACACGCATGACAATTTTCATGACGTCAGACACTTGATAGGTGAGCGCTTGTAGTTTGTGCGCGTATTCAATCACTGCGTCCGATGGCCATGCTGAACACGGGCCAACGATCGTGATCAAACGATCATCTTGGCCTGACAGAATGCTTTTGATGGCTTGTCTGTCTTGCGCGATTTTGATCGCGTTTTCTTTTGTTAAAGGCAGCGCATCAAAGATATCTTCAATGGGAGGCAATTTTTTGATGACGGTGTAACTCATGCCAACAAATCCAGTAATGCTTGATTGTCCATTGTTTTCTTGGAAAACAATTCTATTTGTTTGATCGCTTGTGCGATAAACATATGAATGCCTGAAATACATGTTGCACCAGCGAGATGTGCTTCTTTGAGTAATCGCGTGTGGCGTGGCGTGTACACGAGATCAAAGACAGTTTGTTCCGGCTTAAATACATAGCCTGGCAACGGTGTTTGTTCCGCATTCGGTGCCATGCCTACAGGAGTGGTGTTGATAATGATATCTATCGGAAGATCTTGAATCAATTCATGCGCTGCAACTGATCCTCCCCACATTCTCACCATTTGATTTGCATTGGCTTCTGTTCGATTAAGCCAATAAAGCGTAGGATTATGCGGCTTCAATGCGTAAGCGACAGCGCGAGCTGCGCCACCGGCACCGATGATCAACATATTTTTTTCCTTCAGGGCAGTGTTGGCTAAGGCTTTTTGAATGCCTTCAACATCAGTATTTTCTGCGTGAATTTTGCCTTGATCGTAAATCAATGTGTTGGCTGCTTTTAATGCAGTGACAGCTTCACTCTGTGTGTCAACAAAAGATAAAATACTGGCTTTATAAGGCGATGTGACAGCGGTCAATTTGACAGATAATGATCGAATGCTTTGAACTAATTCAGGTAAGTGTGGATTTTCTACAGCGAGCATGACAGCATTGATGCCTAATGCATCGTAAACGATTTTATGAAGTCGAGGACTTTCACTGTGTTTAATCGGATTCCCAATGACTAAATTTAATTGCGTGTAAGCGTTAATTGGCATGATCGATGTGCTCCTTTAAATAATCAATGGCTTCCATAATGCCGAGATGTTTTTTGCCCGTGATGGTGTGAATGCACGCGGGTGCGATCACGGATTGCGCACGCCACGGTTCGCGGGCTTGAATGTTGGATAAATGCACCTCGACGGTGGGTAATCCGCGGTCGATGATCGCATCATGCAAAGCATAGCTGTAATGCGTGAGTGCGCCAGGATTGATGATGATGGCATCTGCGTTTGTTTGTTGTATCGTATCGATCAATACACCTTCATGATTCGATTGAATGCATTCAATATGAATGTTTTGTGTCTTCCCGTGTGTAATGGCATGTTCTTCAATTTGCTTGAGCGTCAATGTTCCGTATTGTTCGGGATCACGTGCGCCGAGTTTGTTCAAATTGGGGCCGTGAATGAGTAAAATGGTTGTCATGCGTTGATCTCCATATTTGCGCCTAACGATTTCATGTGTGTTACAAATTCCGGAAATGTTTTGTGAATGGATGCAGCGTCATCGATGACGGTTTTTCCTTCCGCTAATAATCCTGCGAGTGAGAGCGCCATGACGGTACGATGATCCTGATAACCTTTGACAGATGCGCCAGAAAGTTTAGATGAGTAAATTGTCATTCCGTCATTTGATTCTTCAATGCGTGCTCCCATGCGGGTTAAGCCTTCTGTCATTGAATGGATACGGTCTGTTTCTTTCAGACGCGCTTGTTTTGCGTTGATAATCTCTGTTTTTCCTGAAGCAGCGGTTCCTAGCACAGCGAGCGTTGGAAGCAGATCAGGAATATTGCTTGCATCAATGCGAACACCGTTCAAAAATTTACTACCGTGAATCATTATATCGGACCCATCGAATGCAATATTGCCACCCATGCGTTGAATAATCTCTATCAATTGTTTATCGCCTTGAGTATCGTTCATGTCGATTCCCGTGATTCGCACTGATCCACCCAGCATCGCAGCAGCGGCAATAAAATAAGATGCGCTGGAAAAATCAGAAGGCACAGTGTAATCAAATGCTTTGTATTGCTGATTGCCTGGAATCGTTATACTGTTTTGATGTTCTGTGTATAGAATGCCTAATCGCTTTAACCAATTCAATGTCATCTCAACGTAAGACCAGGCAGGAATGTCAGGAAAAGTGATCACGCTGTCGTTTTCAGCTAAGGGGAGTGCGATAAGTAATGCGGATAAAAATTGTGAAATCGGTTCGGTGAGCGCGACAGTGCCGCCGGTTAATCTGCCTGAAACAGTGAGTGGCCATTTGGATGAATCAATGTTCATACCGATTTGGTTGAGTGCGTTAATCAGACCAGCCATCGGACGAGCGCGCATTTGTGTTCCGCAATCAAACGTCACCGGTGTAGATGTATTGGCTCGCAAGCCAAGAAGAGGAAGCATCAGACGCGTCGTCAAGCCAGAGCTACCAGTGAAAACTGCGCTGGATTCTGACATCATAGCACAGGCTTTGATAGCGTCCGAAACGTCTTCGGACGCCAGCATGTTGCGGATATGAGAGGTGCCAGTGCACAGGTTTCCAAAGAAAACGGCACGAATTGTCTCTGATTTTGAAGGCGGTGGTTTTATAACCCCTTGAATTGCTTCTGTTTTTGTGGAAACGATGTGCATGCCTTGGCCTTGTGTATTTTAAATGCTGCGGCTATTATATCGCAAGGGTTGAGGGGATGGTTAAGCGCAGGAGGAATTAATTCATGGCAGGCAATTTTGAAGAAATAGAACAGCTGACTAAGACCATTACGAGTCTTGAAGAACGTATTCGCGTTCTTGAGCATAATCGTGTGAATGAATCTTGTTTCTCTCATTTGAATCATCTTGCTTTAATGGTCATTGTAAAACCATTTGCAGGAATGATTAAAGTATTTGGTTACGCCATCGTGTTTGATATGATGAACTGCGCGATGGGAATGATCGCGGCGTCAGCTCAGCCAACTGCGCAGCCTTGTTTGATGCTGAAAACGGGGTGGGAAGTTTGCCCAGCGCCGCGTTCGTATGGAGCGCACACTAGGACGGATTCTGGAACCCGATTATAAATGAAAATTCCTCAGCAACTTCTTCAATCGCACTATATCGGCCGGACGGCCCGGCATGTCCGGCACTCATTTGTGTGCGAAGCAAGATTGGCGTTTCGCTCGTGTTGTTTTCTCGCAAGCGTGCGACCCATTTTGCCGCTTCCCAGTAAGGCACACGTGGATCATGTAATCCAGCCGTGGCCATGATGGTTGGGAAGGATTGCTGCGTGATATTTTCATACGGCGCGTACGATCGCATGTAATCAAAATAGGGTTTATCGTTGGGATTGCCCCATTCTTCGTATTCACCGACAGTGAGAGGGAGTGTGTCGTCGAGCATTGTATTTAATGAATCAACAAATGGCACTTGCGCAACAGCCGCTTTAAAAAGATGAGGTGCGATATTTAACACAGCGCCGATCAATAATCCTCCCGCACTGCCCCCCATAATGATCAGATTGTCTGACGATGTATAATGTTCATTAATTAAATACTGCGCACAAGCAACAAAATCCGTAAACGTATTTTTCTTGTGAAGAAAACGTCCTGCTTCATGCCATGGATCACCGAATTCACCACCGCCACGAATATGTGCAACGGCATAAATATAACCACGATCCAATAAACTTAAACGTGAATACGAAAAATACGGATCATTGTCAACGCCGTAAGCACCATAGCCGGTGAGTAACATCGGCAAAGTATATTTTTTAAATGCAGTTTTGTAAACCATGGAAACAGGAATTTTTGTGCCATCATCAGCGGTTGCAAAAACACGTTCTGTTGTGTAATCCGTTGCGCTGAACCCACCTAACACAGGCGCTTGTTTAAGTAATATCTTTTCATGTGAATTTAAATCGAGCGAGAAATCACAAGGTGGTGTTGTCATGGAAACATAAGACAAACGCACCACTTGTGTATCAAATTCCCAGTTATCGCCCAGCCCAACGGTATAGGCCGGTTCATCAAACACGATCCAATCTTTTTTGAAATCACTTAATCGCAAGGTTGCCATTTGCCCTAATCCATTTCGGCGACACTCTAAAACAATGTGATGTGAAAAGACTGAAAAACCAGAAAGGGGGATAGATTTATCTTCAGGAATGATGGTTTCCCATTCTGCGGTAAAATCAGACACAGGGCAACGTTTGAGCGAAAAGCTTTTTCCATCTTCATTGGTGCGAATATAAAAATAGTCACCATGATGATCGATATCGTATTCATGTTCATGTTTGCGTTGCTTGAATAATCGCAAAGGGCCGCGTGGCGTGTTTGCATCCGTGACATGCACTTCGCTGGTTAATTTGCTGGAGATATGAATGATTAAATATGCATCGCTATGTGAACGATAAATGCCTACGTTGAATTTTTCGTCCTTTTCTTCATAAAGCAATTCATCGGGTTTTTGGCCTGTGATATCGTGGCACCACACTTGGTAGGGGCGTTGTGTCTCATCGTATCGCGTGTACCAGATTTCATGATTGTTGGTTGAGAAGACGATTGAGCTGGGAATGTCTTTAATAATTGCGCTACTTTTTTCATTGTTGCAATCAATTAAATACACATCGTATTTTTCATCTCCCTCGGTGTCAATGGTGATTGCGAGTTTATCTTGCGTGAGATTCAATGCGTATTGCCCGACCTCGAAATAATCGAACCCTTCGGCGTGGACATTTTCATCAAAGAGGATTTCTTCGTCGCCGCCATTTTTCAAGCGACGGCAGAAGATATCATGCTGCAATCCTTTGACAGTGCGAAAGTAATATTCATAATTTCCATACGGCCAAGGATGATCTTGGTCGGTTTCTTGGATACGTGAAAGTGTTTCTTGATAAATTGATTGTTTCAACGCTTGATGCGGTGCGAGCAGGGCATCGGTGTAAGCATTTTCGGCCTTGAGATGCTCGAGGACTGCAGGACTGTCACGGTCTTGCAACCAATGATAGGGGTCTGGGCGTTTAACGCCTTGTTCTTCGTGGAAGTAGGGGATTTGAGCAGTTTGAGGCGATTTGAGCATGACGTGATCCTTGGTTCATGCACAAATTATACCTCATAATCACTCACACTTTTGCGTCTATTGAATAGATTTATTTTGCTTAGGCTGTTGTTCAAACTGGCCAGCCAGCATGGCTTTAATCGCTGTATTATTTGTCATGTCATTTGCTGTTTTGCCAGCTTCATTCGTCATACTTGGATTCGCCCCGTTTTTGAGCAGGAATTCTACAATATGCTCAAGATTTTGTGAAGCGGCATACATAAGAGGCGTCATTTTATACGATCTGACCAAGATGTTGACTTGCGCGCCTGCATCGATCAATGCACCTAAAATAGTCATGTCATTTGGATCATAGTTTTCGCGGCCAATATATCCGCCTCTGCTGCAGTGTATTGTGTGAAGCGAGATGTATTTAAACAAAATGGGTGAAATATTTGACACGAGCATGTTGGCATCAAGCTGATGTTCGAACAATAAATATGAGACCATTATTGCATTGTTGTCTCTGACAGAAACCCACAGCGGATCGTTTGATGTGTTTGCGTAAATGTTTGGAAAAGATGAAATGATCAGGTTTGTAAGATCAGGATCGCCATGTTGAACAATGGCATCAAGTACGGTTGTATTCTGGTATTTGCGGTCTATCGCATTTCTTTTCACCATTTCATTCATCAGGATCATGAGGATGTCGATGTTAATATTGTTAAACTCTAAAGCATAAAAAATAGGAGGTAAATTGATCTCATCGGGTTGGGTGGTATCAGCACCGTATTTAATCAAGATTTCAACTCCTCTTGTGTTCCCCGTACAGATGGCAATTGATAATGCGGAGTTACTGTCTGTCGATTGACCCATGACTCTTGCTGCTCTGGGGACGATATCACGAAGGCTAGTCAATAATGAAGTGCTGGCAAAAGAATCTGCGAGTCTATTGCCCGTCGTCATTTTCGCATCGGGTCTCCTTTCCTTATCAAGGCAAATTAAGACATCCATTTCCTCCAAATATGTTTGGATTTCAGCTTCGTTGTAACAATGCTCATAGTGCGTTGCTTTAAGGGTATTGATAGCCTGAGCGTCATTTACGTTCTCAGAAGCCACTGGTTCTGGGCATTCTAACTTAGGGAAGTCTCGATTGAATAAAGTGAGCCAAAGGCGCCAGTAACCATCGGTCATTGCCTTCTTTTCTCTATTTTGTTCAAGTATTTTAATGAGTTGCGCGCTACTCATGGTCTTGAATATATTAGAATTTGCATTTATCATGAAGGCTCCTGTAGGTATGTTAGCTTTATACCATGTTAGTGTGATTGACTGCAAGGTATTTAAAGCTAATACTTATAGATACTAACTGCTTTCATGAACATAATCCTCGAGCCACTCCATTAAGGGATGCTGGATAAAAAGCTTG
>Ga0206795_1191_pt1 | contig 10293 bp, 5 predicted proteins | sample Alteio_BWOrgCont_71_FD_152872 | JGI IMG/M metagenome (GOLD analysis project Ga0206795, IMG submission 152872) | Enriched cells from forest soil in Barre Woods Harvard Forest LTER site, Petersham, Massachusetts, United States -... | ecosystem: Environmental > Terrestrial > Soil > Temperate forest > O... | reverse complement strand
GAAATTGACAGGCGGATGCCAACACTTGGACTGGAGCCGCAATCAAATCCTCATGATACAGATCCATCCAGTTACTTGGCTGCACCTCAGCTTTGATTTTTTCGATAAAGTCACATAAGGAAAAATAGCCGTGAATGGCGGGATCCAAACGTCTGCGGTGGTAGTATCGGCTGAGGGTTTGAATATTATCGTAGGGGTTGCGGATCATCCTGAAAATCTTCACCTGTACATCTATCGTGGTGCGCAACTTGTCCAAGAGTTCCGGATGCTGGCGCAAAGCGTCGAGGGATCTCGATCCCATTTTGTCGCCGATGACTTTTAGAGTTTGGTAGCGTCCCTGCCATTGGTTTGGAACCTTGTAATCGTAGCCGTTCCATTTCCGGCCAGCTTGGGTGAAACTCTGGGAACGCGCTAATAGATCTTGAAATAATTGAATTCGGCTTGTGCCGCCCTGAATAGAACGGAGCGCATGAAATTCATGCGCGATGACGATTTCTGGGTGGGCGTCTAACAATGAACCAAATAGACTGTGACCACTGCGGGCATGGCAGAGGAAAAAACAAAAGCAACATACATTACCGTACTGGCATGGGAATTTCAGCGAGTAGTTACAAGCAAGATCCCTATTCGCCTCGTTCATTTCAACGGCTTGCATATAAACCGCTAATTTCCCTGCTTACTTGCGGGCAATTCGCTGGCGCGACTGAGCGCGATACGGAAGCCGATGAATCGATTACTACTCGCCGGCAAAGCGAAATTTCGAACTGCCGAGCGGCATTGTGCAGTGGCTGACGTCCAGTCGCTGCCACGCACTACACGGTACGTACCCGAAGATGGGCCTGTTGGATCCATTATCATCCCACCCGGATAGTTACCGTACCAATCAAGACACCATTGCTTGACATTACCGTACATGTCGTACAGGCCCCAAACATTCGGCTGTTTGGTGCTGACCTGATGTGTAGTTTGCCCGCTTGTCTTGCCAAACCATGCCGTCGTATCGAGATCGCCTGTGTTTGGTCCGGTAGTCCCTGCCCTGCAGGCGTATTCCCACTGCGCTTCTGTCGGAAGAGTGAAGGCATAATCTTCGGGAAGATGTCCTGCAATATGTTCCTGCAGTGTCAGCTTTTGGCAGAACGACATTGCATCTAACCACGAGACATTTTCGACCGGGGCATCCGCATTTGTTTGGCTGAAATGGCTCGGCGTGGAATCCATCACCGCCGCATACTGACTCTGCGTCACATCAGTGGCCCCAAGGAAAAAATATTGAGATAAAATAACCTTTGTCTGCGGCCCTTCGTTTGGTTCGCTATACTTTTCATCCTCTGGGCTTCCCATCAAATAGGTGCCTGCAGGTATTGGGACTAGCTTGATGCCACGTTCTGATGTCAGTTGCGAAATAAAATTAGCAGTAATGCCTTGAAGAATGGCCTGCTGGGCGGTGGTCAGTGGTGGTGCAGGAACAGGCGCTACAGGAGGATAGCGCGGCAATGTACGAGTGCATGCATAGATGAGCAAGCAACATGCAAACACACGAAGCGCCCAAATCGTCCATCGATAAGGGTGAGAGTATTTTGCCGAATGCTGTCCTGCTGTTGGTGCAACATGCCTCAATTTAAATCGAGCCCAATATGAGCCGATAAATCCCCCCAATACGAATGGGATACTTAAGAATATAATATCATCTACTAAAACTATAAGCCCCTGAATCCGCCGCACCCCTACGCTAACTTCCAATATAAAGTGGCCACAAAGAAATGCAAAAAACAAAATCAGCCCGAGCCTAAAAATTTGTTGGGCATACTTCTGATGAAAAACCAAACAGATCCCAAAAGCGAAGACGCTTATGGCCAAGTATATAACCCGTAAAAAAACGGGTGAAACAGAATCCAGCAAGTGAAACCAAGGCATATTTTTATATTTATGTGATAAATGAAATGTTTAAGGATAAAGATATGCTACTTCTGCTGCAAATAAAGTTGAGAAATTTGGGCCTATGCAACATATAAGAGCTGTTATTTGCGCCAAATCGGTATAACTGTCGGTAATATAATCTGTTATGCACTCACCCAGTTCATCGATCAACGTCCCCGGGCTGTCTGACCAAAATGAATATCCAGCAAACTTGGATGTAACACAAGATAGAAATGCGCCAACATCTAGAAGGTCTAAATCCCATGCCAAGACACATAAAAATTGCGCTTTAGCAGGCGATACAGGTACGCATGCAGCTGGCATTGCTGATTTAATTTCCTTCCAAACACCAATGCCCAACCAAATGCAGCAGCAAATGCCAGAAACCAGCCCCCACCCAAATTGGCCGTCGGGGTCAAAACAATTCACAGGGTCATTCACGCAATACGCATATAAATTTAACCCCTGCAATTGTTCGGCATTCGGAAGTGTATCTCTAGTTATAAAACGACCAAGGCAGGAATTATAGTAACGAGTTCTAACTTGGTAGAACAAAGTTTCTCGATCTAGATAATACGAATTATAAAGAGCGGTCCAATCGTAGTTGGAATCAGTAATGCTATCAAAATAAACATTCATGTAAGTTACTAAGCCAAACGAATTGTAACCATAGCGCTCCTGAACCGTGCCTGTGCTGTCTGCAATTGCTCTAACACTAAAGTTGTCGGAGAAAGCGTAAAAACGCTCGCCTAAACCAGGTCGGTCACGCAATATCAAATTATTTCCCCCAACAATAAGACCCCAGATATTTTGACAGTCCGGCACACCTGTGATGACTTGCTCCTCAATAAGTTGCCAATTGCTCGTATAATAATAATCTCGTGTAATGCCACCCGCAGTCTTCGTGATACGCCAGTTGTGCCCATCGTAGGCATAGGTAGCCACGAGCTTGTTGCCGTTCATCACCTGCACCAGCCGGTTCCAAGCGTCGTAGGTCATGGTGTAAGCGCTGTTCCAATTTGCGGGCTGGGGTACTTTGTTGATGTTTCCCGAGGCGTCTTGGTTGATTAAGGAACTTGATCCGCTGATAGTGAGAACCTCATTGACGGCATTATGCGTCCGTGGCTGTTCGAGCGTGGTCTGCCCATTGACCTGGTTGACGTAATTCTGCCAGTTCCCGGTCGGATCATAAGTAAAATCCTCTTCCCACGCTGGCGTGCCAACGACACCCGTGTTCCCCGGGTTTAAGGTGCCGCGCTGGAAGTCCGTCATTTGCGACAGCCCGTCGTACGTGTAGAACTCATCTTGCCCCTGCGCCGCGACCACGTTCTTGCGCCAGAGTCGGTTGTTTCCAAGATTGTAGCCGAACTGGCAACGCTCCAAATCAGTCCCCGTTGTATTCAACCAGCGCTGATCCACTACCCGGCCAAATTGATCCCAGCCGGTGTATTGGTCTCCACCGGTGCCGACGGGCGGATTGTTTGGCCCTTGCTGAATGTAACTCAGCATTGTGTTCGGCTGAGGTGAGGCGACTTGCGCGACGCGGTTAAGCCCGACATAGGTGTAGTCAGCCAGATGGGTGCTACCATCGTTATCGATCAGCGAACCGATCCGGCTGAGGAGGTCGTTGGTCCCGCCAGAAGTGCCGTAATCGTAATTCAGCACACGACTACTGGGATAGATCAGCGCGGTGGCGCGCACAGTATTGGCGGTGCCGTCGGCATAGGCATATTGCACGGCTGGTGAGTTGGTGCTGGCCGGACCCCTATGCGCCTGATACTGGCCGGTTAACTGGGCGAACTGGTCATACTGCATCAGCACATCGTTGACCACGTTCCCCCCATTGGCGCTGTCATAGCTGGTGATGTTTTGGGGCATGCCCCGCACTTCATACGTCCGGGCGATTTGCAGTACGGTATCATCCACTCCGGCGCCCAAGGTGGTGACGCTGTCGCCGATCAGGCGACCAAGCAGATCGTAGGCAATGGCATGTACCGTCCCCATTTGATCCTGCTTGCTGGTGACCTGCTTCTGGCGGTTGTAGGCCATGACCACCCGGTCTGGTGTCGCGGGTGAGTCGCCAGGATAAATGATCGAACGCAGCAAGGCATTGCTCGCCACAGCGGAATTTCCAAGCGTGGTGCCGTAGACGTATTGCGTCACCTGATTGCCCGTGACGCGGTTGACCGCTATCAGAGTGGCGATCTGGCCGTCAGCGTTGTATGAATAGTCTGTCTCCCGGTTTTGGTCGGTGCCGGTGCCATCGGGAACATAGTTCTCCAGCAATTGTGTCAGCCGCCCTGCGGCGTCAAAACTCGAATAGCGCACAATCCCTTGTGGATCGGTCACCTGATAGGCTTGCCCGACGTCGTTGTAATCGGTTGTGGTCACCAAAAGCGTGGAGGAGCTACTCGGTGCTGTGGCCGGACGCACCATTGCAACGCCTTGGTTGGTTCCGTAGTTCGCCGTGCTTACGACCCGGCCAAGTGCGTCCGGCCAGTGAGCCACGTAGTTAACCCTAGCCTGTGGTTGCGGTCCTGTCGGATTGGTGAGCGCACCTTGGCCCGTGGCGTTGTCAAACCTCTCCCGGATGGTTTGCAATATGCGGTTGCCGGTCTTGTCGTAAGCCGTCTCCGCTTGCTGAAATACCGTGTCATCGGCCACGTTGATGGGGTATGGATAACCTGTGTCAATCGTGTTGCAGGATTGATATTGCGCTATTTTACGATTCACCCCATCGTACACCGTTTTCTGCAGTAGATCACTACCCGCCTTGTTGACTTGGATAATATTACCAGATGGATCATACCAAGTGCTGTCTATCAATGCAGGACCAATCTGGCCGGTGTTGGAATCTACACCATAGCGAATGGACTGAAAGATCCTGCCGCGGCTATCAAAGCTGATCGTCCTCTTAGCTACTAGATTTCCGGCAGCCGTTGTGTTATATTGAGATATATCGATGATCCGATCTAAGTTATCGTATGCCGTAACTTTGCAGAAATTAATCTCGCCGTCCATAGTTGTCATACGGTTTCTAAAATCATAATCGAGGTTCGTTGCACGCGAACCCTGATTGTCTATATATAGCATCTGTTGTGTTAAGTTGCCATTACCGCCAGACGAGCCATAATCATATATTCTCGCATCAACAGGCACCATGTTGTTTCCGACCGCACCTCCACCAGTTGGATCGCTATGAGTCGCACCATTGTCGTTGGTACCAATCCACGTACCTGCGAGCCATCCCATTGGATTATATACTGAGCGTAGTATTGTTCCACCGGCACTTTGGGCGCGAACTCGACGCTGCATCTTGTCATAAATATTGTTCCCTTGGTTGTAATTGGATCCTTGCAATCCAACCCCTTGGGCCGGAATATCAAAATAAATCCGCTCATAGGCTAAATCACGATTCCACGCATAAGCACGGTTAGTCCAACTGACCCAGGTGGATTGGGGAAAGATATCATTTACTGACAACGGTCCGTCCGTGTTGGCGCGCACCGCCTGTATATTATCAGTTTCTCTTTCAGAAAGATCCTGGAAAGATAGTGCAACCGGATTGATGAGGAAGAATGCGTAACCGGAAGGGTTCAGTATTGCGTAGCCTTTACCCCGCCAGACCTGAAAAATCGCATCCTTATAGACCACCCATTTGGCACTGCGCAAGAATGTATTAACCCCGTTTAGATCTACAGTGTTAACCGGTCCAAGCTCCTGGGTCACCCGGCCCAAGCCATCCACGGTGTAGTCAGTGGTTAAGTTCAATCCGCCACCCGCTGGCGTCCTCCAGCCTGTCGGTGCTCCGCTCACGGCTTGAGTATCCACGTCATGAACCAACTCCGTCACGGCTCCGGTGGCCAAGTCAAAGCTGCGGTTCGTGATGAAGCCGCGTTCATCCATCGCCCAAGTCAGATTGCCGTAGGCATCGAAAGCGTCAATCCGGCGGTCCGCTACACCGGAACCGTTCTGGGCTGTGGGCACCACCGGGAGGGTGGTGGTTTTTTGCGCGATTTGCAGCGTCGCACCCTGCCAAGTGTAGCCATAGATCGTGCACAGGATCTGGATCGTCGAATCACTGGCATTGGGGTAACAGATGTCCTTCCACAGTGGGTAAATGGTGGCACCCAAAGCGGTTTGCGCGGTGTATTGGTATTGATGGACAAGGATCGGAGTACCCGAGGCACCCTGTTGCACCTGCTTGTATTGCATGTAGCCGGCAACCGCACCGGCAACGATATTCGTCGTTGGATAATAGACATAGCTGTCAATCAGACCTGAGCTGGGATTTAAGGTCACCAATCCGGGCTGGGTTTCGTCGTAACCCTGCACGGCCGAGGAATGGGCCACCGAAATGACCCGGCCGTTGCTGTCATATTGGTTGCAGTTGAACCACTGCTGCTGACCGGCCTGCCGAATCGTCAGCATAACCTGTCCGGCGTAATTGGTGTAAACAATATTTTGGTTGCCGTCAGGCGTCGTCTCCACCGTCTTGACCGCCCAGTTGTTGAAGTCTTGTGGAAACGAGCTGTTCGTGTAACTGAACTTGAATTTTCGATTTCCACCGCCGGTCTTTTCCTGGATGGCGGCCTGTGTGACCGGGTCGTATTGAAAAGCGTTGTCCGCATATGCGGCGACCTCCGCATTGGTCGCCGTCTCCGGGTTGACTCCCATCTGCTTCATCTGGGTATAGCTCTGCTGACCCAACTGGTATCTCAGCCCATAGGGAAACCCACCGGCCACCCCGGGCTTGTAGTAGCGATAATAGGTCAGCTGCACATTGGCCCATGAGCACTGCGTCTGTTGTTGGATTGTCGCCAGCTTCAAGTCGTTCAGATTCCCAAAGGACTCATTGGCGCCGTAATAGGTATAATACACGCGGCGCACCTCAGCCCCGTTGACCACCAGCGTCACGTACTGCAACTGCCCGACATTGTCGCCACTGGTGTAATAAACGTAATAAAATCCTGACGAGGCATTCTGCACCTGCCGGACAAAGGACGTGATTAGATTGGTGACCGGATCGTACCTTGGGAATGTCTCCACGCCGCTGAGGTCGGCGAAGCTTTTAAACTGCCCCTGCAGCGCAGCCCTGATGCCGGAGCTGTAGTCAAACAACTTGGTGGTGTAGCCCTTGGCGTCGGTATAGATGTATTGCTGATTGGCAATGTCATGCACCAAAGTTGACGGTACAGCGAACCTCGGGACGTAGCTTTGCCCCACCAAATCGAACCAGACGGCGTCATAGACCGTCCCAACTACCACACAGACTGTGACAGCGCCGGGGGCTGTTTCGACCACATAGGGCCATTCGGCGACCCGCCAGCCATTGCCGTTGGTTCCTCCCACCTGATTGGTCAATTGGTTGCTGTAGCTGCGCGTATGCCCCCATGGCACCCCAAACCCGGCACTCGTCAAATCACTGCCAATAAATTTTACTTCGCCATTCGAATAGCGAACCGGGTCAGAACTAAAGGAACCGGAAAACGACATACTGCCACTATATTCATCAAGCCTAATATCTGATGAACAATTAGGGCAAGTAGGGCAACAAATCCCCGATCCTCCGTCACCATCAGTCATCATCATCGCTTCAGGGCTGTTGCTTTGAGCATTTTGTGGCGGCGTGGCGTAGCGTGGAGTTGCAAGCGACATGATAGGGATAGGCTAGGGTTGACGGCTTGGCGAGGCTTTGGAAACAACAGGAGCTTAACTGACCTGATGATGTGTATACCCCATTTGCAGTGTCAATAACTATTTTTTCACGTCTTGATTAGTCACTCGAATGTCGCATTCTGTCATTTGCCAGTTTGGATCAGGCAGTAAGAACTGCTTTGTATTCAGCTGAGAATTTTTAATAAAATATCAATTACAATCTGTCAGACACAAACTCTTCCGTGGAGGCCAGCCCAAGGGACGCAATCCCTCCCATTTGGTCGAACGAGCACCTGCCTCGATTTTCAGGAGGTTACTTCCGGCCCCATCCAGCCCGACTAGCCAGCTAAGTCTGTTTCACGCAGCAGTGCCTTGGTCTCTTCCCATCGGCTTACTGCTTCGTCGATGTCCTTTGCAGCGATCCGAACCACATTGGCATCCGACGCCGCCTGAACCATCTCGGCGTCAATTTCCGGATGCCAGATCACCACCACTCCTTCCTGTATTCTTTCGGCCTCAGCCTGGAGGTTATGGATGAAAGCCACAAGGGCCGTCGTCCGAGCATTCCGGTCGTGATTTTCGTTACAGATTTTAACGAGACCGATGTCGAAACCTGTGTGCTCATCCAGACTGAAACCGTTGTGCCAGCCTCGGTCCCTCAGTCCGTCCATCACCGCGCGCGGAGCATCCAGATGGATCACGCAGGCTAAGGCCAGATTGCCCCTAGGTGATCTGCGCAGACTTGGCGGCAAATGCCCCAGTACCGCTGAGAGAGTGTTTCCGACAACTTCGTAAACAGGACTGCGGGGGATCGCTTCCTTGATCAGTTCAAGCGTGGCTTCTGGGTGCCAGACCGTGCAAATCAGGTGAGGATCGGAGGCCACTTCCCATTGGATTCGCTCGATCCATTTGCCAAGGTGCTGCGCCCGATCATCAGGATCATCTTGAGTTTCCGCAAAAATCTTGAGCAGCTTCTTATCCGTACCGCTAGGATCAATGGAATATCCCGTGTGCAAACCGTAGGGGCGCAGTTTCTGAACCACAGCCTTGGGGGCGCGCAGGAAAATAACTGGCTGATCCTGGTCAGGTGCGTTCCAGAACAGCTTCGACTGCATTCCGCGGTGGATGTCAGATTTGTCGCATAACTGGCCGACCAAGAATCGTTCCGGCGCGTATACCTTGTGTTTGCGCTGCAACTGCGGGTCGCGCCCCATGATCCAGTCACAATGGATCTCACCGTTGAACTCACCGCCCCGAATCCAGCGCCGGTAAAGATTTTTTAGAAAATCACCCCGGATAGCGTAACAATGGGTCCGCTCACAATCGATGCATCTCAGAACCCCGGGTTTCACCAAGATCGGATCCCCGTTGCCATTGAAATGCTGCCCGCCAAACATCAGTTGATCCCAGTCGTCCGGCACAACCGTGAGAAAATCCGCCACCTTCTGCACAAAGTCAGCCACAAAGCAGACATCGTCTTCTAGGACTAGCAGGCTGCTTACACGATCCATCATCGCTTCCTCAAAAATGCGCTGGTGCGAGCGCATGCAGCCCCAGGCCCCAGCCCCACTCTGCCAGCCTTCAGGAAACGGCACTAGATTTCCGTCCACCGCGCTGAACACTGTCGGATGCTTGAACGGCCAGTGACATTCGCGCAACGCGGCATTAAGTCGCGCTAGTCGGTCGGGTCGGCGCTTCAGGTTGAGCACGACTACGCGGTCAAAATAGTTCAGTAGGTCCATATCCGGGGTTTGGGCGTGTCGATGTTGAATCCGAGCTAAGCAGCCGGCCAAGTTAAAAAGAACGTTCTTTCACGCGTGCGACCTTGCAGCCATACATCCCGGTTTGCCGGTTTGACAAGAGGTGCGTACTAATTTTCCCATTCGTCATGCAGCAGGGCCATCATCCCCGATCCCTTGTTCGGCAAATATTGGGCGGAAAAGACCGGGTGCAAGTTGTCCAAATCGGTTCCAACGATGGACATAGCGGGGATCCGATCCGCCCATTGCTTATTCGCCATCCTTCTTGGAAAGCGCTGTTGGTTGAGCCGGTGCGGTATGTTTTCGAACACTTGTGTCGGATTTACGGGAATAATCCCCGCTTCAAGTTCGAGAATATCGCGATCGCCGAGACCACGGGATCACGTCCATTTTACTATGTCGCCGCCGCCGCCCGGCAACATTTTCCCTATTTGCCCGGCTGGTTCGATCAGCTTGGTTCCTTCGACCGGGAACATATCATGCGCCATTTTGACAGCAAACTGGCCTCATTCATCGTCGCTGAAAATGTCCCGACCGTGTCGCTCGCAACCCTCCTTGAGCGCAATGGGATCGGTTCAATTGATCTGCTGCACATCGACGCCGAAGGCAGTGACTGGATGATTTTGCGTCAGTTGGACTTTGCTCGCTATGATCCCAAGATTGTCTGGTTTGAGCACAGGCATCTTTCCGAATCTGACAAGGCGGAGGCCCAAGCGTTTTTACAGGATAGATATGAGTTATTCGACCTCGGAAACGATTATTTCTGCCAAAGGCGTCGGCCCTTGCCCTCTCCCACCGCCGCTCCCACTATTGCCCCATGCTCACCGATAAAATCGCCGAACTCGCCAAGCTCAAATCCGCCGTATCCTCGATTGTGAACGTGACATGATCCCTGGTCTTCGCCTTAACGGGAGATTTGCTATCCTTTCGAGGCATGGTGAAAGGCAGACCTTGCGGT
>Ga0206795_1193_pt1 | contig 10412 bp, 6 predicted proteins | sample Alteio_BWOrgCont_71_FD_152872 | JGI IMG/M metagenome (GOLD analysis project Ga0206795, IMG submission 152872) | Enriched cells from forest soil in Barre Woods Harvard Forest LTER site, Petersham, Massachusetts, United States -... | ecosystem: Environmental > Terrestrial > Soil > Temperate forest > O... | reverse complement strand
TTCCGCAGCGATGTGAACCTTGGATTCGCCTCGGCGAACAATGTCGCGCTCAAGGTTACTCGGGGGCGGTACCCGGTGCTGCTCAATTCCGATGCGTTCCTCCGCTCGGGGGCACTTACTCTCGCTGTGCAGCATATGGATGAGAATCCGTCGGTGGGCCTGGCGGGCGCTCGGCTGGTGGGACGCGACGATGCATGGCAGCCGTCAGCGCGCAGGTTTCCCTCCCTGCTGGCTGATTTTCTCGTCATGACGGGACTGGCCGCGAAGTTTCCCCGGTCACGCTTTTTCGGCAGTTTCGACCGCACCTGGGCAGATCCCCTGCTTCCGGCGGAGGCCGACTGGGTTCCCGGCGCCTTCTCGATCATTCGCGCCGACGCACTAAAGAAAGCGGGTTTGTTCGATCCCGGCTTCTTCCTCTACTCCGAGGAAGTTGATCTCTGCCGGCGAATTCGCGACGCCGGATACAAGATATGGTACTGGCCCGACATCGTGGTTACGCACATCGGCGGCGAATCGTCGCGCCAGGTGAAGTCTCTGGACATGTCCATCACTGGAGCGCAACTCGTGTTGTGGAGCATACGGAGCACGCTGCTCTACTACCGTAAGCATCACGGCTCGGCTGCTTGGCGCGCAAGATGCTGAGGATCGCTCTTTGCCGGCTCGTCGTGCTACGCAACAGCTTCAGCCACGATCCGCGACGGCAGGCACGCGCTGCGGAATACCGGAAGCATATCGAGCTAATCAAGCAGGCATGGAAAGATACTCACGGCGGCCGTGTTTCGCCGCCCAGACCGTGGTAAGGAGTGACATATCCTATTTGAGGGGGCAGCATAACCGATCAGAAGGATGGCATGAAGCGTAATCTAAAACTTGCACTGAGCCGTCCTCTGTCTTTTGTCCTACGCTCCGCGCGAGGTTTGGGCAGGAATCTCACTCGCCTCTTTGCACATGCCGCCCTCTCCGCTGATCTCGAGACGCCACTGCCGGCATCGGCGGTGATCGAGGGAGAGCTTACGTATACGGTACCCGGAATATCCGCTTTGGAGAATCCGTCCATCTCTACCCTGCTCTGCATCTTGAGACGCAGGAAGACGCTCCAATCGAAGTCGGAGACGGAGTGGTCATCTCCCGAGGCGTCCATATTGTCGCCATGGCCGGTGTCTCGATCGGCGCCGGCAGCATGATCGGTGAATACGCAAGCATTCGCGATGCCAACCATCAGCGCAGTGAGGAGCACAGCTTCCGTGAATCGGGCCACACCGCGAAACCTATCATCATCGGTAAGGAAGTCTGGATCGGGCGCAGTGTCACCGTACTGGGCGGGGTCACAATTGGCGATAAGGCAACAGTTGGAGCGAACGCAGTGGTTACGCGGGACGTTGCGCCGGGCGAGACCGTGGCCGGAATACCGGCGGTTCCAATCTCGCGGCGCGAGATCACAATTTCTTAATCTTAAGATTTCTAATGGCAATACATGGTCCGCAACCCTGGTTGAAGGGCGCCCCCGCGCGAAAGCGTTGAAGCCCCCCGGATACCATAGCAATGGACCGTCCCCAGGTTATTACTTAGAGCCGTGATCAGCCACAGCGACGCTCGCCTGCACCTGAGAATCGACCCATTCATAGATACTGCGTAAGCCCTGTTCTAGTGGCGCAGAGGGTACCCAATTAAGCTCTCGTGCGATCAGACCATTATCCGAGTTCCTGCCGCGCACGCCGAGGGGACCAGGAATATGACGGATGCGGAGCTGCTTGCCCGCGATGCTCATTGCCATCTCGCGCCAGTCGGTTGATGGTGACCATTTCCTGCGAACCGATGTTGACTGGCCCCTGAAAGTTCGACTCCATCAAGCTCCGAACGCCTTCAAGGCACTCATCGATGTATTCGAGGATCTCCGGGAAACGAAACGCGCCCAGAAATAATCCGCCAGGAAAGCGAAGCAGGAAAGAAATCAGGCTATGATTTCTATACACCCAAACAGACGAAGAATGGGAGTAGGTCACTCGTCTGCTGGACCATCACACCTATGGCGAGATCGCCACATTCCTAAACAAACACAACCTGGCCGCAGAGAACGATTTAGTCCCCTGCGTGTCGCCCGTGGCTACCGTGATTGCCTGAACATACTCCCACTGGATCACCGCAATTGGCCCCGTCTACAACGTAGAGGACGTGGTAGGAGTCGTCTGGTTGGTCGTGTAGTAAATATTCGCACCCGATGCAGCTTCGGACAACGTCAAGGTCTGCGAAGAGCGCCCGTCAACGAGAATGTGGGAGCTGCTGTCTGCTAGTCTCCAGCGTCTCCGTCGAGCTAACCGTATAATCGGGCCGATGTACTTGGTTTAGGACGTGGTGGGCGGGTATCGTTCGTGGTGTAGTAGATCGTCGCGTCCGAGAGTGCATCGGTGATGGTCACCGATGCACTCTCGGATAGATCCCAGCCGCCACACAGAACGTCGGAGTCGCCACAACTGCACTACGGGGTATAGGTCCAGGTAAGAATCTTCTGCGAAGCGGTCTCCCACCCGGTGCCGCCAGTAAACCCAACATAGGCAGTATTGCTGCCTACGGTTGCCGGAATATTGATCGTCCAGCTGTTGGAGAATGAAGCATTGGTCACCGTGTCGGTGATGGTCATCGTCAACGTGGTTCCGTTATAGACCATATGGACCGCCATGGTGTCGCCACTGTGCAGGTTGACTCCCGAGGAAGTCATATCGGTGGCCGGCGTTGTCGGTACGGCGCCGGCCGTGTACAGACCTGTCGAATCCGTCCCCTCTCCCCCATTGCTGTACAGATCAAACTTTACCGCAATGCTATTCGGGATACTTTCATAGCCCAGGCCACCGCCAACGGCTCCAACGGCGTCGGCGTTGTTGTTTTGTATGGCGAATGTGAAGCCGTCCGCCAATGCGTTGCTTAGCTGAAATGTAAAGTCCGTAGTGAACGCCTGGACATTCACCGGCGTGGCATACCATGCCGTTCCTATCTCGTACGATGAGGGACCAGTCAACAGGAGGCCTGACCCGTTCAGTTGCGCGTCGCCGTTTAGCGTCATTTGACCGCCAGAGCCGCTGAAGCCGTTGGCGAAGTTGATGGCTGCGGTGGCGATGGTGTAGGCCGCCGTGGCCACTGGGCTATTGGTAAAACCCGGAGCGGCCCCAATTGCCTTAAGGATCTCCGTCCCGTTAACGACGATTGCAGCCGTATAGGGCGTTGAGGACGTGGTCGGCGTCGTCCCATCCGTTGTGTAGTAGATCGTTTCATCCCGAGTCGACGTCGTGATGGTCACCGTCTGCGCCGTCGTGTAAATTCCGGCTGCCACGCTGAACGTTGGCGTCGGCAATACTGGAGCAACCGTACCGGGTGCATATGTCCATGTAAGGATCTCCTGCGACGAGGTAAGACCACCTGTGCCAGCGGTGAATCCGACATAGGCCGTATTGCCGCCCACTGTCGCCGGAATATCGATAGCCCAGCTGGTCGAGAATGTCGCCTGCGTCACCGTATCGGTGATAGTCATTGCCAGGTTAGTGCCGTCGTATGTTAATTGCACGGCCATTGTATCGCCACTGTGCAGATTGACTCCGCTGGGAGTTAAATCGATCGCCGGGATCGTCGGCGCCGCGCCATCTGTATATAAGCCAGTCGAGTTCGTGCCCTCGCCGGCGTTATTGTACAAATCGAACTTCACCGCCACGCTGGTCGGAATGTGCTGGTACCCCAAACCTCCCCCCATATCTCCCAGAGCGGCCGTGTCCTGATTCTGGATAGCAAAGGTGATCCCATCCGCCGCCGGATTGGATAACTGGAAGGTAAATTTCGTGGTGAAAGATTGAATATTCACTGGCGTCACAAACCACGCTGCGCTCGCTTGATCTGAGCCGCCGTTGGTCAGCTGGAGAGCAGTGCCGTTGAGCTGGGTGTTACCATTCAGGATCACCTGACCCTGCGAAGCGGCAAAACCTCCAGTGTAGTTAATCACCGTTCCTGTCGTCGGGGGCGTCTGGATGGTATAGGCCGCTGTCACCACCGGGCTGTTAGTAAATCCGCTCAACACGGCAATCGCGTTAATCGTTTCATTCGAAGCCACAGTAACTGGCCCCGAGTACGGGGTGGAGGAAGTGGTCGGCACGCTTCCGTCCGTCGTGTAGTAGATCGTCGTGGTCGAGACGTCACTGATGGTCACGGTCTGCGATGTGGTATAACTCCCGGCCACCGGGCTAAAGATCGGCTTTGCCAGCGTCGGATGGATAGTGTAGACCACCGTGGCCACCGCACTGTTCGAAGATCCGCTGGCCACCGCGATCGCCTGCACGGTAAATGTTCCGCTTGAGTTGAGCACGAGCGGTGTTGTGTACTTCGTCGACGACGTGGTCGGCGTCGTTCCGTCGGTGGTGTAGTAGATCGTCGCACCGCTGGTGGTGTCGGAGATGGTTACCGTCTGCGCAGTGGCGTAGGTTCCGGCCGGCACCGAGAAGGTTGGCGTAGCGGCGGTGGACGAGCCGCTGTTCCCAGCCGTGTAGACGGACGAACCGATCAGTAGCGGCACCTGCATAGCCGCATTTCCAGAACCAGCGGTCAGGCCCAGATAAGCGGTGTTGCTGCCCACCATAGCTGGGATATCGACGTTCGGCCATGTATGAGTGAAGCATGCACCGCCTGCGGTCACGTCACAGAGTTTAAGGGTCACCGTACTTCCATCGTAGGTGATGGTTGCCGAATACGTGTGGCCGGTGGTTGTGCTGCATCCATTGCCTAATAGGCACCCGTTGGCGGCGCCGGTACTCAAAGTTAGCGGGACAGGAGATGTGCTTATCTTGTTCTGGCCCACATAGGCTACTGAGCCACCAAGATCCGGATTGCAGGGGCTTTGACCAGCCGAAAAAATTTGAACGCCGCTATAAGTGAAATTCCATACTCCAGCGGTCAGTGAATCTTGTTCGCTCAATGCCAGCGCGAAAATGTTGTTCGTAGACAGGTTATTCGTGGTGAAACCCTGGTAAAAGCCTGCCTCACACCCGGCTCCTGCGGAGAAAGCCGCTTTCAGTCCACCGGACGCAGCGGTGTTCGTATTGTTCTGGAGCACGAACGCCAGATTCCATCCATTCGGCACGAAGGTATAACTCGCAGTGAAATCCTGCACGTTCACCGGAGTGGTGTAGTTGAGCGATATCGCGTTGTGAGATGCACCGACCGGAATCAGGTCTACTTGCGTCCCCGATAATCCCGGAGTCGAGCCGTTGTTACTTCCTACAATGGCAAATGGCTCGCCGCCGCTTCCTATTAGAGAAACGCCGCATGCTCCCGTAGAGGCAAAGCCGTCAGGACAGTTGAAGACCGTCTGTGAGGAATCCGAGGGTGTCGCCGCCAGCACCTGGACCGCCTTTGTAAGCTTCGGAGGAGCTTGGGGTGTTCCTGCCAGAGCAGCATGGGGTGTCCTTGCCGGAGCAGAATTGCTAAGCGTCTGCGCGGCACCTGCCGAGGTCCATCTTAGAAGGGTCATCGAAAATGGCGGCAGCGTTAGGCCGCCGCTAACATCAGAGGCACTCAGCGTCTGCGTTGACGGCCGCAATTCTGCTCCGCTCTCGTTGCTATTGGTGATCTCTCTAGGCGCAATCTGCGTCATCTGCACATCGCCCGCAGGCGCATTCCTCCCGGAGAAGGTCAGAGGCAGCTCTGCGGTACGGCTCAGGTTGAAGACCACCAGCGAAACCTTGCCCGCTTCGGCAAAGGCAAACGACTGCAGCGCGTGCGCCCGCACCGCTTCCCCGCTCAGCACCTGAGACCATGACGGGTTGGCGCCGGTCTGCACCGTCTGCAGCATCGTGCCGCCGATCACACCGTTGGCCAGAGCCTCAGTCAGAAACTGCGAACTACGGCAATTGCCTGCCTGACTCCCGTCCACGCAGTACAGGCTGTTCTCCGTCAGAACTGAGCCGTTCTGATACCGCACACCCATCGCAATCATTTGCAGCAGATGTTCGGCTTGCGCCAGACCCGCACCCCAAGATTGCGCCAGCTGCTCCGATCCTTCTGCTAGGCTCAGCTGGCTCCGCCCCACATTCACACTTGTCCCACGGGCCGCCACCGAACTGACCCTGGCCAGGCGTGCCACTTCACGAGACACCACGCCTCCAGTGGAATCCATGGCCTCCGGCCCCGCCAGCAGAGCTCCATACAGCTCCGCCTGCGATGTGCCTGCACCGGGCCAAGGCAAATCCGCCGCGATGGCCACCGAATCTTGTTCCCGGCTCTGACCCAGCACCGCTGCAACCCACTCCGCGGAAACCCCGGCCCCGCTCAGCATGAGGTCGAACTTGCTGCCGTCAAACCCTGCCGTCTGCCGCGCCGCGCCATAGTCCGCATTCGCCCGGTCCGCATAGACCCCGGCCTCCATCCGCTCAGATGCTGCTACCCCCGTTACGCTCTCGTTGCCCAACTCTACGTGAATCTTGCCGAAAACCTCCGTCCACGGTTCAGACTGACCGCCCCCGATGCGCGCCGCACTCCACGGATCTGAACCCGTACCGGTCAGATATTCCACCAGTTCTCGCATCTCCCCCGGCGTCGTCCCGGACGGAATCCGAAGCCATGGATCCGAACCCGCCTCGGCGCACAGCTGCAGAAATTCCCCTAAACCGTACCCGCTGCCGGAAACCGACTTACCGCTCTCGGCCGCACTGGAGACAGAAAACTTGCCTGCCGGCTGCTGCCCTAGATCCGGAAACTCCATCCGGATCGTCCCCGGATGAAGCTCCTTCAGCGCACCTACTAGCTCCTCGCGGAATACCGCAGGATTCAAACCCCGCGACTTCGACTGACGCTGAAATGCATCTTCCAACTCCACTCCACTCAGCGTCACTCCAATACGGCTCACCGAGGACTGCTGAATAGCCGAGGAAACCTCAATATTCGTGGACTGGGATTGTGCACGGCTCCCAGTGCTTGAAAGTATTATCGTGATGAAAAGGAAAAGAAAACGCTGGAGAGCCCTGCTGCTGACACTCGATCTCACGCTCATAAAAAACTCCAAAGAAAACAGGTATGGAAAATCGCCAGAGTGAACGGCACCTGCCAAGGAATCTGCGCTGGCAACCTTGCCGTCATTTTTGCTAAACATTGTGCAGTATGATCCCCGCCTGGATTAACCTTTCTTAATCAATTTAGGTAATCGGCAGAGAAGCGCTCTGGGATGAGCTGAAGGTAACTGAATTCTGATTCTCTTGTTGCTATAAGAACATTACTACAAGGTCATTCACATTAAATCCAGAAAAAAATCGTGTGGGCAACCTGCTCAGTCCCTAGACGGGCATTTCCCATACGTTCTTTCTGAAGAAGTTCTTAGATTACGCCAACTTGGTTTCGAGATTGTGCCCCTTCCGACTAGAGGAGTCCCGGCGTGCTGTAGGTGTTCTTTGGCCGTTTCCGCCGTTTCCAGCTTCGTGCCCGTTTAAGTCCACCATGACTCGCCGGGGGTCTCCCCCCTCACGGACCCCGCCGTGCGGATTTCCCGCAGCGGGTTCTTCAGGCTTACCTCCCTGGACTCGCCCAGGAATGCATGATCCGAGGTAGCAGCAGCGGATGCTGTCGCAGGATCGCTTGATATCTCTCCCACGCCAGCGGCCGCCCGCGTGTGCGGCGACCCAGCCATTCGCGCCAGATGCGACGGACTCGCCGATAGAACTGCCAGATACTTCGGTAGTTCGTCGGCCTTCCGTAGTACTGGTAGTGGCCGCGGAGTTTGGCGTTTAGGGCTTTCCGCTGCTTGTCCACGGACTCGTGCCGGTGTTGTTTACACCAGCCGGTGACTGCCTTCAGCTCTCTGCGGAGCCGTTTGGCGAGCGTCCTTCCGTGCACCGCGAACTTGCCCTTTCGGCTGTGGGCGCAAATGTGCTTGAACCCGAGGAAGTCAAAGGTTTCGGGCTTCTTTCCCTGCTGCTTCGCGTTCCTCGCTGCATAGCGCCCAAATTCAATCAGCCGCGTCTTCTCCGGGTGCAGCGTCAAACCGAACTTCTCGAACCGCTTCGGTAAGACCCTCAGCACCTTTTCCGCGTCCTCCTTGTTCTGAAAACACAAGATGGCATCATCGGCAAAACGAATCTCGTACGCTTCCCCCTTCATGCGAGGCTTCACCACTTGCTCGAACCATTCGTCGAGTAGGTAGTGCAGGTAGATGTTGGACAAGAGCGGACTAATCGGTTGCCCCTGTCCTGTCCCTGTTTCGCTCACGAGCATTTTGCCGTCTTCGATGACTCCAACCTTAATCCACTTTTGGATCAGGCGGAGCACTCTGCCATCTCTTACGCGCTTCTCCACTATCTCCACTAGAGTGTCCCGAACAATGTTGTCGAAGTATGAGCGGATATCCAATTCCAGGACCCATCCCGTTGGCCGGGCACAGATCACCCTTCCCACTTCGTCCAGGGTCTGGTGTTGCCCTCGTCCGGGCCGAAACCCGTAGGAGCAATCAAGAAAATCCTGCTCGTAAATGACGTTCAACAGATCCACCACCGCTTTCTGCACGACTTTATCCTCGAGGGCGGGTATAGAAATGGGTCTCTGTTGCCCGTTTTCCTTGGGGATATAGACGCGCCGGAGCGGTTGGACCTGATACTTGCCTTCCACGAGCCGCCGATGCAACTGGCAGACATTCTCCTCGGCGTTGGTCTCGTACTCTGCGTACTTGACGCCGTCCACGCCGGCACTGGCGTCCTTTCTCAGACTCCGAAATGCCTCGTACAACTTCTCCGCTGTGATCAGGTGAGCGATGGAGTAGAACTGTCGCTGCGGATCTTCCTTTGCGAGTTCAGCTATTCTGTCGATGTCTGTGCACATAATGCTCCGGGTTCTGATTCCCGATTATGTCTCCTTTCAACAGCTTCGTACGCCTGCTTCCCCCCTCCCTCCAATGGATCCCGTGGCCGCTCCTTGCGGAAGCCCTGCGGTTTTCCACCTTCACAGGTACTATGGGGTTGTAAGACTGCTCAGCCATCTGTCCGTGCTTCCTTCGGTCGACCCTTGGTTGCACGTTTCTCTCGACCCAATCCAGAGGCGTTCCTCCTGGTGTGAGAGAAGATGGGGAGCTCTCTTGGGTTCCCGGCCAGCCTCTTTGGAAACATGCCCTGGGCTAGAAACACCGCCGATTTCAGCACAACCTCGCTATAGCGGTTGCTGCCGAATGCTGCCTTCCGCCATTCTGAAGACGTCGGCATCGGAACGAGATACGATTTCGGTGCTGATCCTCACGGCCTGTTTCCTTGCTGTGTACGCTTCGCACCCACCGGTCACCCAGTGAATGGCAACACTCGCTACTGACCTGTCCGCTCGACTTTGGTCAGGAGGGATTCGCACCCGCTAGGCTGGATTAAGAGGTTTCGCTATCTCATCGACAGTTCCCCCTCTTCCGAGCTTTACCCAACGCGACAGAATGCGTATCCCATAGCGAGCGAGTTAGGGATCATAATCCCGTCGTCGTCGTGGCGGTGGAAGTGTGGGAGTCGCCGCAGGCGATTTCCAAGGTTCCACGGCCCTGTTGCGCCTGACTCCACTTGTGTTCGTACTCCATTGGACTGACGTAGTTCAGCGTGGAGTGAAGCTTACAGGATCTAATTGTCTGAGACAGACAATTATTTGGGAAGCCCATTCTGTGCCGGTAACAATTACTTTTGTGCGTTCCAGTTCGGCGCTTTGTGGTTTCAAGCGGCACTTTACAGATGCGGAAATGGGACGCGACTAGCAATCATGAGGCATGCGAAGGCGAGGAAGTGAAAGGGACCGAGGGTGGCGGCAAGATTCTTGTAATCGCGAGCCAGACGGCGGAAGCGCTACCCAGGCAAAACTTCTCTCCACCACCCATCGGCGTGCTTCAGATATGCCTGGAAACGGAATGCCCCACCCGAAAGCATGACGGATGGCGAATCCTACAGCTAGCTAAAGGCTGTTGCAAAACCACGATTCTTGAAATTCGGTCGGTTGAGCCAGTAATTTGCGGAGAAAGGGTTCGATGGCCTTGGTTTGAGTTGCCGGCATGACCGGCGACTCGCCAAGCCCCATCGGTTCGCCCCGGTGGCCCATTGTTCTCCTGACCGAGTGGACTAATATTGCCCGCAGTCGATGCACAGTCGGGGACATGTGATTGGAGAGGTCCAGGGCGAACCAGATGGAGTTCTGTGGTTCTGAGAAATGAAACTGAGGACGGGTCGGACGCGGATCCTCTCCCACCATCAAACCATGGTCCGGAGCCGACCACCGGCAACGTGTGGTTCAGGCTCACGGCCTGAGTAAGCCTGAGTAACACCAGCACACCGGAGACGAGGATTAGACGGAGCCATACTTTCATCGCGAATCGACCTCGCGAGCACGCTGCAAATTGCGATCTTTATTTAACTCCGCCAGCTCGCGCAAACATT
>Ga0206795_1192_pt1 | contig 10432 bp, 11 predicted proteins | sample Alteio_BWOrgCont_71_FD_152872 | JGI IMG/M metagenome (GOLD analysis project Ga0206795, IMG submission 152872) | Enriched cells from forest soil in Barre Woods Harvard Forest LTER site, Petersham, Massachusetts, United States -... | ecosystem: Environmental > Terrestrial > Soil > Temperate forest >... | reverse complement strand
TATATTGCGGAATGCGCATGAGGGCATAGCCGGAAAGTAGTAATACGGCCAGCAGGTCGAGCATACGCTCCAGCAGCCAAGCTGCTGCCTGGGATGAGAACGGGAGTCCAGTCTGCAGGGAAATGAGATAAGGCCGGACCACTTCTCCGACGCGTCCGAGCAGGACTCCTGCGGTGAGCCCGATGGCGGTATCGGAGGTTAAGCGCCATATCCCGATGGGACGGGCGTGGAGCGTGTGGGACATCGTCCCTAACATGGGCCGCAACATCACTTGCCAACGCAGCGCACGGCCGACATTACTGAGCAATATCAGACAAATAGAGGGCCCCAGCCAGAGCCAGTCCACGTGACCGAGAGTGACGAGAAACAAATCCCAGCGGAAAGTTGGACCGCGTGTCCGGTAAGCTAGAAGGACAACGACCAGCAGGCTGGCTAAGATAGTGAGAACGAAGGTTCGGGAAGGACGGGGCTGATTTGCGGGTTCCGGGGGCACTCCGTATCTACCGTTCGTGCCCTCTGTAGAATGTAAAGCTCGGATTCAAGTGAACTTCTTATCATAGATCCTCGTTTTCATTAGTGGAAGCAGGAGATAGGAAGCAACATGGCAACGGTGGCAATCCCGGCGGCGAAATGGACCTGGGAGTCACCTTACCCGCAAGTCCGGACGAGCAACAGCTTGGATGCGGATGTTCAACTCGTGGAGCGCTGCCTGGGCGGCCAGGAAGCCGCTTGGGAAGACCTGGTAAGGGTGCATACCCGTCGTGTGTACTCGATTTGCTATCGTTTCACCAATAGCGATTCCGAGGCGCAGGATCTGACGCAGGACGTTTTCCTGAGAGTGTTTAAGAACCTGCGAAGCTTCCGGGCGGGCGAAGGTTTGTTCGTTGTCTGGTTGACCCGGCTGACCAGGAATTTGCTGATTGACCATTACCGGCGCACCCGCATGGATCGGGCCACGGAGTCGATTGAAGATCAGGTGGTGGCCATCGAAGAGAGTAGCGCCGCCATTTCGCGGACCGAGGGGATGCTGGCCGGCCGCGAAGCGAGCGAGTTGTTGCAGGTTGCGTTGCAGAAACTTTCGCCGGAGTTGCGGGAGACGGTGATTCTGCGGGACCTGGAGGAATTAGAATATCGAGAGATCGCGCAGATCCTGAACGTTCCGGAAGGAACGGTGAAGTCGCGATTGAATCGCGGGCGGGCCGAGCTGGCTAAGGTGCTTCGCAGGCAGAAGATTCATATATGACGTGCGCAGAGCTTGAAATCCTGCTGTGCGACTACGTGGATGGAACACTCCGCGCGGAGGAGAGGACTGCGCTCGAGGGCCATCTGTCGGGATGCGTTGCGTGTACGCAATTGGCGGAAGATGTCACGGGTGTGACGGCGTTCTTCGAACGCGTTCCGCAGCCTGAGCCGCCGGCGGAACTGCTGACGCGTATTCTGCATCATGCGCCCATCGGGCGCGCAGCGGCGGCCGAGGGGCTTCCGAGCGATCCGCGTCCGTCGTGGGCCAAGCGGCTGTTCGGAGGATTCTTTCAGTCCTGGCTACAGCCCCGCTACGTGATGGGCATGGCGATGACCATCTTGTCGTTCTCCATGCTGGCGCGCTTCGCGCACATCGAGCCGAGGCAGTTGCGGCCGTCGGATCTGGATCCGGTAAAAGTGTGGCAAGGAATTGACGACCACTCGCATCGCGTGTATGACCGGGCTATGAAGTATTACGACAACCTGCGGCTGGTGATCGAGATTCAATCGCGTTTGAGGGAATTTACCGATCAGGACTCGCCGGCTCAGCAACGGGTAGTCAAAGAAGGAAGCCAGCAATGAATTGCTTAAATCATCCAGAGGCGCCGGCCGTCGCTTATTGCCGGGAGTGCGGAAAGCCGCTGTGTGAAGCGTGCCGCCACGAGGCCGATGGAACGCTCTACTGTGAAGAACATGTACCTGGGGCTGCTTGGTCCGCACCTCCACCGCCGGCCGGTCCTCCACCGCCGCCCTCGCCCTACACGGTGCCCGAGCCAGGGCCATTTACTACGGCCCAGCCACCCCGGCCCGCCATGACCGATGCGGGATCATCGCCCGGTCTGGCTTTCCTGCTCGGCTTCATACCCGGCGTGGGGGCCATCTACAACGGCCAATATGTAAAGGGCTTTATTCATGTCGTTATTTTCGGAGTTCTGATCGCCATCGTGAACGACGACCAAATGAGCGGCAACATGCAGCCGCTGTTCGGGATGATGATCGCGGTGTGGGTTTTCTACATGGCCTTTGAGGCTTACCACACGGCCAAGCGGCGGCAACTGGGCCAGCCGGTGGATGAATTCTCCAGTATCGTGCCGCGCGCCGGACATCCGGCCCGGTTTCCGCTGGCGCCGACGGTTCTGATCGCCGTGGGATTGCTGTTTCTGCTTCACAATTTGAATATTCTGCGCATCGGCGAGCTTATTCGTTATTGGCCCGTGGCTTTGATCTGTCTGGGCGCATATATGCTTTACGAGCGGCTTTCGGGGCATCCGGCTCCCGGAGAACGCAGCGCACCTCCGGGAGGCCGCGGATGAACGACGCTTCTTTCTGGCAAGCCGGCTCCTTTTGGCAGGCCATCAGGGGCCCGATCATGCTGATCACGCTGGGGGCTTTGGTGGCCATCGATTATGCGGGCGTCTACGGATTTTGGCGGACCTGGCCGATTCTGATTATCGTGTTCGGCGTGCTGAAACTGTTGGAACGAGCGGGCGCCAAGCCGGCGCCGCCGCACACAGGCGGGCAATATACGGTCAACTACCCCGGTGACCAGCCGCGTGGAGGTAACGCAATATGAGGCGCGGTTCTGTGATTGGGCCGCTGATCCTGATTGGGCTCGGCGCGCTGTTTCTGTTTCGCAATTTGTGGCCGGAGATTCCTCTGGTGGATCTGGTCTCGCGCTATTGGCCGTTCCTGCTGATCGCCTGGGGCGGCATCCGGCTGATCGAAATCCTGTTCTGGTCGATGACCGCCAAGCCGCTGCCGCGCAACGGTGTCTCGGGCGGAGAATGGGCGCTGATTTTCGTGATCTGCATCGTCGGCGCAACCATGTACACGGCGCACAACGCTCCGTCCTGGTTTCCGACCAGCCGTGCGTGGCGGCGGGTGGTAGTGAACATGGGCGAAAGCTACGACTATACGCTGGCGCCGGTGGAAAAGCCCTGCGCGAAGAACTGCCGCATCGTCATCGAGAGTTTCCGGGGCAATGCCAAAATCACCGGCAGCACGGACCTGACGGTGAAGGCCAGCGGACAGGAAACGGTACGGTCGTTTCAGCAGGCCGACGCGGACGGCGCCAATAAACAGACGCCGCTGGAGCTGATCCAGGAAGGCGATCAGATCATCGTGCGGACCAATCAGGACAAGGTGGGCGATCGCGTGCAGCCCAACGCCGACCTGGATATTTCGGTTCCCGAGGGCTCGTCGATTGAAGCGCACGGCCGCTACGGCGATTTCGACGTCCAGGGCATCAATGGGAACGTGAACATCAACAGCGATAACGCGGGTGTGCGGCTGGAGAATCTGGGCGGCAACGTCCAAATCGACACGCGCGCCAGCGATACCATCCGCGCGGTGGACGTCAAGGGCAGCGTGGAGCTGAAAGGCCGGGGCGACGATGTGGAGCTACAGAATATCGGCGGATTAGTGACGGTGAACGGCGTCTACGTCGGGGAGATTCAGTTGACCAACCTGGCGCAGCCGCTGCGCTGGCAGGATCCGCTGAGCTCCATGAGTTGCGAAAAGCTGCCCGGACATGTGCGCATGAGCCGGGGCGATTTCAACGGGAACAACGTGATTGGTCCGGTCCGGGTAACCGCTCACTCCAGCGACGTGCAGCTTTCCGAGTTCACGCAGTCATTGGATTTGACGTTGGACCGCGGCGATATCGATCTGAAGCCCGGCAAGAATGTGCCGAAGATGGAAGTCCACACGCGATCGGGAGATATCGACTTGGCGCTGCCGGTGGGTGCGAAGTTCGATTTGCGGGCCTCTACCGCGCATGGCGAGGCGGACAACGAATATGGCGAGCCGCTCCGCGAAGATCCCACCGGCCACGGCGCAACTATCGTAGGAAGCGCGGGCGCCGGTCCGGAATTGCGGTTGGAGACCGGACGTGGATCCGTCACGGTTCGCAAGGCCACGGCGGAAGATGCAACCCCGCCGCCCGAAGTCCCCAGTGCTCCCAATCCTCCGAAGCCGCCCAAGGCGCCGAATGCGCCGCTAAAAGTCGAACACGAATAGTCCGCTTACTCCGTGCGCGGTTCAGTTAATCAGGATCAGCTGGATGTCGGCAACGTTGGTGCCGGTAGGTCCGGTCTTAATCAAATCGCCGGTTGCTCCAAAAAAATGATAGGAGTCGTTGTTGGCAAGGAACGCGGCCGCGCTTAGGCCCAGGGCCTGGGCGCGCTCGATCGTCGTTCCGTCCGCGATAGCTCCGGCGGTATCGGTAGGACCGTCGGTGCCGTCGGTGCCTGCGCTCAGGATCACCACCTCGCGTAAATCTGCGATTTCTAGCGCCGCGGCCAGTGCAAATTCCTGATTGCGGCCGCCCAACCCTGTGCCGCGAATGGTCACCGTCGGCTCGCCCCCGGAGATCACGCAGGCCGGAGCGCGAACCGGCCGGCCGGAAGTCCGGATCTCCCTGGCGATAGCAGCATGAACGCGCGCCACTTCACGCGCTTCACCTTCCAGGAACGTGGTAAGCACCTGGGTATGGAAACCGAGCCGGCGTGCTTCGAGCGCCGCTGCGTCCACCGCCAGGGCGTTGCTGCCGACGATGATGTTGCGGGTCTTCGCGAAGATCTGGTCGCCTGGTTTGGGCGTCTCATCGAGCGGGGAAGTGAACCGCTTGCGTACCGCGGAAGGCAGCTTTTTCCAGATCGTGTATTTCTCGAAGATCGCGCGCGCGTCGGCGAAAGTGGAGCGATCGGGAACCGTAGGCCCGGACCCGATGACGTCCAGATCGTCGCCGATGACGTCCGAGAGAATCAATGTCACGAGCGTTGCGGGATAAACCAGGCGCGCCATCTGTCCGCCCTTGATCTGTGAGATGTGTTTGCGAACGCAATTGATCTCATGGATGCTGGCGCCGCAATTCAATAGCAATTGCGTCGTCTTCTGTTTTTCGGCCAGCGTGATGGGCGGGGCGGGAAGCGGCAGCAAGGCCGAAGCTCCGCCGGAAATCAAACAGATGACCAAATCGTCCGGGCCGGCCTGGCTGGCAATTTGCGCGATGCGCCGCGCGCCAGCCACTCCGCGAGCGTCCGGCACAGGATGCCCGCATTCGTGAATTTCGATGTGCCGGAGTTTTGCACCGTGGCCATCTTTGATGTTCACCAGTCCGCCCGTGATTCGCGCGCCGAGCAATCGTTCGACCGCGCGAGCCATCTGCGCGCTAGCTTTGCCCGCGCCGATCACAAAGATATTGCGATAAGGTTCAGGGTCGATCCGCAGATGACGCAACACGGCCTGATACGGATCCGCGGCTTTCAAGGCTGCTTTAAAAATACGAAGTGCCTGACGGCGCAGCGACGCGGCCATCGAGCTAGAAAATCGGTAGCTTCAAAATCTCTCCCACAATCGCCGCCGCATCGTCGGTATCGGCTTCAATGCGATGTTCTGCCTTGGCGTAGATATCGCGCCGGGTGTCATAGAGGCGTTGGAAATTTTCAGGGTCACGCGCCAGCGGGCGATGTGTGTGACCTTCTACCCGCGCGCAAATGCGGGGGAAGGGACAATCCAGCCATATCGTGACGCCGCGCTCGTCCAGCATCTTCCGATTGGCCGGATCGGCGAACGCGCCGCCGCCCAGAGCCATCACCATGGGTTTGCCGCACTCCACTTCCTGCACGCGTTTGCGCAATGCTTCCTGCTCGAGCCTGCGGAATTCCTCCTCGCCTCGATTGTCGAAAATCTCGGCGATGGAAACGCCTTCGGTCTTCTCGATGTCTTCGTCGATGTCGGCGAAGAACCACCCGAGTTCATCAGCCAGCAGACGGCCCACGGCGGATTTACCCGATCCCATAAAGCCGACCAAGTAGAGGCCGGGTGTGCGCTTCAGCTTCAGTAGCATTGGTCAACTAACGTCCGCGTAACGAATGGTCCCACAGCTTCATATTCCCGTGCAACTCGCGCGAGCAAGCAGCATAATGGTACACATGCAGGAAGAGCTGTTGCCGCTTTTTCCGCTCCAAGTGGTTCTGTTTCCCAGGACCGCGCTGCCGTTGCACATCTTTGAGGAGCGCTACAAGCAGATGATCGCGGACGTGCAGCGGGGCCACACGGAGTTTGGCGTCGTATTGGCTGGCGAAAAAGGCATCGTGAATACGGGCTGCACGGCCACCGTGGAGAAGGTCCTGAAGAAATATCCCGACGGACGTATGGATCTGATCAGCCTGGGCCGCCGGCGTTTTGAGATCATCCTGCTGAATGACGAGAAGCCGTACCTGCGGGGAGCAGTGGAGTATTTTGACGATGAGGCAGCCGATCCGATTCCGCCCGAAGTCAACAAGCGCGTGATCGACTCCTACAACGACCTGCGCGCGCTGGAAGATTCCGAGTCCGTGCGCGAGCCGGAGCTCAGCGATCCACAGCTCAGCTTTCAGCTTGCGCAAGTGGTTCCCGACTTGGATTTTCGCCAGATTCTGCTGGCCACCCGTTCGGAAGCCGACCGCATGCGGCGCCTGGCCGAGTTTTTCCCCAGCTACAATTCCCGCCAGCGCCAGATCCAGCACGCGCGCGCGGTAGCGCCCACCAACGGACACGCCAAGGGGACCATGGGCGTGTGAGCGGCTTTTGGAAAATCGGGCAGCGACAAAATCTCATGGTGGATGCCGACGACACGCTGTGGGAGAACAATATTTATTTTGAACGGGCGTTCGAGGATTTCTGCGATTTTCTGGCGCACTCGGCGCTCTCGCCGGACGAAGTCCGCGCTGTGTTGGACGAGATTGAAATCGTCAACAACAAAACGCACGGCTACGGCACGGCGAATTTCACGCGCAACCTGACCCAGTGTTACCACAAGCTGGTGGAGCGCGAGGTCAGCGCCGGGGATTTATCCCGCATCATGAGCTTTACCGAACAAATCCTGCAGCATCCCATCGAAATCATTGCCGGCGTGGAAGAAACCTTGCAGTATCTGTCCGGGCGTCACAGCCTGACGCTGTTTACCAAAGGCGATCCCGAGGAGCAAAAGCTGAAGCTGGATCGGTCTGGCCTGGCGATTTACTTCGGCCACACCGCCATTGTGAAGGAGAAGGACGCGCGATCCTACCGGGCGTTGATCCAGGAGCGCGTGCTCGACCCGGCCGAGACCTGGATGATTGGGAATTCGCCCAAGTCCGACGTGAATCCGGCGCTTGAAGCGGGCCTTCACGCGGTGTTCGTGCCGCATGAGCGGACCTGGACGCTGGAGCGGGCGGAGTTACGGGAGGGGCCGGGGCGTTTGCTCAAACTTGCTCGGTTTGAGGAGTTGAGAGAGTACTTTTGAGGACGCTCCCTAACGGTCGCGGTTCAGTTACGGAACCGCGACCGTTAGGGAGTCGCTCAGTAGGAGTGGTTGGATATCAAGGCCGCGGGCGACATTTGCGGCGCGCTTTGAGCAAAGTAATTCTCGCCCGAAAGATTCTTGTAGACGGCGCCCGCGACGCCCGACGCAATGGGTCCGCTAACGGAGTGTTGGCCTGAGGTTAACAGGACCACCACCACCAGCTTGCGCCCGGCGATCTCGTTGTAAGAGCCAAACCAGCCCAAGTGGACTGGCGTCCGGTTGTCTGTGCAGGTGCCGGTTTTGCCGAAAATCGGCTCGGTGGCGCTGAAGCCCGCGCGGCGCGCAGTGCCATATTCTACGGCACCCATCATTCCCGGCTTGATGTTGGTCAACCATTGCGCGATGCCGAGTTGCCGCTTCACCTGAGGAACAAATTGATCCACTTCGGTTTGTGAGCTAGGATGCTGCAGATAGTAAAGCGTTCCGCCGTTGGCCACCGCGGAGACGATCGCGGTAAGTTCCATGGGTGTCATGGAAAAGCCTTCGCCGAAGCTGGTCATCATTCCTAGGCCGTCGGCGGGAGGAACTTCAGCAATGAGACCCGGCTGCTCGGCGTCGATGTTCAGTCCGGCCTTTTCCCCCAGGCCGAACATTTGACCGTACTGCACAATTTTTTCGTATCCGAGCTTCTCGCCAACCGAAGCGAAGTAGGCGTTGTTGGAATGCGCGATAGCTTCCGTCAGGTCCATTGCATGGCGTTTCGTGATGTGCAGCGAACTTTCCTGGTTGTTGATGATGCCCTCATTCAACCCGGCCAGCGCGGCGACAATCTTAATGGTGGAGCAAGGCTCATAAGCGCCCTGATAGGCCAGCTTTTGATTCACCACCGAGAGAATGCGGCCGGTGTTGGGGTCAGCGACAATGACCGCGCCGTTTTGCTGTCCCAGGGCCTGCACCGCCGCGCGGCGAGCCATCAGATCCTCGCCATCCACCAAATCCCCTAGCGTGGGGTCCACGGGGGGTGGGGCAATCCGCTTCTTGGACTTCCGCACTCCAATTAGCTTGGGCGCCGTGGTGGCCGGCACCTTTACGGCGTTTACCGCGTTGTGCAGAACACGGTGTCGCTTCTTATGGGTGGTGGTAGTGCCAAAGGCAGAGGCAGTCAGGAGGGTAATCGTAACAAAAAGAAGGAGAAGCCGTCGGTGCATAGATAAATGTTAATCCTGCTTATGCAACAAGGCGGCTATGCCGCCAATGCGTCACTTGAGTACTCCTCTGTACAAACCGTTGAAGACTCCAAGTGCAAACCGTTCCCACATTATGAGTTATCGGCTGGGTTTCGTCAAGACTTCAATGCGTCACTCCAGCGCGACCGCCTCGCTAAGGGTTTCTTTAACTTAGTGTACCCCAGGTAGGCATGTTCTCAACCGTACAAGACGCCGCGAACCGGGTCCCTGATGTACAATAAATCCGCTAGCAGTTAAGACGTAAATCGCGCTCGGAGCGATACAGCATTGATAGTACCGCCCAACTCCGTGTTCACCGCCCGCGAAACGCATGGGCGCGTGCTCCGGTCCGGAAATCGACTGATTGCACACAGCCAGGACTCGGGCTGGCGATCGCTGCATGCCGCCATCTTGGAAGAAGCTCCGTTTCAAGCCGTCGAGAGGCCCATCCGGCATCCCTCGCTGATCTATCATTTGAGCCGGCCAACACAGGTGACCCGCAAGATTGAAGGCGCCGCGCGGGAGACCGCGCTTATCGGGCCGCGGCGAATCTGCTTGACGCCCGGGGATGCCACCGCGCAATGGCAGCATGCCGGGCATCCGGAGATCCTGCAGGTATACCTGCGCCAATCCGTTTATGACGCAGCCGTGAGCGAGATCTATGGATGCGACAGCTCGGGCGCGGAACTGGTGCCCCGCTTCGCGATTCTGGACCCGCTGCTGGAGCAGCTGGCCATTGCGATCACCAACGCGCTGCGCGACGGTCACTCCAGCGATGGTCAATATAACGATGGGCTGTATATCGACACCATTGCGCAAATGATGGCGGTGCACCTGGCCCGGACACATTCCTCGCGGTCGCGGCCGGTGCGCATTCTTCCCGCCAAGCCGCTGGCCGGGTGGAAAATGCGGCGCGTGATCGAATTCATCGAGGACAATCTGGAAGGCGACCTGAGCCTGCAGGCGATGGCCGAGGAAGTGGACATCAGCCCGTTATATCTGGCGCGCGCGTTCAAGGCCGCGGTTGGGCAATCACCGCATCAATACGTGCTTTTGCGGCGCATCGAGCGAGCCAAGGAACTGCTGCGCAACACGGATTTGCCGGTGGTGGACGTGGCGCTGTCGTCCGGTTTTTCTTCGCAGAGCCATTTGTCGCACTGGTTCATCCGGCAGGTGGGCGTTTCGCCGGCCGTGTATCGAAGACAAGCGACTGCGTAATGGGCAGAACTTCGCGTTCTATTCGCGTTCCCTCGCGATCCTTGGCTATTTCGAGATCGTAGGTGGTCTGAATTCCCAGCCAGATGTCGGGGGAGGTGCCAAAGTAGCGCGCGATGCGCAGGTCACTTCAATTGGATGACGGCTGCGCTGGCGGCCGGAACGGCAATCTCGAATTCGCCGCCTGTTACGCGTATCGGCTCCGATCGGCCGGGGCTCCACTTGCCCGCCTTACTAACCTGCGATCCGCCTAACATCACCCCATCCTTGCTTGATAGCGATGGCGCGGTGAGGCGAAGCGCACTGGCCATCGTGATGCCTGGACATGCCGCGCGCACCTGAGCATCGCGGGCGGCTTCCTTGTTGATCAATGTGAGCCAGACGTCGCCATGATCGGAACGCACCGCGTATGCCGTGACGTTCAGGCCAGCGTTGTCCAAATTCAATTGAACCCGATCGCCGCGGCTCGCCAGCGAAAAGG
>Ga0206795_1172_pt1 | contig 10451 bp, 11 predicted proteins | sample Alteio_BWOrgCont_71_FD_152872 | JGI IMG/M metagenome (GOLD analysis project Ga0206795, IMG submission 152872) | Enriched cells from forest soil in Barre Woods Harvard Forest LTER site, Petersham, Massachusetts, United States -... | ecosystem: Environmental > Terrestrial > Soil > Temperate forest >... | reverse complement strand
AGCCGCCGAACGCTCGGAGTCTGGAGCAGAGAACGTCGTTTCGGCGGCGCGGGGCACGCTTGGTGCCGCAAGGACGAGCTAAACTTGCCTTCCGGCGGCGCCATCCTCCGACACGTTGCGGGCTATTACGCTGGCAAGCTTGCGCAGTACGGCGCGAATGCACGCGGGGTCGATTGGAATAGCGAAGAAGGCCAAGCACAGCGACACCGGCAGTTCCTTCGTTTATTCGGGGACGAGCGCGGCGCGTCCATCCTGGATCTGGGCTGTGGATATGGCGATTTCTTGCGTTTTCTGCGTGTGCACGTCTATGACGGACCATACATTGGTTACGATATCGCACCGGAGATGATTGTTGCGGCCCGCCAGCGGCACGGGGAAGCAGCTGACAGGCGTTGGCGCATCGGCGCTGTTCCGGACGAGACGGCGGATTTCGCGATTGCCAGCGGCGTGTTCAATGTCAAAGGAAGTTTTTCGGGCGAGGATTGGACCGCCTATGTGCGTGAGACGATAGACCTGCTCGCGCGCGCCGGACGGCGCGGATTTGGCTTCAATGTGTTGACGCTGTCCGGCGATCCGGAGCGGCGTCGGCCTGATCTCTTCTACGCCGACCCAGTCGAATTTCTTGATTATTGTCTGACGCGTTTCGGCCGTTCTGTCGCGTTGTTGCAGGACTATGGATTGTGGGAATTCACGATACTAATTCGCCATACTATACGTTAGCATTTTCCGAGAGCTGGCCGCCGGTTTTCGGAATAAAGTGCGAATAAATCTCTAAACTAGGCACTTCCCGGGATGCGGTTAGGCGTTGCCGTGTCGTCGGTAGCGAAGTGGTTGCAGCGCTCTCGTGCGGGCTGCTCAATTATTGCTTTTGTCCGGTCGCGGCGGCACCGTGACAGTCGGTGATTACTACGATAACTTCGTCCGAGGCTGCCGCGGTGTCCGATTTGCTCGCCGCGAGCTGGGACTAGCAGTGGATTATGATCGATGAGAGAAATGTCGTTGCCGGCTCCGCAGGTGATCACTAAGAAATTTGGGGCGAAGAGCAACATTCGTGGAGCTCTTGAGCTCATTCTCACATGGCTATGCATAGCGGCTGCTGTGCTTGTCACCTCATATCTCGGCACCTGGGCTGCGGTGCCCGGATTGCTTTTATTGGCAGGGCTGCAACACCGGCTTTTCACCATTTATCACGATGCATTTCATGGTTGCTTGGTATCAAACGTGGACCTTGGTCACTTTCTCGGGAAACTCTTTGCGGCCTATCCGTCGTTGACGCGCTACGACAATGTCCGTAAGCGGCATCTTGACCATCACATGCATGCTGCTTCGATCGAAGATCCGGAACGGGTCAGTCATTGTTCGAGTTGGCAGGAGCTGTTGCCCATGATGTATCAGATTCCCTGGGCGCTCTCACGAGCCGTCTTTGGCAAGGCTCCGTTCGAGCGTGAGTTCAACAAAGTGTTAGCGCAGCGGACGGAGGTCCCCTTTGCGCTTTCAGTAAGGGAGGGGTTATCGATCGTTGTCGTGATGATCGTCGTCATCGCGATTCTGGGATTGCTGTGCTGGTCGATTGGTCGCAGTTTTCTTTGGGCGCTTATCTATCCGCTAGGGCTCGTTTTGATTGCAATGCCGATAATGGTTTTAAGGCAATGGACAGAGCACTATAACCAAGACGACAAGACGGTTGACGAAAAATACACCTATGTTCGTTCAAATCTTTTGGAACGTTTCTGGTTCTCTCCGATGAATTTCAACTATCACGGGGCGCATCATTTCTATCCCTGGATTTCTCACCATAACCTTCCATACTTGCATGCCCATCTCATGGAATTAGGCGTGTCAATAAAGGAACGACCTAGTTACATGGGTATAGTTATGACGTTGCCGTGGAGAGCTGCTTAACGATGGCAGACTTTGCGCTACACACAGATATCGAATGCAACGTCTGTGGCTCGACCGCGCAGCCGCTGCCAATTGGCTTCGCTCAAGATCATGAATATGAGTCTACTGAAATCGCGTTTCGGGTGGTCCGGTGCATGAATTGCGGCCTTGTGTACCTGAGGCCGAGACCAGCCGAGAGCGAGTTGGGAAGAATCTATCCTCCAACCTATTATTCTTATCATTCGATAGGAAATATCGAAGGGGAGGATGGCCGGCCATCGTTCGTTCAGCGGCTGTTTTACGAGCGCAACAAAAAAACATTGCGGGCGAAGCTTGTGCGGAGCGGCGTTCTCTTGAATTCGCTTTCCCGGCCGGCGCGGGTGCTCGATGTCGGATGCGGGGTTGGCACGCAACTGGATCTGTTCAAGGAACTGCTGCCGTCGGCAGATCTGCATGGTGTTGAAATCGGCGAACGCGCGGTGAAGAAGACTAGAGAACGCGGACACGTCGCTCATCTGGGCCGCTTCGAGGATATCGTGCTGCCACTCAATTACTTCGATGTAGTTTATTCATCGCACGTTATAGAGCACGTCACAGATCCACGCCGCTTCCTTGAAAAGTGCAACGCAGTATCCTCGCCGGCCGCGACGATCATCATCGAGACGCCAAATACCGACAGCGTCGAGTTTGATATCTTCAAGGGGCGCCATTGGGGCGGCTATCATGCACCGCGCCACTTCTATTTGTTCGATCCGCGGAACATGGCACTCTTGGGCCAACGGACGGGCCTCAAGGCTGCCGTCGTGCAGCCTTATCCGTCGCCGATTTTCTGGAATTGGACTTGTCATTCGGTGTTGACAGCGGTGGCTGGCAAACGGGTCGCCGATATTATATTTCCGCCCGTGACAATATTTTACGGCGGTGTTCGTTCATTCTTTATTTTAGGGTTCTTCACCGTGCTTGAAGGTCTAATTCTAAAATTCTCCGGTCGCGCTTCAGCCTTTTGGATAGCTTTTAAAAAATAGTCAAATGTGTGAACGGCTTAACCTAGCGTCTCTTCGTGGTCTTGGTGCTTAGCTTTGTGTGCCGGTCCGCATAATATGCAGCAACGCTCCGCGGCGTGCTGACGTCGTAACCTAGTAGCTTTCGTACCTCCGGATCCGATGTATAACTGGGACCCAGCGCGGCCGGAAGGTCAATCTGCTGCCGAATGAAGGGTATCGAATAAGTTTGGTTCACCGCCCTGCGAGCGCGATCGGTCGAGTTCACGCCGCCGCGATGGAAAAGCATGCTGTCCATAATAATGAACGAACCCTTCGCAGCGCCAATTTGCTGTTGGCAGGCGTTGATTACCGCGTCCGATGGAAAGGCTTCAGACTTGTGGCTCGCCGGCAAGACATACGTTGCGCCGTTCTGTGCGGTGAACGGATCGAGACAGAAAAGAGCATTGACCATCAACGGATGGCTTGAAACGAAGTGTTGATACGGCAAGTCGCGGTGATAGGCGCCCTGATTGTACCTCTCGGCATTTGGAGGATTAATGATACCGTTTTGCTGGTTCAGCAAAACGTATGCGCCCAAGAGGCGTCGGCAAATTGCAAGAACTGTTGGATGAAGCGCTAAATCGAGAAAAATCGGCTCGCTAACCAGAGGGGCCCGGATGGTATTTTGCTCATCGATCTTCGCGAGTTCCTCATAACCGCCGTGCGATTGACGAGTGGCGGCAAGCATCTGGTCGAATGCAGAGGAGATCTTGGTCAATTCTTCAAGACAGAAATTGCCCTCAACGACTGCGAAGCCGAGAAGGCGAATTGCCTCTACCGCTTGATCGACAGGTGTGCCGCTCTGGTTTTGAAGATGTACTCCGTATCTTTCGACAGGCCAAGACGACGGCATATGCGGACTTTCAGGTCGTTACGATAGGATCGGGGACCCGGCCGAAACCAAGCATCGTGATGCCGAGACCAGTCCGGTAGAACAGGCGCTGAATGGGATATAATGGATAAAGAGTATAGCGTTTGAGAATGAGCTTGAACCAACTCGGGAATGCGGTCTTCCAAGGAATTTCGCGGAGTCCGCTCGTTTCTGTCTGCTCGCGCTGGCTGAGGGTCACTTTCTTTGCCTCACCACTGCGGCGAACCACCCAATCGCTCAAGTGTAACAACAAGTTACCGGTCGGGACTGCCACCGACCAAACTTCTACATCCGTCAACCCACCAGCTCTTAATACGTTTGCCAGGTCGTCGCGATCGTACCGCCGCAGATCTCCTACGGTCTCGTCTTCGAAGGACCAGCAGTCGCGTCGGCCGGGAACGCAAATTGCGAGATGACCGCCCTGGCGAACCAGGCCGGAAAGGATGCGCACAAACGCTACGTCGTCCTCCACGTGTTCCATCGCCATGAAGCTCAAGGCCATATCGGCGGAGAGCGTTTTACAATTCAACGACGTAGCGTCCGCCTCGATCAAACTGTAGGCGCCGGCCCCGATTTCCTTTTCCAAGTTCTTTCGCGTGGCCTCGATCGCAAGCTGAGAAAAATCTATGCCAACGCCTATCATGCCCATCGAGCAAAGTAATTTAGAAATGCCCCCCTCGCAACCTACGTCGACAAAGGTCTTGGGATTAATCTGCTTAATCAGATCTCGCAGCGCCTCATAATTACAGAACGTCCCGGGCGGATCGATCTTAGTGTACTTCACGGGTCGCTCCTCCTATCGTGCCACTTCCTGAAGGGGACGCTCTGAAAAATAAAGAAATGCTATTCTAACATAACCCCGGTCGCTCTATGTAGCGAGAGTTAAAATCGGGCGCATTCCTAGTTAGCCAACGATGGGCGGCTTTTGCGTGGAATGTTGGAACATTAGGATGCAGATGATACAAGTGGTGATAGTGGAATCCAAATTGGCTTATGAAGATCCGCTCGATCCCCCGGCTTTCATATAAAATCTGCGTTTTCTTTCAGCCTCATTGGAAGCCGCGCCTGGTAGGACGTGTTCAGAAAATGATCTGATCGCTTCGAAAAAAGCGGTCAGGGTAGCCAACGGCAGAACATAAAGCGCGAAGTATACCCACCAATCTGAGACCAAGATAAAGACGAAGAACATGCAGGTTCTGAACCGCAAGCAATGCCAACAAATCGATTTGTCGATAGCGACTTGGAACGTTAACATCGATACTCGTGTTGGGTGTCTTGATTTGCGCGCCCAGTTTGCGCAGGCCTGCCGCATCCAATATTGATTTGGATAGCGAAAGCATTAGAAGCGCCAATCGGCCCCCGAACAGCTGAAAAAGAACAAAGCCGACAAAGCGCCACTTTGGTTCCTTTCCGCGAGTGGTGTGCAAAAACTCGTTGGGGTCGCTGTCCGCTCCGACTTCGCGGTGATGTTTCATATGCAGCGCACGACCGAAATAGAACTGGGTTCCTAAGAATGCCGAAAGCGCGGTTCCAATCCAATCGTTTGTTGGACGATTAGCGAAAAGGAGATTGTGCATTGCCTCATGCTGCAGGATGTAGCACGCTTGACAACGTGCACCTACAAGAACGTAGGCCGCAATCAATCCAGCGAGGCTGCCGACGTGATAGGCCAAAATGCCAGTGCCACCGACAATAGCAACGTTTAGGACGAGCAGGAATGCTGCAAGCCAATTCTCTCGCCTGTAGAATTCGATCGGGAGCATCGCTCCTCTCACCCTGATTCTTCGTTCCCGGAAGGCAGCTATATAGCACGGCCGTCAGCTTGAGCACCTACCTTGTCGAAGGCCTGCCAGGGCCTTCAACTTTCCCACTGAGCCAGCCCGAATCCGGTCGCGCCATAGCCGTTGCCGTTATAGGCGAGCCAAAGTCGGCCGCGATGCCGGAACAGTGCCGGATAGCACGTCATTTCGTTCTCCCAACTTTCTGAGGAACGGTCGAGGCCCATTTCAGCGTCGATGCGATCCCACTTATGTCCGTCAAGGCTGCGGCAGCATCCGATACGGTAGTGGGAGCCTCGGCATGCAAAGCACATCAGGAAGCTCCCCTCACTGTAGACGACTGTCGGCCGGGCTAAAGCATATTCATCACTTGTAAAACCAACCGCGACGGCGCCGTCGCGCAACCAATGGATCCCGTCTGGCGATCGACAGAACTTAATGGCATGCTTCATATCCCGATCTGAAACATCCGGCGTCAGATTGGAGCCGTACCACATCCACCATTCGTCTAAGCCACGTCGCAAAACCCACGGGTACGATAACGTATAGGGATCCTCTGGCGAGCGATCGAGGATCGGACCCGGGGAAAAGCGTTCAAAGCGATCGAGGGGCGTACGCGCTTGGGCAAGCCCGATGGCATTGCGCCACCGCGCGGGCACGCCAAGGTTCCAACCCATATAATAGATGCGGACCCCGTCATCCGCCGGTGTCAAGCAGCCGATGCCGACCCCCCGGTCGTCGAATGCGCCGTCTACTCCGGGCGCCAGCGCGGGCTCCGACGCTTCGCGCAAGATACGCGGCGTTGACGACAAATCTAGATCGACCCACCCAACCGACGAACGCTGGGTTTCATCACGCGTGCTAAAAAAAAACCGAAAAACGTCGGCTCCAATCTGCACTGGCACCGGCAACGCCGCGTGGCTGCGCGCCCACGCTTTCGTCCCGTCAGGCGTATAAACCCGACCCAAGCGCTTCCAGGCCATTCACGCACTCATATGCCGCGAAGCCGCAAGCTGGGCACCTTCGCGCGCTCAGTGCCGCGCGGCGCCACGACGGAAAAGTCGGGTTGATCCTCCAGCACTAGCGCCGCGGCGCCTAAGACACATTTTTTTCCGACTGTCACATGATCGCGCAGTGTGACATTTACTCCGACAAAACAGCCCTGCCCAATTCGCACGCCCCCTGACACCACCACGTGCGAAGCAATGAAAACGTCGTCCTCGATCACCGAGTGGTGCCCAATGTGATTGCCGCTCCAGAGCGTCACATTGGCCCCTACCCGGGCGAAAGGCTGGATCGTGTTGTCTTCGAGGATGAAGCAGTTCTCCTTCAGCTCGAAATCTTGGAATACGGTCGCCCTGCTGCTCAGATATGATACCAGCCGATAGGATTTGGCACGAGCAGCCGCGACTTTTTCGGCTCGCACGGTGTTGAGCTTGGCGTAGCTAATCGCGACAAAGAATCCGAATTGTTCGGGTGGGAATGTTTCTGTGACCCGCTCGAAGGGCACGACCCGGCGTCCACGAAATTTTGTGTTAGCGAGATACGCCTCGTCGACTGTGAACCCCGCGACCTCGTATTTTGAATCGTGGGTGAAGTAAAAGTCAGCGAGCTCAGCGATCTCGCCGGTACCAAAGATAATGATCGGTTGTTCCATTTAATCACTCTTATAATTTGCGCCGTATCGCCCTCAATTTTATTGCGAGAACAATAAGGTAAGAACTCCAAAGGACAGTATCATAACACGGACAGTTGGAAATGCTTTCCTTCCCTACGCCCGGTCGTGTCTCAACCACATCAAGAAGCGAGTGAAGAACTCTTATTGGTTCGGGCATGCCGAATCGAGTTTTAAATGTTCATCTGGCCGGAAAGCTTGCTCGACTTGCTGTAGTGGATCGTCGCCTGATGCCCGCGCCATTCCCGCCGTCAACACTTTCGACTTGATCGGCGCTTTCGATGTCCTTGAGCACGTCGACGACGGTCATCAGCCTTGCGAAGCCTGCACGAGGCGACCGTCCCAGGCGGCGGTACGATCATCGCGCTGCCACAGCACCCCGTTTTGCGGAGCCACGCGGACGAACGGGAGGCAACGCCTGGCCCCACAACAAACGTATCCTCACGAGGGTTTCAAAACTCGAAGTCCATCTGACACTAGCCGGACTGCCTTGGCCGATAAGAGGCAGCCGCGTGGTCATCGCGCGAGCGCTCAATTAGCAGGTCGTGGCGGCACGACAGATGGGCACCGTAGTTAGTCAACGACGTCAATCGAGACTGTGTCGGACAGAGCTGCTCCATCGCCCCCGACAATCACCAGAGGTACAGCGGCCCCAGGCTGGAGGGCGTCCAAGGGTACGGAAAAAGTTACGAGATCGCCCGATACTTGCGCATCCAACACAGCATTCCCCATCCGGACGCGCACGCCAGCAGGCAGGGGAACTGATGCGCGCATCCACATCGCGGAATTGCCGTTTGGCTGCACGTTGAACGGCTGGCCGCGGTGGATCAGGTTCGGGCCAAAGTCGACAATCTTTACTCCAGTCGCAACGGCCGCGCGCACCTCAAAATTCGCAGGCTTGGTCGAGCGAATGGCTCCGTCCATACCAACGAACACAAGCGGCAACGTCCCAGGATACCGCGCGAGATTACGGGGTACCAGGAAAGTCGCGACGCTCCCGTTAATCGCAATGTCGATTATCACGTCTCCCAGCTCAACACGTGTATCCTTCGGGATGTCGCTTGCGGCCCGCACCCACATCGCCGACTCGCCGTTCGGCTGCACGTTGAACATCTCGCCCGCCTGTACTGAGGTCGGCCCAAAGCTGACGATCTCGATCGGGGCTACTGGCGCGGCCCTGCCGATCCCGTTCGCATCTTCCAGCAAGAGGCCGCCGAGCACTAAGAAGGAGAGAAAGCCGGCCACCTCAAGCCACGGCATGCGGATCGCCACGTTCGCTCCTGTTGTCTTGATCGAGCAGATTAGCGTCGCGATCGCTTGTTAGAAGCGGTGCGTGTTGCGGCCAAATGCATCATCGAGCGCATCCCTGTTCTGCCGTGTCACGAACGTAGAGCCGCAGCCTAGAAAACGCCACCTCTTGCGCAACAATCCGAAAATTGTCGCGAATATACTGATCGATGAGAGGATGCGTTCGCTCATAAAGAAGGTCAAGGCGCCCATCCACCGGTTCCTCATTGAGGACGACAAAGGCTGGGCGCGCCGCCGTGATGCGGCTGATCTCTGCCTCTTGAAACGCCGCATCTCGATTAAACAACGGATAGATCTCCCACACCGGCGCTTTGCGTCCGAGCAATGCGTACGCACCAGGCCATACCGGGGCTGCGAGAAAGGTCTCGTTGTGGCAGGCATAGCGCTGTGCGAGCCTGTTGAGCAGTGCGACTTCACCGGCAACCTCCGTGCTGACGGTCACGGTGTCACCGTCAATCGACGCCTCGTGCCAATTTCGCTCGAGCGCAGCAACGTAAGCCGGGTGGATCGGCGCGGTCACAAAGACGCTGGCTGCGGTGAGGATGCCGGCGACGACGAAGCGCACAAATGCAGCGACGCGCGGTAGCGTCAATACACCGATCAACAGCGGAAAGATTCCGATGCCGAGATGCGCGAGATCGGCCCGGGAAAATGCATAGTGCGCATAAGGAAGCGCAAGCAGTGCCGTTGCGGCAAAAACACTCTCTTTGGCAAGGGAGTCGCTGCGCCGCAGAAGCATCATCCACACAAGACTGCAGACGCCAAACAGTGGCAAGGCCAAGAAGAACGTCCCGAGAAGGAACGCTCGCACCACCTCGAGGGTGGGCCAGCCAGGGCCGAACGCGGTCCACGGCCAAGGCACCGGTAAGGCCAAGTTCGTGCTTCCCATTCTGAATACGAATGCAATGTCAGCCCAGAATGCCTTCGCAAGACCTGGCACCAGCAATAACATGACCAGGTTCGGCAGATAGCCGATCAAGACGCCCGCCCACGCCGCCACCACAGCGCGGGGCGCGTCGCGCCAATTCGAGGCCGGGTGCGCGATAAGCAGTGCGCCGACGAGGCCAGCTACGCCATAGACACCGTGGTTGCGCCCAATCATGGCAACAAGACCGCACGCCAATCCAGCGACAAACCATCGAAATGGAGCAGGTTTTTGCAAGGCGAAGGACAAGGCCGCGATCAGCGTGATTGCCGCCGCAGAATCTGTGACCCTGAATTGCAGTACCATCCACGACGTAAAGATGATGGCCGCAAGGAGGGCGTAAAACATGAGCGGAGTATCGTCGTCGCGGTCCTTGAGCACCAAATAGGTCGCAAGCCCAACCGCCAGCGCTTGTATGATTCCAAGACTGACGCGCAACGCAAACAGTCCGTCGCTGCCGAGCAGCGCCATCATCGCGGCCGACAGGTAATAGCGCCCTATATCATAGCTCATGAAATCGCGGATCGGCACCTCGCCCGCCATGACACGGCGGACGCCGTACCAGAGGAAGCCCTCGTCCCAAAGACTGAATCCGTAGCGCGCTTCGACGGCGAACCAGCAAGCTGAAAGCGCACCCGCCGCGAATGTCGCCGCGATCAAAATTCGGGATCTGAAGACATCGATCATGCGCATTCGACGCTAACTATTTTCTCTGCGACCGGCAAGCAATGGCGGCATGACCATCCGTCCGCCGCATAAACCGCCGCGACACGCGCCGTAGACCCTCCGCAGAGCGCTGTTTCATTTCGACGGCAGCGGAACGCTATCGATAGCGTCCTTCCTGCAGCCCAGGTCGATAATGTCGCAGTGCAAGCAACCTAGTGCTGATCGCGTTCGTAGCGATAGGCTCTGCCTTGCGTAATGGCCCGAACCGCTTCCCCTCGACCTATCGACGTTAGACGAACAGTCT
>Ga0206795_1186_pt2 | contig 10454 bp, 8 predicted proteins | sample Alteio_BWOrgCont_71_FD_152872 | JGI IMG/M metagenome (GOLD analysis project Ga0206795, IMG submission 152872) | Enriched cells from forest soil in Barre Woods Harvard Forest LTER site, Petersham, Massachusetts, United States -... | ecosystem: Environmental > Terrestrial > Soil > Temperate forest > O... | reverse complement strand
TCACCGTCTGAATGAACTTGTGGAATCGGCCCAGTGCGAGTGGATCGCGGTGCTCAACTCGGACGACGCCTTCGTGTCGGGCCGTTTCGAAGCGATCGTACGCGATCCCCAGTTCAAGGAGTGCGACTTCGCGTTCGGCAATTTACTATTTATGGATGAACGCGGCGCGCTGGTAGGCGCGAAGCGCGGCCCCCTGGATGGCTTAGCCGAACGGCGATTCGTGGAAATATTGTTTGAGGAAAACTACTTAATTACCACCAGCAACATGGTTTTCAGGAAGAGTCTGCATGCCAGTATTGGAGGGTTTCGGGCCTACCGTTACGTGCACGATTGGGATTTCGCCTTGCGTGCAATGGTCCACGGCCACACAGCATATATACAGCGCTTCCTGACGGCGTATCGTATTCATGGGGGCAGCACGTTTCTGGAAAGCGAAGGAAAACCGCAAGCTGAGATAAGGTCCATGCTTGACCGGTGCCGTTCGGATTTGACCGCTTCCTCTGGTCGCGGCTCGGTTACCGCGTTCCCCGACGCTCCCTTACGGTCGCGGATCTGAACTGATACTCGTTAGTTTTTGCCATCCGATATCCGCCGCGACAACTTGAGCGCCTTATCGCCAGCCCAACGGATGGGCGCCATCAGACGCCAGGAGAGCGATGCTTCCAGTTCCCCGGCACGCACCTGAGCATCCGTGAAGCGATGCAAGAGGCGTTCGATACTGGTGCTCCGTATTGACGGGCTCCGCGCGAATGAGAGAATGAATTGCCGGAATGCTTCCACCTGTTGACGGTTCGTGAGGGTGAAAGAAGAAAAGCTGGTAATCAAGGTCTGCAGGGGGGGCTTTGAGAATTCAATCTCCAAGTGACCGCCGCGCTCCAGCGCTTTGAGATTGGTTTCCCCGACGGGGAGCATCCAGCGAGAGTCCGGCGCAATCAGGTGCAGGAGTAGGCCTTCATCAATAGGTATCGGCTGGATGTTTTCCCATACGCCGCCGGGCACCCCGTTTCGGCTATCCCAAGACCAAACACATTGCTTTTCCGAAGAATATATATTCATTCGGAGTAAAACGGCATATCTCGCCTCATAATCGAGGTCCAGGCGCAATTGCGACGGCGGAACGTCGAGCTTTGGAATGGTGATCCTAGCGATCTGGCCGCTGGTGTCGCTGGACGCCGCAAGGCTTTGTACAGACTCCCCAAAATCGCCCTCAGCCACGCGCCAGGTCAACCGAAAATGCACGCTTTTCTGAGTTGTCAGCGGCTCCTGTTCCGTGCGGTTGAAGTAGGCGCGCGCCGATAGCGTCGGAAGGCTCAGGACCCGTTCATAGTCGGCAACCATGTCCGCAGCGTCACGTGGGTGGCAACTGGACAGATACCGGTGAACCTGGGCTAGCCGGTCGCGCTGCTCATTCAACTCTTCCAAGCGGGCCACCACCGCCGCCGGCTCGGCTTCACATAGAAATCCGTTCACTCCATCTTCAATCCGGTCGGCAAAGCTCCCAATGCGGGTAGCTACGGGGGGAATACCAAGATTCATCAGTTCCTGCAAAGTATAGCTGAACGTCTCCGGCACAACGGAGAGCAGCAGGCCAAGATCCGGACGAATGGATTCGAGCATTTGCGGCAATTCCTGCCACTGGTACTGGGGAATTACAAAGACGTGTTTCAGGCCGTCGAATTCGCGGCCATACTCTCCACACCCCAGCAGGAACAAATCCGCAAAAGGCCTGACTCTGGAGTGAATAGTCCTGAATAAATCCAAACCTTTGTGAGGAGCCAGGCTGCCGAGCATCACGATCCGCAAGCGCTGGCCGGCCGGGTAATCCAGCCGTAGCGGCGGGGCTTGAAATCTCGGCAGGCCATGCGGAATCACCTCAAAGGAATCCTTAAGTTCGGGAGCCAACTCGGAGTAGTGGCGCGCCACCGAAGGCGAAGGGGCGATGATCCGCACGCGGCCCCGCAACACGCGTTCGGAGAATGCCTTCCGCAATGAAATCCATTCCGAAGGCGGTCCACTCCGAAAGAAACGATGATTCACATTGCCTTCCGTGCAACAGCGCAGGTCGGCTTCCGTGCAATGCCGGCAAACGGATCCGAAGGTGATGTTCAACGCCGGGCAGAAAGGGTAAAAGTCATGGGCGATCAGACTTGCCGGCACCCCTGCTTCCAATGCGTCGAGCGAGTGACCGATCAGCGAGGAGATTAAGATACTGTCGATCCCGTAGCAGTCGATGATCTCGGCCAGGCAAGCCTGGTAGCCGGAATGGGTGATCGCGGTATGTTTGATACCCGGCGTGAGTTCCCACTGGCGGACAGGGCTTTTGTCATCGATATTCTCATAAAGGTGCAATTCCAATCCGACTGAATTCCCGCCCCCGATGGCCCTCAGCACCAGATTGGTGTGGTCGCGGTCCGCGTGGCAGAAGTCCGAGGCCCAGCGCTCCAACCCGCCGCCCCAGTTATGGAGAATATGCAACTGACGCCCGCGGGCGCGCTCCCGCACGTTCTTGAACGGAACCTGGGCCCTTCCAGCTACAACATCGTTGACATGCTGTGCCAGCTCTTCCTCAATCGGCCCCACCGCCGAGGATGCCTCCTGAGCCGGCTCTTTGAGCGTCCCGGCGTAGATATGATCCGCCAACGCGTGCGACCAGCGGAAACGGCGGCAAGCCTCTTCGAAGTCGTGAAACGTGTTCAGGTTGGTTTTGCTCTGAAGTACATCCAGAACAGCTTCTCGTTTGATGTAAAAACAATCCCTGAGGAACGCCGGGATCTCCGGATTTCTGCGCAGACTGTACCAATAGCAAGCGCGGTCGATGAGGTCCACATTGTCCGGAGAAGCGGAGATCCCTAAACGAGTGAATGCCGAGGACTCATTGATTGGCGAGACGGTGGCCACCCCGCTGCTTCTTTCCGCCGACCATGCCAGACGCAAATCCCACAAATCAGGCAAGAGGACATCCGGGGTGAGGAAGATAAAATCCCATTCGCCCTGACTTTCTTTGACAACCACAATAAAGGCCTGCTCATGCGACGCGCCGTCGGGTAGGGCCAGTTCGCTCCCGGAGCCAACCACGTGAAGGTTGGCACTCTGATGTGTTATGCGGCGCAGATCTTGCGCAAACTCCGCCGCCACGGCAGGTTCAACTCCGCACACGGAAAGATAGATCCGGTAGTGCAGCTCGCGCGACCGGTCAGGCTGCTTTCCCAACGGCGCTTCCATCTTTCGCACCGTACCGGAAGGTGGTCCAGCCGTCACGCCGGCCGTGGAATTTTTGTTATTAAATTCAAACCAGCGGAAGTAAGATCGCCTGGCGCTCTTGGCAGAAAAAGGATTCGGAAACGCCTTTTGCAGATCCGCACGCTGGCGGTAAAGCTTGCGCTGATCCGCGGTGACAGGTTCTCCGTTATCGAAGAAATCATAAATCCAGGGAATGTTCTCACTTTCCCGCTGGCCCATGCGATCGCATTCCGCCAGGTACCAATCTCGCAGCTCGTATAACGCCGGCATTTTGGAGCCGTAGCGGTCCAGCATGGCCTTTTGGGCCCCACTGTCCAGGCCCGAAAAATGATAGAAGTACAACGGCTGTCCGTTCACAGTGAATCCGTCGCGCATGTTCCCCGCAACACTTCGGTGCGTCAGATTCCAGGTGCAAACGTTATAACCCGGGTCTCGCAGGATCTTCAGCGCGTCAAAATAACCGGGGGCAAGATCCACCCAGCGTTGATCTGTGAATATGCCGCGGGGAATGTCGTCGTAGCAGTAGTATTCCAGCCGTTTGGCCCACCAATCGGCAAAGCGGCGCCCCTCGGCGCAGGCGCGGACACCAAGAAAACCGAGATTATATACGCCGTGGCGCAGAGCGGAGAGTTCATTGTCCTCAATTGCCACTCTGTTCTTCTCAGGCTCCGTCAGATGCGGGGTCAGCACCACCGAGGCACGCTCCAGGGATTCCAGCAGCATGTCAAGAGGATGAAGAACCACGATGTCCGGATCAAAATACAAAACCGCTTCGCAATCCTTCCGGTCCAAAAGCCGCTGGAGGGCAAAGCCCTTCACTCCGGTGCAGGTCTCTACAATGGAATGCTGAAAGACCCAGCTCTTCGGGTTTTCCATACCCAGGTCATCCATCCCGATCAAAGCATCGAACGGCTCATTCTTCAGGTCGAAATCGGGGGGAACGTGGTCGGCGAGGACCAGGTGAAAAATGCAATCCGGCAGGTTCCGCTTTACGCTTTGCGCCAGCACGCGCGCCTTGGGTAAGTAGTTGGATATAACGCTGGTGAAAACGTGGATAGACATCTTGGTCGGGCTAAATCTGTCCTTCACTGTGTCGCGCGAGCAAATGCTGGTGGTGGTGATATTGTAACTTTAAAGCTGCTGTCCAGACCGTCAAGCCGGCAGCGCAATGGCAGACGTGCACCTTTAAGAATGCGGGGCTGGAGGCGACGGCTCCACTGGGAGCATGGCTGGACGTTCCGCCATGGAGGCCTTGAGCAGCGCCAGTTCCTGTGTGAGCTTGCGGCACCGCAGATCCGTTATTGAGAGGCGATTGGTTAAATGCAGAATAACCACAAACAGGCTGAGAATCGCTATTATCAGATATAATATTGGGGGATAATGAATACCCATTATGTAGGAGAGGCGATCAAACCCCTGCGGGTAAATCGCAAACCCAACAATTCCCAGGCTGATGAACAAGAGCAATGTGCTGGTGGGTATAAGCACGACCCGGCGGCGAATCTTGGCGATCACCCAGGCGCCTAGAACCAAACCAACAACGAAGGTGAAAACACGGGCGGTGCTCGAAATATGGCCGGGCACGATAACGGTATCCATCGGAACTTACCTTCTGGAAAAGCGGTAGGCGAGCATAATGCTCAGCAAGGAGACGAACATTTTAGGGATGTAGAACAGCGACTTGTACAAACCGTGCATCGAATCGCCCGTAACATCCGCATGCATGGTTACGGGCACTTCGACGACGCGACACCCCCGCATATGAGCATATAGAAGCAGGTCGGCATCCGGAGTCTTCTCGGGAAAATCCGGCATCGAGTGGTAAACAGCCAGGGCCTTGGCGTTCAGGCCCTGAAAACCGGTGGTTGTATCGCAAACACGCCGGCCCATCAAGAGCGATACCAGCCTTGACAGAATGCTGGACGCCCAGCGGCGAGACAAGGGCACAGGGTAGCACTGGCTGCCAGGCAGGTATCGGCTGCCCAAGGTCAAATCGGCGGACTGGTGGCGAAGAGGAGCGATCAGCTTGGGGATTTCAGCCGCTTCATGCTGACCATCCGCATCCATGGTGACCACCATAGCGGCACCGTGGTTCTGAGCATACAGCAAGCCGGTCTGCAGGGCGGTTCCGTATCCGCAATTGAATGGGAGGCTGATGACGAAGGCCCCAGCGGCAATGGCTTCGCCCGCCGTACGATCAGCTGAACCGTCGTCCACTACAACCACTCGAGCTTCCGAAAACTCGCGACGCACGCTGGCTACAACCGCCCTTATACGAGCTCCCTCATTGAAAGCCGGAATTACGACGTAGAACTCATTGCTATTCGACATTGGCATTACTGTAAATCTGCCAGCAAGATCTCCGGCAAGCCAGCTTTTCGAGAGATATCCTCCATATATGCGCGAAAGGTAGTAAAGCGAAAACTCCGTAGGAACTGCTTCAGCTTATTCTCATAACAGGAAACACCACCATACTGTACGAGCGATCCGAATATACCTAAACCTTCGACCCGCGGGCACGAGCGGTCTAACTCCCAGGGATGGCTATAAAATACCGCCGGAACACCCCGCCGCGCGAAACGCTTGAAGCACAACTGCGACAGTGCGTACGGAAGCAGGCGAAAGTAGCAGCCTCCCGAGAAAGGCAACGAGAGACCCATCAATGTAGCCAGCCCGGGAGGAAATTCCATGAGCGAGCCTGATTTCAACTTAATCTGAAACGGCTCACGCGGCGCTTTGCCAATCCCGTAAAGGGGCGTCCTAAAAGGGAAAATACTGGAATCATAGACGAAACCAGCCTGACGAACGATATCCAGCGCCCATAGGGTTCGGCCGGTGATAGACCAAGATGGCGCCCGGTATCCGAGTGGCCGCACGCCCGTCGCGTTCTGGATGGACGCGATCGACTTTTCAATATCCCTACCAAAAACGTCCGCGCTCTGTTCGTAAATGAGCCGGTGGTCGTATCCATGCGACGCAATTTCGTGCCCGCTGTTTACTACCATGGCCACCAGTTTAGGGTGTCGTTCGGCCACTCGTCCGAGGACAAACACGGTGGCTTTGGCGCCCGCTTCGTCCAGCAGATCAAGCATCTTTCGCATGGTGATTTCGATCCTGGGCTGGGCGGTATCACGGTCTACGAGCGCGTCCAGCAAGTTCGCATGGTACCAATCCTCCATATCGATCGATAGTATATGTGGACCCGGCCTTTCGACACCGTTTGAATTATGAGGCATGACTCAGGAGGTATAGCTAAGTGTAGTCGTTTATGTATACCTTTGGCGCGAAGATGCTGTCAACAGCACTGAGCGAACAAACGCAGAAATGGGTCAAAATGTTTAGAAGGATTCAGTTGAGCGAAACAAGCGTGAGTTGCGCCTATTGTGACGGCGTCGCGACTCTGCGGTACAGGAACCTGAGGCACCCCGTGTGGCGCGACGTCGGCAAGGTGGATCTCTATTCTTGCCGGCGTTGCGGCAGCCTGACGACATGGCCCTTGCCTTCAGAGGAACTGCTGGAGCATTGTTACGCGCGATACGGCCAGGAAGGCTACCCGGAACACAAGGCGCGAGCCAAGAAAGATTCGTCCCAGTTGCAGTGGTATCGAGACATCGTTCAGCATTTTGCGGTGCCTTCACTAGCCAACCTCCGCGTGGCCGACGCCGGCGCTGGTGAGGGCCTTCTGACGCGAGTTCTGTTGACAGATCTCGACGCGGGCAGTGTGGACGCATTCGACTTTCACCCATGCCCGGCTGATCTTCACGAAAGTGTTTCCAATGGAAAGCTGGTTTGGCAGCGGACGGACCTCAACGCGGAAGACTGGGCCAGTGCCAACGATTACGACGCGGTCTTTTGTACGTCGGTGATCGAACACGTCAGGAATCCCTTTGGTCTGATTCGGAATCTCTGCCGTATTTGCAAGCCAGGCGGACATGTTTACGTGCTTGGACCGCGCGTTGACGCCCTGGCGTACACGCTGCTCGGTTCGCGTTGGCCGTACATGATTCCGGGCGAACACCTTTCGGTTCCGAGCCGCAATGGCCTGGAGCGCATGTGTGCCAGGCTGCAACAGCCCAGGGTTCAGGTAAGGCCAATTCCTGTTTCCTACTCGCTAAAATATTTGGTTGGCGCACTATTTCGCATTCCTGTGCCGAAGGCCCTCGATTTAGTAGTGAAGCTGCCTTTGGGCGCCTTTACTATGGACATTACCAAGCAGGCGGCGGCCCAAAGTTGCCCGTATGATAATCTGCGCATAGCACACAAAAGTACGCTATGACGCGCCAAGAGCTTACTGGTTTCCTCTGCGAAGCCTTCGAACTACCGCCGGGCAGTTTCGACGGCCCGCAGCTTATTCGAGATGTAGTGGAATGGAATTCGCTGGCCGTGATCGGGCTGATGGCATTGGTGGATGAGCATTGCGGCGTGACACTTTCGCCCGAGCGCGTGATGGCCTGCACGAGCATCGACGAGCTGCTGGCGTTGACGTCGCCCAAGACCGGAGTAGTCTGACACCGCCGGATGATTAACCCCATGCAGTTGGAGGGACGCCGCGTGCTAATCACGGGAGCCTCCTCAGGTATCGGGCGGGAGACCGCGGTTCTGTTAAGCCAATTGGGTGCACAGATGGTCCTGGCTGGGCGCGACGAGACGCGGCTCCAGCAGACTCTGGCATCCCTGGAAGGAACCGGGCACCGGTCGGAACCGTTTGACCTTACTCGCTTAGAAGAGATCCCGCAGTGGATGAAACGAATTACCGGCGAGACTGGACCGCTGGACGCCCTGGTTCATAGCGCCGGCGTCCACGCGGCCATTCCTGTTCATTTGCTCAGTGCCGGCAAGATTGAGGAAATCCTGCGTGTCAACGTGAGTTCCTCAATCATGCTGGCCAAGGCGTTTCGGCAAAAATCTTGCCGTAGGGAGAAGAGCAGCATGGTATTTTTGTCTTCCGTGAGCGGCTTGGCGGGCGCGCCCGCGCTCTCCGTTTACGCGGCGAGCAAGGCCGCGCTGCTCGGAATGGTCCGTTCGCTGGCGGTCGAATTGGCCCAGGAAGGCGTGCGCGTTAATTGCGTTGTGCCGGGTTTGGTGGAAACAGAGATGACGGAGCGGCTGCGGGCCAGTGTCACGCCCGCCGGATTTCAAGCCATAACGGCGTTGCATCCGTTAGGGATCGGATCTCCCCGGGATGTGGCCTTCGGCATCGCTTTCCTGGTGGCTGACACGGGGCGCTGGATCACCGGCTCGGGATTGGTCATCGACGGCGGATACACAGCGCAGTAGTGATCGCTCACCGGCGCCCTTGGGTAAAATAGTTCTTTAATGATCCAGGCAGCCGTGAGGACCATCGAGTATCATCTTCCGGAAAATGTTTTAACTACGGCCCAGCTGGCGGCGGAGTTTCCAGAATGGTCCATTGAAAAGATCGAAGCAAAAACTGGGATCAGCGAACGGCACATCGCCGGCAAAGATGAATGCTCCTCGGACTTGGCCTTCTTAGCGGCCCAGAAACTATTCGCTTCCGGAGCCTGCGCGCCTTCCGACATTGACTTCCTCTTGTTGTGCACGCAAACTCCGGACTACTTTCTTCCCACCACGGCCTGCCTGCTGCAAGACCGTCTGGACATTCCAACCACGGCCGGCGCTCTTGATTTCAATCTTGGCTGCTCGGGCTATGTATACGGCCTGGCCCTGGCCAAAGGCTTGATTGAAACCGGCCAGGCCAGCAACGTTTTGTTAATCACCGCGGAAACTTACAGCAAGTTCATTCATCCGTCCGACAAGAGCGTTCGTAGTATCTTCGGCGATGCCGCCGCCGCTACATTGGTGCAAGGGATTGATCTGGATCGGCCGGCCATTGGCCCTTTTGTATTTGGAACGGACGGGAAGGGCGCCAGCAACCTCATTGTGCGTTCGGGAGCTCTACGCCGGCCTCCGCCTTCCGATGAGGCCGCGACAGAATCGGGTGCACCCGGACCAGGGAATTTGTTCATGGACGGAGCCGAGATTTTTAATTTCACTTTAAACGTAGTCCCTCGCTGCATTTCCGATCTACTCTGCAAGGCAGGCAAGACTGTCCAAGATATCGATTTGTTCGCGTTTCACCAAGCCAACCACTTCATGCTGGATCACCTGCGCCGGAAATTAAGGCTGCCTAAGGAAAAAGTGCCAATCAACATGCAGTACTGCGGAAATACTGTATCGTCGACTATCCCTCTGGTGCTCCGGACGGCCCTGCTGGAGGGCCAACTGAAAACCGGCGCGAGAATCGCCCTGATCGGTTTTGGCGTCGGATATTCGTGGGCCGGCACACTGATCGAGTGGATTTGAGACTCGCTACTTCGACGTGAAAGAATACCGCATTGGCCAGGCGTCTCCCGCGGACGCCGGCGACGTTTACGATTTTCTTTTTCAGAACGGACAGGTGCATCCCGACCTGGATCGTGAGCCCGCGATGGCTTGCTGGAAACAGCAGATGTTTGGATCGCCGGATGCCCGATATACTCTTCTGGCGCGTGACCCGGCGGGAAACATCGTGGCGCACTATGGGCTAATTCCGTTTCAGTACACCGTGCCATCGCGAACGGCTCGGGGCGGGTTCATGTGCCAGCTTCTGGTAGCGCCGTTTTATCGGGACACAGACCTGTTCTATCAATTGGAGAGGCAGCTTCTGCGGGAATTTAAGAGCCACGGATTCGATTTCATTTACAGTTTGATCAACTTGAAGCCGGTTTTGAAAGCTCATCTCGCGCTGGGATGTGTAAGGGGCCACGATTTGCACGTTTATGCGTTCCCAACCGGAGCCGGCACGTTATTTTCCTCCGGCATCGGCCGGCTGCCGGTCTCAATTCAACGGCTGGCGAATTTCGCCAGCGCAACTCTCGGCCTTGGGATTGTTCGAGTGGCATCCGCTGTGCGGCAGAAACTGCCGGCGCGTGAAATCACCCCCGTTAACTTGGACCGGGAGTTGCTGGCCGAGGCACAAAAGCATTGGCCCATTCATGCCTTGCGTAACGAGAAGACAATTGCCAACCGGTTCGCGCCGTTTGGACGGCGACGCTATCGAATCATCGCCGTGGGCGAAGGGGCCAATCTGGGCTATATTGTGCTTCGCCAAACGCGCTTGCGCGACTTTGCGGCCACCGTGGTGGTAGACCTTGTGGCGCCGCTGGAAAACGATCGCGTCATTTCGTCGCTCCTACTACACGCCTGCGATGCCG
>Ga0206795_1183_pt1 | contig 10456 bp, 10 predicted proteins | sample Alteio_BWOrgCont_71_FD_152872 | JGI IMG/M metagenome (GOLD analysis project Ga0206795, IMG submission 152872) | Enriched cells from forest soil in Barre Woods Harvard Forest LTER site, Petersham, Massachusetts, United States -... | ecosystem: Environmental > Terrestrial > Soil > Temperate forest >... | reverse complement strand
CGTATGAAAGCCCAACGCGGCTCGTCAACATGTTTGAGAGCAATCAGACCGGGGCCGAGGTTCCATCTGTCCCATTTGGATTATCTGGACTGGAAGAGACTCAATCACGTCTTCAGCTCGATGGCGGAGTACGAGCAGGACGACCTTATGTTGAACACGCCCACAGGCACGCAACAAGCCAACGGAGCGCGGGTGAGCGATGGCTTCTTCCGGACGCTTGGGGTGATTCCGGCGATGGGTAGAGATTTCTATGACGGCGAAGATATTAAATCGGCTTACGGTACCGTGTTGCTGAGCTACGCTGCGTGGCAGAAGCGGTTCGGTGGAAGAGCGGACGTAGTTGGGCAGACGGTAACTCTGAATGGGACTTTGGCGAGCGTCATCGGAGTGTTGCCGCGCAACTTTCATTTCGCTCCGGCGGGACCGGCGGAGTTCTGGCTGACGATCGATCCATCGAGTAACTGCAACAAAAGCAGAGGTTGTCACAATTCCTTTGGAGTCGGCCGGCTCAAAGAGGGAATCTCCCTCACTGCGGCTGACGCGGAGATGAAGGGGATCGCGGGGCAGTTGCAAAAGCAGTATCCCGATTCGAATCTCACCCGCGGCGCGCTGGTGCTACCTCTGACAGACGTGATCGTTGGCGACCTTCGCCCAATTCTGCTGGTGCTGTTGTGCGGCGCAGGGTTGTTGCTTTTAATTGCCAGCGTGAATGTTGCGAGCTTGTTGCTGGTGCGTTCCGAAAGCCGGAAACGAGAGATTGCGGTGCGCGGTGCACTGGGGGCGACGCCGGGGCGGTTGATTCGCCAATTCATGGCGGAAGGTCTGTTTCTGGCGGCGAGCGGCAGCGTACTCGGTATCGCATCTGCCCATGCCGCGACGCAGATTCTCCTGAAACTGCTTCCGCCGGAGAGGCTCGCGGAGATGCCGTATTTGTCTGGAGTTGGGCTGGACGTTCGTGTGGTGCTGTTCGCCGGCGTAATTTCACTGCTGGCTGGCGCGATATTTTCTCTTACCCCGATGCTGCGGCTGTCATTGGTGACCGTGCAGCAAGGCCTGGCGGAGGGAGGACGGGCAGGCGCGGGTGTCGTGTGGCGGCGCTTCGGCGCAAACCTTGTCGTCATCGAACTTGCCACGGCCATGATGCTGCTGGTGGCTGCCGGTTTGCTGGGTAAGAGCTTCTACCGGCTGTTGCATGTGGAGATGGGTATACAGCCGGAGAATCTGGCTATGTTACAGGTCTGGGGACCAGCCTCCAGCTATGCGAAGGATCCGCAAAAGGTTGCGATGGAACGGCAGGTCTTGAGCAAGCTTGCGGCTATTCCGGGAGTGAAATCGGTTGCTGTCTCGAGCGATCTGCCGGTCGGGGATGGTGATGGTATCAAGGCGATCGGAATCGTCGGTAAGCCGAACCTGGGAGATTACAACGAGGTGAACGACCGGGAGGTGAGTTCCACCTATTTCACGACCCTGCAGGCGCGGCTGTTGCGAGGCCGATATTTCACTGAGGCGGACGATGCCTCCCGGCCAGGGGTAATAATCATCAACGAGACGTTCGCGAAACGCTACTTCCTGGGGGAGAATCCGTTAGGAAGCCGCATTAACTTCGGCGATGTAAAGTCTGTGCTGGAAATCGTCGGCGTCGTGGATGACATTAAAGAAGGGCCGTTGGATATCGCTACTCGTCCTGCGATGTATATGCCCTTTGCTCAGAGCCCGGACAATTCCTTCTTCGTGATCGTGCGCACGTCGCAAGATCCGAAATCCCTGCTACCTGCAATGGAGACCTCGATTCATGAGGTAGATCCCAACATTGCCACTCATAACGGCGTGACCATGACCGACCACATTCGCGACTCGCCGGCGGCCTACCTGCACCGTTCCTCGGCGTGGTTGGTGGGAGGCTTTGCCACGATGGCACTGTTGCTCGGAGTGGTGGGGCTGTATGGAGTGATTGCATATTCGGTAAGCCAACGGACGAGGGAGATCGGCATCAGGATGGCGCTTGGCGCGCAACGGTGGTCTGTCCACCAGATGGTTTTGCGAGAAGCGGGTTGGCTCGCCACTACCGGAATCGCAATTGGAGCGATTTGCTCGTTGGCTGCCGCCACACTCTTACGTGGTTTGTTGTTTGGGATTCATCCATGGGACCTTCCAACCTTGGGGGGAGTGGCCGCAGTTCTAGGTGTTTCGGCCCTCCTGGCGAGCTATATTCCCGCGCGCCGCGCAGCGTCGGTCGATCCGGTGATCGCGCTGCGTACCGAATAGAATAGAGTGGCGGTGGTGAATCTCGAGGTTGTCTCTTAAATCAAATCGCCGAAGCTCGCTTTGAGCAAATCTGATCTCGAAACGCGAGCTGGCCTGAAGTCATTGTTCGACAAGAACGTCGTAGCTGGTCCTTGGCCGGCTGAAGGTCGATCTTCTACCAACGCTTTTAATTGTGGGCCGATTATCTTTCATGGAAACGCAGAACGCGCCGATCCCTTGCTGGGCGCCTGCTCGCGCAATGACGATCGAAAGCAATCCACTTGATTTCATAACACTGTCTGCTTCATTGAGGGCCGGTTAGACTCTGGAGCATCGACGACCGAAGGTTCAGGAGAAGGAGCCGAACATGATCATCATAGGAGTGGATTATCACCCAAGCAGCCGATCGCTGCGCCTATCGTCGGAGGCATGATCACCTCGACCATTCACGTCCTCATCCTGGTGCCTGTCTTTTTCGTCATGATGAAGGAACGCGCGCTGAAACGAGGAAAGCTAACTCCCCTTGTCACGTCGGAGTCACTCGTTACATCTCAATCGTAGGAAGCGTTCGGATGCTCGCAGCAATCGGTCACGCTCTGATGATGTCGTTCGCAATGACCTGGGAGATTCTTTGGGCACTGATTCTCGGCTTCGGGCTCTCTGCAATCATCCAGGCTGTCGTGTCCAAAGAGGAGATGAGCCGATTGCTGCCCGACGACTCGGCTCGCACGGTAGCTGTGGCGTGCGGCTTGGGGGCAGCATCATCTTCCTGTTCCTACGCCGCCGTCGCGCTCGCACGCTCCATGTTCCGCAAAGGAGCGAACTTCACGGCGGCAATGGCCTTTCAGTTCGCTTCCACCAATCTCGTTGTCGAACTCGGTATCCTGCTGGCCTTGCTCATGGGCTGGCAATTCACTCTGGCCGAGTTTACAGGCGGACCGCTCATGATCGCGATCATGGTCCTCTTGTTCAAGGCATTCCTGACACCCAGGATTGTCGAAGCCGCGCGGCAACAAGCTGACAAAGGCATCCAGGGACGCATGGAAGGACATGCCGCTATGGACATGTCTATTCACGAAGGAACCATCTGGCAAAGGATGTTTTCGAGACAAGGGAGGACTGCGATCAGCCACTTCTTCGTCATGGACTGGGTGATGATCTGGATCGATCTTGGCGGAGGACTACTCATTGCCGGAGCGCTTGCGGCTTGGGTGCCGCAGCGCTTCTGGCAGGCATTCTTTCTACAAGGGCACCCGATTCTGTCGAAGCTTTGGGGACCCCTTGTTGGCCCGATTGTGGCCATCGTTTCATTCGTCTGCTCCATCGGAAATGTGCCTTTGGCTGCGGTGCTGTGGAATGGAGGCATAAGCTTCGGCGGCGTGATCGCGTTCATATTCGCCGATCTCATCGTTCTTCCCATTCTCGACATCTACCGCAAATACTATGGACTGAAGATCAGCGTATTTCTGCTGGCTATCTTCTACCTCGCAATGGCAGCAGCGGCGCTTGCGGTGGAATTTGTCTTTGAGATATTGCATCTGATCCCCCAAGAACGAAAGGCTCAAATCGTCGAGGGGACCATTCGCTGGAACTACACAACCATTCTCAACATAGTCTTTCTGGCGCTTGCGTTGGTTTCGGTGATTCGCTTCTTCCGCACGGGAGGGCCTGCGATGATGCGCATGATGAACCGTTCCGGTCACCATGAATAGAAACCTTCCCGACATCTCCACCACGGTCATCATGCGCAGATCAATTCCTCACAACCATAGGAGAAGCAATGAGCAAGTCGTCCCCAGAACGGAATAAGGCAATCGTGCTCGAAGCATTTCGAGAGCATTTCCAGTGATCCAAGCGCTAGCTGGAAACTTCCCGCGATGAGCCTAAACCTCTGATATCTACTCGAGTAGCGGCGGTCCGGCAACCTCCAACTTCCGGCGCGCCGAACACACTGGCATCGGCGGTGCGATCATTGAAAACCCGTGAGGCGTGCCGTTCATCACGCCTCACGGGTTCGTGTTCCCAATTGTGCGTGCCGTCGCTTCTGGGAATCAAATCGAGCTGAGACCAGGCAAATACCCAGGGAACGAATGCCTTTATTGCCCGGAGCGGTCGAGTCTCAATCTCTGCAAAATCAGATAGGCATTTACGGGCGCATTGGATTTCGGGTGTGTGGGCACGTCCTCTGCAACCGACCTGCCTATGCTTTCGTTAGCAGGGGTCAACAGAATGGCGTGGATGTTGCCCTCATCCGGCCCGCTTCGTACGATTGCCATGGCCCCGATTTGTCCGCGCTCGTTGATCTTGTTAGCCATGGTTAAGTAGAGGTTGGAACTTGCAGGAATCAGCGTGTTGAGGTCGGTCATCACGCCGTCCTGCCAGATAAAGGCATGGGCCCAGTTGAAGTTGGAGTCCCAGTTGCTTCCCACCACTTGGCCCTTGTTGTTGATGCCGCTGGCTATGCCGCCAAAATCTCCCGGCAGAAGGCCGAGGACTGTGAGGCTGTCATTCTGCCAAAGCGCGCCTGATTGGGTTTTGCCATCAGCACTGCCGACTGTCCCAACAATTTGGCCCCGGTCGTTATTGCCCCAGGCAGTAGCGCCAGTTCCGTAGTCAAGAAGCGCGGAGGCAGCGTTCCTTGTCCACGATACGGCGTGACGAATCGTCTGGCTGCAGTTTGCCGTTTGGCCTACGGCTTGACCTAAATCGTTGATCCAATATGCGACCCCGTCTGGATCGCTACCTACCGTCGGAAGAGCATGGGCTTTGCCGTTTTCCCACAAGACCGGCAACTGAGTCCGATTATTAGTTGCGTTAGGCGGGCATGAGGAGTCCACGGTACCGTCTTCCGCAAATCCTACGATTTGTCCGCGGTTATTGATCGCGCTCGCCTGCCCGTTATTACCGCCGAGGGTAGGGAGGGCTTTCATGTGGAAGTCTTGCCACAGAAACGGGCGACACGTAAGGTGGGTGCCGAATCCGCAAATGTCTTCGCCGTTCGGGTCCAGGGCATCCGTTTCGGAATAACCCACTATCTGCCCCCAGTCGTTGATCTCGCCCCAGTTCATGAAACTGTTCTTCCCTCCGAGCGTGCCGAGGTCGACCTGGACTCCGTTGAGGACGATCGCATCGCGTCCGTTTAGAAGTGTTCCAATCGCGTCCTGCTGCCCCGGTGCCGCGTTCCCATCCTGGATCGCCGTCCAGCCTTGATCATTGAGGGTCATGGCGCAACTCATATTGTCATTCCCCAGGGTGCCCAAATCGGCTACTTTGTAGCCCGTTTGAGCACCCGCATCGCTGGCGCAAGCCAGAATAATCGTCGTCACCCACGGTAGCCAGAAATTCCGGAACTTCCGAAGCGTGCTTATATCTCGTTTTCCTCCAGTAGAGTCGTAGTGCCGAGATGACTGACAATCTACGTCAGGTTCGACTCGGCGTTTTGAGAGTTTGCGTGGAATTGAGGTCAGAATTGGTTCACAACCTGACAAATCCTGGTTGAACGACAACTGAGTAAGCACGCGAACCTCCTAACATACCGACCAGTTTGTATATTGCGCAGTTGAAAGTCAAGCACAACACCTGCCTAGACATATTGAGTCGTAACATGCATACTGATTGGTATGCTAGCGAATACAATGGATCTATTAGTAGGTGGAAACAGACCGAGACGCAACGGGCCCGCACCGCGCGATCCGGAGCGCACGCGGGAGCGCTTGCTGCAGGCGGCTTTCCGCGAAGTATACAGATCGGGCTTCCAGAGTGCGGGCCTGAACGCCATTCTGGCCGCAGCCGGGGTCACAAGGGGGGCGTTGTACCACCACTTCGGCAGCAAAGAAGCCTTGGGATACGCCATCGTCGACGAGATCATCGCGCCCGACAATCGCGGCCAGTGGTTGCGTCCTCTGCAGAACTGCGAGGATCCTATCGACGCTTTGATCGGCGCTGTTCAAGGGTTATCAGTTCAGCCCGAGGCTGTGCGCGGCGGCTGTCCTTTGCTCAATCTTGCGCAGGAAATGTCTCCTCTTGACGCGGGATTCCGCCAACGGCTCGCAACAATATTTCGTAACTGGCAGGACGGCGTTGCCGCTGCTTTGCGGGATGGTCAGAACCATGGAAAGGTGCGCCGCGACTTGGAACCCGCTCAAGCAGCTGGATTGTTGATTGCCATGGTCGAAGGTTACGGCTCGCTTGCCAAGAATGCCCAAGATGCAAAAGTGATGGAAGAGGGGATCAGAAACATCGTGGACTGGCTGCGGTCTATGCGCCCGCCGGGCAACCACTAGCGGGGGTGAACGGATCGTGCAAGATGGGCCGATATTCTCGCATACCAACCAGTCTGTACTCACTAAGGCGCAGCCCGGTACGTGCAAGCACAGGACGCCAAATACGGTGACCTGCTAAACACTCAGGACGGCCCCAGAGGCCACTAACCTAAGAATCTGGAACAGGAGAATGGACATGACACGAATCGGAGTATCACGGCGGAAGGCGCTCGAAGCGGGAGCTTGCGCACTGGCTGGAGCGGCGGGACTCCTGGTGACGGCAAGGGCGCGCGCAGAAGCGGGGTCGAGCACGGTAACCGAAGAAATCATCCGGAAGTGGTATAAGGCGTGGGTGGAAAAGGACGAGGGTCAATTCGAGGCCCTGATGGCCGACAACTTTACCTTCACCAGCGCGGCCGGCGACGACCACATCAGCCGGAGCACTTTCAAAACGCAATGCTGGGATACGCAGGCTAAGCTTATCGAGCGATCCGATCTGGAGCGCGTGATCACAAGCGGCGACGAGGCATTCGTGAAGTACCTATGCCACACGACGAACGGTAAATCATTCCGGAACGTGGAATATCTCCGGGTCAAAGGTGGGAAGGTGGAGGCCCTTGAGTGTTATTTTGGCGGGGCGGGCTATCCGTCAGCAGCAAGCAAGGGGATGTGACGCTGTGTTTGCCCGCCTTACGGGTATGGGAGGTATGGGTCGGAAAAGACTGGCGCCTCTTCCAGGATCCAGGGGCTCTCAATCTGAAGTTGGTTTGTCGGCAGAGGACTCACCAACTTCAGATTGAATTTTCCTGAACTTGCAAACTGCTAAACAACTCGCGGAAATGCCGCAGAACAAACGAAGGGAATCGAACATGAAGCTTACGGGATGGATGAATGCGAATATTGTCGGCGCCCTGTCAATCGGCATGCTATCCAGCGGTGCGGCGGCTCAAGGCAAGCCTCAGGAACCCACCCGGGATGTGCACTTGGTAACCGCTTCTACGCCGCGCGAGCGCCAGATCGAACTGGCCAGGAGCGCGGCTCCAACCGAGGTGTCGAGTAAGGCCACAGTTTATGTTCTGGGGCCCAAAGGCTACGAGAAGGCTGTCGAAGGCACGAACGGCTTCAGTTGTTTTATTTGGCGGTCGTTCTCAGGTACAACGCAAACTTCGTCAGCACCGGCGTGCTTCGACGCAGAAGGCAGCCGAACGATTATGGTTGCTTACATGCACAGGGAAGAACTGCGGGCAGAGGGCAAGTCCGAGGAGGAGATCAAGGATGACATCATGAAGGGTTATAAGGATGGCCGCTTCAAAGCGCCAGGGCCGGGTTTCCTTTACATGATGTCGAACGAAAACTATGTCTATGATCCGAGTCCAAAGAAAGCAGTCTCGTGCCCCCGCACCTGATGTTCTATGCGCCTAATAAGACCGCGCAAGACGTGGGATATGAATCGGTATCGCCCACCATGGTGCCTTTTCTGACGACGGGCAGCGGGATAGGAGCGGAATCATTGTTAGTCGTACCTCGCGAAAAAGCCGTCCCAGGGTGACTCCACTGGCGATTCCCACAAGCACTAGTCTAATTGCATCTGTAGGCGTGAGATCAGTCGGTTATTGCCCTGAATAGCGCTCGCTCAACGTCCTTTGCCAACCGATTGACCATCGGATGACAGGATAGTCGTACTCAATCTGCTGCCGCTACAAAGGGGAAACGCATGTTCCGCGTCGATGTGGAGAGTCTGAAGGATTATTTAGATTTCGACCTCAAACGCAAGAGCGACCTTCAAAATCTAGACCGGCTCATAAGACGGTCTGCACCCGGACTCAAGCGATACTTTCACCGAGGAACATCCGCAGGCCAACCCGGGATGAGGTTCAAGATGATCGGATACGGGAAATTTCAATATCTGGCTCGAACCGGGCAATCCGTGGATTGGCCCGCAGTGGGGGTTGCGCTGCAAAAGAACTACATCAGCGTCTATCTATCGGTCATGAACGATGGCGCCTCCCTGATACAGCCTTATGCTGGCAGGCTCGGTGAACTGAGAGTTGGCCGCAATAACTTCAGCTTCGAGAAGTACGAAGATCTGGATGTTGGTGCGCTGGCCTCCCTGTTTGCGGAAGCCGAACAGACCTTCCATTCGGACCTCCGTCGTTGCACTCTTGGCCATGGAGGCACGAAGTCGCTGCGAACTCTTTGATAGAGGCGCATTGGAGTTCCGTGCCCCTTACGATAACTGCGGAGGGAGAATCGAATGTTCACCTTGACGGCGTTTGCAAGTTCCACGGATGGACACACGCCAGCCTCGCTCTCTTGCTAGATCATCTATCTGCGATCTCCCCGGCGAATTATGCGAGAGCGTTACCAGCTTGTTTCAATCAAGCGCAGTCATCCTCAGCATGTGTACATTGCCATCACTAATATCTTCTTCGGCAGCACGGGATTTGGTTGGATCATTTCGCTTCCCTGGGCGCTGAATGGGCAAGCTCGTCATAGTTCAGCCGCCTCACGCTAAACAACAATAGCCTGCCGGATTTCCATGTTGTCCCAGTTGGGCGGAATGTTCGCTGCGTTGGCCATTCGCTGCCTTGGCCAGTAACTATTTCGTGAACGCTTCGCAGTTCTCTTCGATGCACTTAAGCTGTTCGTCCCGTGTCATTCGCTCTTACCTTCGATCAGGACTCAGAATGCTCACGAAGGATTCTCGCTCCCAAATCAGATCCTAGCTTTAGAAGGGAAGCCATAAGCCGTACAAAACCGATCATCACATCTGAAAGCTCCGCATCGGAAATAATAAGATCAGAGATGTTTTTTGGATGCGTTATGCGATCTCTTACCTTGATTGCTCTCTGAAGAGATTGCCACTCAGGCCCCGATACGTCCACTGTGGGAGCGCTGCTGGCTTTTGCTAGCAGCGTAAATGCAAATCTGATGTTCGTCTCAAGTGGAATCTTGGCAGCAGGCTGCTCAACATCGCCTGTAGGCGTCCACTTAAAATCCCGTTCTACGGCGAAGTCTATTTCAGATTCGCTTATGGTCGGCCATTTTGGGTCGGGATGAGCAGCCAAAGCAATCTGCTTTATCACATGGATCACAACTTCAATCGTTGCGGAGGTCACTCTGACAAGCATCCGACGCTCTGATTGAGATAGCTCGTTCGCAGCCCTACCCTTTAGGACAGTATGTACCTCTGTTGCCAGTTCGTTCAGTAACGCATTGGACAGTTCCACCAAGGCACGGTGTTCCGGTTTCATATTCCCACCAGCAATCAGGCGTCCACCCCAGCCGCAACGAACGGCAACGCTCTTGCAGAGTACACCGCCCGGAGTTCTCAGAGTGATTTGGTCACCGTTGTTCCCAGTAAAAGATAAAGACCCCGCCCAAAAAGCTCAAATCGCGTCAGGATACCGCAGCCCACGCCGTCTCTCGTAAATCTGTTTACAGGTTCGCAGAAAGGCGTGTATCTGAGTGAGCACAGGCGCTTGTCGTAGTCACAATTGCATGTGCCGCGCACGATCGGCACAGCTTTTGGCGATTCGAAGTTTTTTCGCAAACGCAAAAAAAGAGGTCAAGGCAGCGAAGAAGCAACGGCGCGAGTACCAGGCACAGGGCGCATTCCGGGCAGCGGACGTTGTTCCATCGGGAAGTAACGCCCCATAAGGGTCACAGTTGGGTGTTCTGCTATGTTTCCCGAACTACCTGACGAGGGTTCTTGTCATCGCGCAGCCGGATGAATTTTGTGTGACGCAGGTGATCCTCACCCGTCCACTCCAGAAACTCGATCTCCGCAACAGCTTCCGGCTTGAGCCAAACGCACTGCGTCATCTTTTCTGCTGTTAGCCCCTCACCCCATCTTCCCGGCTCTTTCTGCGGCAGATTCACAAATGGACACTTCGTTGCCGTCAGGTGCTTGATGGCTTCGAAGACCTGCCGCCGACTGGAAGGAATGA
>Ga0206795_1188_pt1 | contig 10622 bp, 9 predicted proteins | sample Alteio_BWOrgCont_71_FD_152872 | JGI IMG/M metagenome (GOLD analysis project Ga0206795, IMG submission 152872) | Enriched cells from forest soil in Barre Woods Harvard Forest LTER site, Petersham, Massachusetts, United States -... | ecosystem: Environmental > Terrestrial > Soil > Temperate forest > O... | reverse complement strand
GTCCCATTATCGGGATCGGAGAAGGTTTGATATTTATAAACATATTCTGTTAATACCACATTGTAGTTGAAATGCAGTCGGCCCGTGATGCCTTTAGAGAAAGTCAGAGACTGCTGAGCTCCGCCCTCCAAGGTGGTGAGCGTCGAATAGTCCGCAAGCGGAAAAATATAGGCCACTTTTCCGGAAATCGTAAAATCGTAATATTTGTCGCGAAAAATACTATGGTCGGCGACAAAGATAAAGACATCGTCCATTCCCCGCGCCATATCGGACGTGGTTTGATCCGCCTCGCGCAAATAGGAGGCCGTCACTCCGACGCCAAAATCGCTTAAGAACTTGTACTCCAAAGTGGAATCAAATTGCGCCAACGGCTTCGACTCTGGAGCCGGCGACTGCTCACTGGCGATACCCAAGCTAAAGGCGACGGGACCGCCATCAGCCGCAGCATGGGCCAATGACGAAATCGCCAGTATGAAAAGCAGAGTAAGCCTTTTAAACAAACGCAGTCCTCTTCCGAAAATTGTTCGCCATATGTAAAAGCCTTGGTCGCCCAAATCGGACAAACCTCGGCCACACCTTTATCTGATAGACATCAATCAAAAATCGGACCACTCCCACGCCTTCCGATAGGGCGCATAAAGTGCTGTATTTTCAATATGTTATAAATCCATAGCGCTAGTTTGCCTAAATAGACATTATGGCAATAGACGGCGGTTCCAATGGGGTCTTAAAATAAAAAATGCTCGCCAAAGTTCGCCGCCATCCGCTTTACGTCGCGATTTTTATTTTGCTGATCGGCGTCCCCCAATTCCACGCACTCCTTCAACAGTTTCATTTTGGCTTTAGGCCCTTTGTGCAAAATCCAACTCGCGTTTCCTACTCCTGGGACATGTTCTCCAATAAAGTGGATCGCTGCCTAGTGAATTTCGCGGTACCACTTTCCGTAGGTCCGCTGAACTTTTCGTCGTTGAGAGATATCGGCCTCGCATTCGAATGGGACATTATTTTTGATCGCGTGGAGGATTACACCGCCGTAACCAGAGCTCTCTGCCAAGCTTCAAGTCACCAAACCAATTCCGCAAAACTTCACTGTTTCACTTCCCAAGGCCAGGAGCTCGAGGATGAAATCCCTTGTAACTGATTTCAAAAACTGGTGCCAGACCGAAATCCCTGCGCGCCCGCTGCGGGCCTTGCGCAATGCCTTTGCTGCCATTTGGTTAGTCTATGATCTGATCGATTTGACTACTGGACAGACCGCAAAAAATGCTTTTATTTTGGGCATGAATCTCGACCCGAATTGGCTCAAAAGCTCTCAAGTTATTACCATTCTTTGCGAGGTCGGAATTTTGCTCGGATGGCAATCCCGGTGGTTTTTACTCGGCGCATGTGTATCGCGAGCATGGCTCGGAACCATATATTCATTGAACGACTTTCTCTATTTCACCGTCGTCGCCTTGCTACTTGCTCAAGCCGACTGCGATGCGGGCGTGGAAATGACTCCCAGGTGGCCACGCGATTTACTTTTGTTGCAAACAACTTGGATGTATTTTTGCTCCTCTTTGTTGAAAATGAATCCCGACTTTCTCAGTGGCGGCGACCTTTACGCACGCGGAAATTATGTGGCGCGGGCCCTTCCATTTTTTTATCCAAAATTCTATGTCAGTTGGCTCGGCCACATGAGTTTTGACTCCGCATTAGCCTGGACGGCTGTCGCAATTGAGCTCCTCTTAGCCATTTTGCTGTTGTTACTGACTTGTCGATTCCACAATCGCGGGCTGCGCAATCTAATTCTAGTCCTGACTTTGGCGGTGCATATTTTCGCGGCCTACGCTTACAATGTTTTCTTTTTCGGAGCCAGCCTCATCGCTCAGGTTTATTTCCTCACGCTGTCCCGCGCGGAGGAATGAATTTCTCTTGAGAGACTGCACTCAAAACTGCTTAAATATTTGTGCAACAGCAACACTAACCGAAAGAAGATCTATGAAATATATCTTATCGCTCTTGGCCACATTGTGTTTTGCCTCCCACGCGTTCGCCGCAGATCCACCTGCCGAGGGCCCCTGTAAAGAAATCGTCGATGCCTGCGAAAAAGCTGGATTCGTAAAAGGCCAGTGGAAAGAAGGCTCGGGCCTGTGGGTAGATTGCATCGATCCTATTATGAGAGGAACAGCTCAACCCAAAAAGGCCGACAAACCTTTGCCCACAGTGCCAGCCAACCTCATCGCGGCTTGCAAAGCTAAGCACCCGAATTTCGGCCAACAACAAGGCAAAGGCCAAAAACCAGCCAACGCACATTAATTTATTCCACGTTTTCCAGAAGGCCCCGGACTAAAGGCTCGGGGCTCCACAATTGCATCGCCTCTCAACCTACATCTCCAATTTACCGAAAATAAGTGCGGACCTATTCATTTTTTGATGGAGGAATCCGTGGCTAAACACATTTATCGTGCAACCTTAATTATAGGCTACTGCGCGGTTCTCAGCGCCTGCGGAGGTTACAATTCGACCACCACCTCAAATACCACAATAGAGGATTCCTCGGCCAGCGGCGCCGCCGCATCGGCAGTGGGCGGAGCCCTTGCCGACAGCTCCGCAAACGGGAGCGTTTCGCAATTCCGCTACTACTCTCCTAAAGCGATTTTAATTTCACCATGGCTCTCTGCAGTCGCCAACGCGAGTAACGCCTCCTGTCCCACACTGGTTTCTGGAGCCAGCTCGGGCGCCAACACCTGCGCCTCTATCACCGGTGGAGCCTTGCTTTATTACAGCAGCTGCAGCTTTGGCAGCTCCACTGCCACGTGGAGCGGATACATGGATATCACCTTGGCCAATGCCTCCAGCACCGTCGACTGCATTCACTTTCCAACCCCAACCACCGACACGCTCATGCGCCAATTCGTTAATTTATCCGGCACTCAACCTTCCACCGGAACTCGCACCTCTGCATCGGGACCTGTCGTGACTATGGATGACACCACGGCCACCATCATTGCCAATTACGAGGGAGATCACTTCGACACCACGGGATACAGCACGTTTGGTTATACGCCATTTGGACCGGGAGCGGCCGGCGGCGGCAAAGAGGTCGTATTCGATGGGAGTGGCAAGCGCACTTCGGTCACCGTGGTTGAGCAAATTAAAGCCACCGCTGGCTTGGTCACGCTGTTCAAACACACAGTCGCCGGAACTGTAAACATCAGCGAATCCGGATCGGGCAGCGCGAGCGAATGGACCGCGAGCGCCGGCACCGTCACCAGCGGCTCATGCACTGGTGGCATAACCGTATATCACGACCTTGTGGAAATGGCGGGCAACACTTGCTTTGCAAACGTCAAATACAACACCACCTGCTGCACTCCCGTTTCGGGAACGATCACCACCACATTCTCCAAGTCTACGCAAAGCCCAACCAACGCGATAACCACAGCCATGGCCGGAAAGAGTGAATCGCTAACGTTCAATGGCTGTGGAAGTGCCACTTGGACGACTTATGCCGGCAGCACAATCGCCGTTTCGACGAATTATTGCTTTTGATTCTATCTAAACAATTCTTGCGGACTGGTGGAGATAGTCCTGGCAATCACTTCCGCCAACATGCGCGACCGATTTAGGTCCGACTCAAGATTCTCTATGGTTCGCGCAAAAATCTGCTGCCAATTGCTGAGGTGCTCTTGCCAACCGCCCTGAAAGCCGAATAGGTCAACTATTTCCTGAGACCTGACGCCCACACGATCTTTATTTTTCACGTTCTCGAGGTAAAGGTCGCCCGTCGACCAATTGGCGTGTGGGAAAACCAAAAACTGTGTCGCCGCCCCAGGCTTTTTCATGTCTTCCATAAATGACTTCACCAGACGTAGACTTTCTTGCGCATGCATATAAGCCAAAATGGCTTTCTGCAAGGAACTCCTTAGTTCCTCCCGAGCTTCTTCGCGATCAATCAGATGCTTCGTGTTCAAATATTCCTGCTCCGACATCATCGCTCGCGAATAAATCTCCGCGGCCTCTACCACCAACATCCAACTTCGATCTGCATCATAGCCAATACCTTCCAGCCAGGAGCTCTGCCAATCCTGAAATATTTCCGTGCGGGCCGCCTTGAAACTGGTGAGATTCATCACGCGCTGATAAGATTCAAGCACGGGCGTGGTGAGAAACTGCGTGCTCACAGGCCCTTGTAAGGCCGGCAAAATTCTCACGGAGGCGGCGGGCTCATAATCTCTTTCCATCTCGGGGTTTGCGCGCCGAACTTGCAAAAGTGTTTGTCCCAACTCCCGAACCACCCAACTCGGCCACACGGGCTTGATAATTTCCTGGCTCGAACAGGCTATGCCTAAATTGCGTAAGGTCAGCGGTGACCCTGAATAGGGAATCGCCACTACGAGTTTGCGACTAAACTCGCGGAGAATTCCGGCCAACCGACCCTGCCACGTTGTCTGATTTGGCAAGATCTCGATAAAAATTGTGGACTTCACCTGTTCAATTTTACTTTCAATCCCGCGCCGCTCGAGAGCGCCCTGCACCAGCTTGGCTGACGCAAGATTCTCCTCCAATGTGACGCCTAAAGTTTTTTCGACAATTACGATATTGTCGTAACGACTAGCCTGTCGCTCCGTTTCCACCAATGGCATCTTGCCCATTAGCGCCGCTATACAGGTATCATCGGCCCAAACCGATTGGCCGACTAGGGCAGGCACAAGGATCATAAATAAACAAAATAACTTTTCTCTCATCGCGCACTCCCTCGTTGACCACGAGAGATATTGCACGGCATCTACTTCGTCAACTCAGTCATACAGTTGACTCCGCCTTAATTCATTTTATCAAAGGAGATCCGTTGAGGCTGCCGAAACTATTTTATTTCGCTAGCTCCGCCCATATAGGATTGTAAAACCTTGGGAATCTTTACGCTGCCATCTTCCTGCTGAAAGTTCTCAAATATCGCAATCAGCGTTCTACCAATCGCAAGACCCGATCCATTTAAGGTGTGAACAAATTGCGGCTTAGTCTTTGGTCCCTCGCCCTTAAAGCGGATATTCGCACGCCGCGCTTGAAAATCTTCAAAGTTCGAACACGAGCTGATTTCCCGATAGGCCTTCTGACCCGGCAACCAAACTTCCAAATCGTGGCACTTCGCCGCGCCAAAACTAATATCACGCGTACACAAACTCACCACGCGATAGGGCAGTTCAAGACGCTGCAAAATCTTCTCGGCGTCCGCGGTCAGGCGTTCGTGTAATTCATATGATTTATCGGGATGAGCAAACATCACCAGCTCCACTTTGTTGAACTGATGCTGTCGGATCAAGCCCCGAGTGTCCTTGCCGTAGCTCCCCGCTTCCGAGCGAAAACAAGGTGTGTAGGCTGTGAATTTGATCGGCAATTCGCTTTCCTTCAACATTTCGCCGGCGAAAAAATTGGTCACTGGCACTTCGGCCGTGGGCACCAGGTGATAGTCCGTTCCGCTCAAATGAAAAACGTCATCCTTTAACTTAGGAAACTGTCCTGTGCCCACAAAACTTTGCGAGTTGGCGATAAACGGAGGAATCATCTCCTCATAACCATGCTCACGAGTGTGAAGATCCATCATGTACTGAATGAGCGAACGCTCTAGCTGAGAGGCGCCTTTGCGCAAAAACGTAAAGCGCGCGCCTGTCACCTTGCCAGCGCGTTCAAAATCCAACACGCCCAATTTTTCGCCGATTTGCCAATGCTCTTTCGGTTCGAACGAAAATTCGCGCTTCACACCCGAAGCGCGCACCAGCTGATTGTCTTCCGCGCTTTCGCCCACCGGAACCGAGTGATGAACCTTATTCGGCAAACGCAAAAGAACGTCATTTACCTCTTGCTCGGCCTTCAACACATCCTGTTCCAAACTTTTCACCTGAGTGGCGATGCCCTGCATCTGCTGCAGCATTTCGCTGGCATCTTCCTTATTGCGCTTTTTGCGAGCAATCTCTTCGCCCACTTTATTTTGTTGAGCGCGTAAAGTTTCTTGTTGAGTGATGATTTGTCGGCGCTTGTGATTCATCGCCAAAAGCTTATCCACCCATGACGGGTCCTCACCGCGATTTTTCAGCGAACGGCGATACTCATCAGCGTAAGTCAGCCCCGTAGTGCCATTGACCTCAGTTGATTCGAGCGCTCGAATGTCGATCATATTGATTCCTCACGCCGTCGGCGCGATCAGAATGTACATGTGAAGCAGAAGGCCGAGCAAGACGCAAATCAGATCAAATATAAGAATATGAGTCCAAGTCCAGGATTTAGCGACCTTTAACAAACACGCCGCAACCACCACTATAACCAAAACAAATGAAATCATTCCGTAGCGGATGATCTCCTGGGCAATCAGCGCCAGAGTCAGCCCCATGATCACTCCGGAAAGAAGCTTGAATAGGAAAAGACCGGCCGCCGAGCTGGTCATCTTAAAACGTTCTTGCACGTTGGAAATCAAGTTGGTCATAGCTCTATTTTATGGAGTTTGTCCGTGCTGTAAAGCGCTAATTCGCGCCTCGATCTGAGCTCGGTCCGGGGCGTCCGGGTCAAATGCAAAATACTGATTGTAGGCCTCGATGGCCTTAATTACATCGCCTTTGATCTCGTAAATCGCGCCATATTCCTTGTAAATATCCGCCATCCCCGATTCTTTAACCGAAGCCACGTTGAGCATGGCCATGGCCGCATCGAGATTTCCAGCCTTTCGATAGCATTGGGCGTTTTTCACATAAATCGACGCTTGCTGGGGTCTCAGTTTGATTGCCTTCTGATATTCTGAGGCGCAGTTGCTATACTGTTGCATCAGGGAATGGGCATCCGCCGCTAAAAGATAGGCGTCTGCCAAATTCGGATTGGCGCGCTTTTCCAGGTCGGTCTGATTCAACGCCTCATGCGCGTCATTCATCATCAAAGCCGCGCGCCCGATTTGGAAGTGCACCAAGGGATAACTCTTATTGATGGTCAGCACGCGCTGAAATTGAACGATCGCCTCCTGAGGCTTTTTCAATTCCAAATAGGTGGTGCCAGCCAAGTAAAGAGGATCCGCATCCGCCGGATCAAGAACCGCGGCTCTCAATAATAAATCCAGCGCCTCACCCATGCTGCCTTCGGCGCGCAAAACTTTGGCGAGTTCGACATAGGCTTCTTTCGGCTTTTCCTCGAGCTTGATAATTTGGCGGAAAATCTCTTCTGCCTGTTGGTAACGTTCATCCGCCAAAAGCATCTTGCCCAGTTCCAGCCGATACTCCGTCACCAGCGGATAATTGGTCACAAGTTTTAAAAAGTAATCGATGCCCACATCGACGCCCTGCAAACCAGCCATGGCCTTGGCGTATACAACTTGAGCCTTGCGATCGTTGATGTCGATATCCACAGCTTTGGCCGCGTAGTTGTAACCCATTTTATAATCCTTAAGTGCCAAGCTCGCCTCAGACAAAATGATCTGCGTCGCGACGTCGTTCTCATAAATCTTCATGGCCAGCTTACCAAACGCTATCGCGCCTTGCGCGTTTCCGCGCTTCAATTCGACGAGGGCGTAACCGCGATAGACCTCGTAGCTTTTTGGATTTTGATGCTTCGCCGCCTCCAGCGTACGAGTGGCGTCCAAGAAGTTGTAACGGTCCGCTTGGTATTCGGCGAGCGTCACATAGGCTTCCATTAAGCCGGGGTCGGCGCGAATCGCTTTGCTGAGCCAATCCATTGCCTCCGTACTGAAACTCATTTTCCACAAACACTGAGCGGCCTTAAGCGCCGCATAGGCATTGCGCGGATCCAATTCAAACGCGGCTTTGTAGTGCGCCTGAGCCGCGTGGTAGTCGCTTTCACGGAAGAACTGATCGCCCTCGAGTAAAAGTTGCTGACTGCTCGGCGGCAGCCCCTTCAACTTGTCGACTCCGCCCAAGCGCACGATCAAATTCTTGGCGGCCGCATTTGAAGAATTCATAGAGAACGCTTTTTGAGCATAGCGCAGAGCCAAGCGCTGATCGCCTTTCTTAAGGGCGATTTCAGCCAGACCAAAATAACCGCGCGACAGAACCATGCGCGGAGCTCCTCCCCGATCCAACCCTTGCGTGAGATTGCGTTCCGCCACGTCGAGATGGTTAAAGGCTGTGTATTCCAAAATTCCTAGCTCAATGCGCGCCACCGAGTGGCTGGGGTTTCCCTGCAGAATCTGATTGTAGATATTGGCCGCCTCACTAAATTTTTCGCGTTTAGCTTGAGCTTGGGCTTCCGCCACGTAGGGCAAAGTCCACTGCGGCCACGCATGCTCCGCAGATTGCATGTAGCTCACCGCCGAATCGTGATCTCCCGCCGCTTCAAACAAATACCCCTTAAGATAATAAAATATGATGGCCGATTGGGACTCGCCAGCGCCCGCACTCAGCATGGCCTCAACTAAACTCTGCGCCTCCTGATGCCGCGCTCGCACAATCAGGTCCACGGCCCGGCAAGTCCCTGAATAAAGACCGGCCGGATCCACGCCTGAAGACCATTGCACCATTTGCGCCACTGCTTTGTTGTCGGCGGAATCTTGATGAGCATAGGGCCAAAGTTGTAAGTAGGTGACGCAGAGAAGTGCCATGACCTCTGCATTTTTATTGTTATGCTCGAGTACATAAACAAAATCATTCTCGGCATGAACATATCCGTCAAAGGTGTCCGAAATAAATGCGGTCACCGCCTGGCGTACACGCCCCTTGAGAGAGTCCGGCGCCGCCTGAGCGACATTTTTCTGTGGCGCGATCAGATGAATTCGTTCCTCGTCGGGTGTCGAGTTAAAATAAACCACCGCCGCCAACAAGATTCCACCCGCCAGCACCATGAGTGGAATCTTGCCTCGCGAAAGAATTTGCCGCCAATATTCCGCGCGCGTGTCGACCAATTCGATGTCGGCGATTTTTTTCTCGCGCTTGGCCCGGCCCTTTTTAAGCTTAAGAAATTGCACAGGCTCTTTTTCATTTTCCGAATCATCTGGTCGACGTTGAGTTTGCGTGTCGGGCGGCGGCTGCGCGGCAGGGGCGGTCGGCTCGGCATCGGCTTGAGTGCCTTCCGGTGGTGACTGTGAAGGCCCGGTGATCTCCGTAGCGTGCGCTCGGGTGAATTCGAGAACGCGCGTCTCACGGCTCGGCTCTAAATCTTGCTTCTCGGAAAGCACTTCCAGTAAGCGGTCATAAAATTCAGGCTCCTGAGAAATAGCGATCCACTTCCCGTTGGGGTAGTGAGCAATAGACTCTTCCCCGGAAAATTCGCCGCGTCCAATTTTGTAGAGAATCTTTTCCGTGGTGAACGGGCCGTCGATTTGTCCCGCCGCGTCACGGATGATCCATCGCCTGTTGCTTTGCCCCATACGCCCAGATCAATTCTACACACATCCACAGAGCGAAGCACGGGTTCCATTGTGGGGTCCGGTTTCAAAATGGTGATATCTTATAAGTATATAAATATACTCATGTTAATTCGATTAAAAAAATTCGGGTTTCAATCTGGAACCGCGCCGCTAGCTTCAGCTACAAAATTTTAAGTGTAGAGGTTGGCATCTTGATTGCTTTAGCAATGCCTAGTTTCCGTGGGGGAAAAGATGAAATTACTCGCCTACACTCTCTATGTTGTGACCGTTTTGCTAATCTCCGGATTCGCACGGGCCAACGCCGCGAGCTTACTTCCCATGGGACAATTGCACTTTGGTTTTGATTTAAGTTCACATACCCAAGATGTACGCACTGTTCGTCTTTCATCGCCCGTTCCCACCAAGAGTGCGTGCATTGAACCTGTGAATTACTAAATAGCGACGAGATCCCCAATCTCTCGTCTCTCATGAGTTTCTGGACGCTTCCCCTCAAAACTGCGTCCAAAATTCCCAGCCCGGTCGGTCCCCTCCGCATCGGGCTTTTTTTTGCCTATTTTAAAATATTCCGCGCTTATTCTTTGCGGTGAATTTTGGCGCCGAGAGCGCTGAGTTTGCCTTCCATATTTTCGTAACCGCGGTCCAAATGATAGATCCGGTTTACCGTAGTTTCGCCGCTAGCTACAAGGCCGGCCAACACCAAGCAGGCGCTGGCACGCAGATCCGTGGCCATAACCGGAGCGCCCATCAGCTTGCCGCGAGTTCCACGCACGACGGCCACTCGAGTTTTGGGCGTGATGTCGGCATTTAGACGACCGAGTTCCTGAACATGCATAAAACGATTTTCAAAAACCGTCTCCGTGATGACGCTGGTGCCTTGAGCTTGTGTCATGACCGCCATGAACTGGGCCTGCAGATCGGTAGGAAATGCAGGATGCGGGGAGGTGGTAATGTCCACACCTCGCCATCCGCTACACTTATGCACAGTGATTGACGACTTTTCCACAGAGATTTTGAAACCGCTCTCCTGCAATTTCGCTGAGAGCGCATCCAGATCCTGAGGCTGGCATTTTTCAACGGTGACCTCGCCACCGGTGATGGCACCCGCGAGTAAAAGTGTTCCGGCCTCAATGCGATCAGGAATCACCGAGTGCTCGGCGGGCTTAAGTTTTTCTACGCCTTCAATGCGAACGATGCTGGTACCTGCGCCCTCAACTTTGGCGCCCATTTTATTTAAATAATTGGCAAGGTCGACGATCTCGGGTTCCTTAGCGGCATTTTC
>Ga0206795_1187_pt1 | contig 10630 bp, 10 predicted proteins | sample Alteio_BWOrgCont_71_FD_152872 | JGI IMG/M metagenome (GOLD analysis project Ga0206795, IMG submission 152872) | Enriched cells from forest soil in Barre Woods Harvard Forest LTER site, Petersham, Massachusetts, United States -... | ecosystem: Environmental > Terrestrial > Soil > Temperate forest >... | reverse complement strand
AATGAACTGATCTTTGGCTATTACAAGCAGGGATTGAGTTCTAGTTTGGCCGTTTTCCAAACAGATGATTCGCGTCGTAACCTCAGTAATTTCGCCTACCGTTTGTCTTATAGCGGAACTCAAGGTGCTTGGAATTACAACACTGGCTTTGGTTATTTAAACGATATTCGAGGAACGGAAACGAGTTTGGGCTATGCCTTCACTCCTGGGCAAGTTCTTGATAATCCCAATAATCCTCGAGATGCGGTTTATGACTTCAATGGATCTTTGGGATATGACATTTGGAAATTGGATGCAGAATGGCTTTTCACTCAAAGAAATATCTTAGCAGCGAATGGACTCAATCAAGGAAAGCCCAATGCCTGGGATTTAGACGGTTCAGTGGACCCTCTCGTTCGAGGAAAACCTTTAGAGATCTCAGTGGGATATAGCCGTAGCTACGATCTTCAAAATGTGCCCTTGAGTTTGGCGGGAAATGCCGCTCCAGGAGATTATGCAAGTGCGGGAATTCAATCTCGTTGTCTGGCTTCTGTAACCCGCCCCATTACTAATCACTATGACTTAAGTCTGGAAGGGGGCTACGACCGCTTATACAACGACCAACATACCTATGAAGTGACCGTCCAAAACTCGTTTTATTTCTAGGGTTCTTCCTAGTTATTTTTTCTTCGTTTAAGTAGACTCGGAAATTTTTTAATTCACAGGAAAAGGAAGGGATACGATGCTTAAAAAGTTAGTCACCGTGCTTGCAGCAGTGATATGTACAACGGGATTTAGTTTTGCGGCGACTCAATCTTCATCCTCATCTACGGATTCTGATTTGACGAGTTTAGAAGCTCAAATTAATGCTTTAAACCAACAGTTAAATTCCTTGGAACCTAATAATCTGTTGAGGAGCAATAGCCGACTTTCTGAGATTGGAAACTTCTATCAAAAGCGTCGAGGTGGCGGACTGCGGGGTCTTCATAGTGATGACTCTCTTGGGTTCTTTATCGACTCCCTTCCAACCATCACTTACGAATTGGCTTTGCTTCAAGAATTGCAAGCGCATCCCGTGAACGGTGTCGCTATCGGTGGATACTTCGAACAAGACGTTCAATATTGGAACGGGGATAGCATCACAACTCCAGATGGTGTCCATTATCAGCGAGGTTCGGATGCTTATCTCACCACCATGAATCTGGATGTCTTAGCGCAATTAAATGATTGGAGCATGGTTCTCGTGCGCCCAGAGGTCGCAAATCTCGGAACAAGTACAGAATCTATGTCGATTCATGATGCCTTCATCACTCTGGGTAACTTGAGCAAAACTCCTTTATACGCCACCCTAGGTAAGACCTATGTTCCCTTCGGGGCCTTCACCGGAAGTGCGCCTTGGGCCAATTCTTTGACGAAATCGGTCTTTGAACCCCCTGCGAAGAGTCAAATCATTTTTGGTTACTACCAACAAGGATTGAACTCCAGTATCTCCGTTTTCCAAACGGATTATTCCCGTCGAAATATTAATAATTTTGCCTATCGTCTGTTTTATAGCACTTCGAGAGGCGCTTGGAATTACGGTGCTGGAGCGAGCTATTTAAATGATACGCGAGGACTCGGGTCTGCCTTCATTCCAGAAGGACCTTTTGACAATTCTGAAAATTCTAGAAACGCTTTATACGATTTAAACGCTACCGTGGGTTATAAGATTTGGACCTTAAATGCAGAGTGGTTAACCCTACAAAGAAGTGTCTTTACCACGGCGGGTTTGAATCAAGGCAAGCCTCAAGCCTGGGACGTCGATGGTTCCGTTTCGCCCTTGGTCCGAGGAAAGACCCTAACGATGTTGATGGGCTACAGTCATACCAGTCATCTTCAAGGACTTCCCATGCAATTAGGGGGATTGGCTTCTCCTGGGGATACGGCAAGCGCGGGATTTAATTCTCAATGGTTAGCGGCCATCATCCGACCCATTACGCCTCATTATTCTTTGGGTTTTGAAGGGGCCTATGACACGCTATATAACGGACAGAATACCTACGAATTCACCGTTGATAACTCGATATACTTTTAATTATGGACCAGGACCACATTCGAAATTTCTCCATCATTGCCCATATTGACCATGGGAAATCGACCCTGTCCGATCGCTTCATTCAGCGATGCGGAGGCTTGAGTGAGAGAGAAATGTCGGCGCAAGTCTTGGATTCCATGGATATTGAGCGAGAGCGAGGAATTACCATCAAGGCTCAGAGTGTGACCCTCAATTACACGGCTAAAAATGGACAGGTTTATAAATTAAATTTCATTGATACTCCGGGGCATGTGGATTTTGCTTACGAAGTTTCTCGCTCTCTTTCAGCCTGTGAGGGAGCTCTTTTGGTGGTGGATGCCGCTCAAGGAGTAGAAGCTCAGACCTTGGCCAATTGCTATACCGCAATTGATCAGGGTTTAGAGGTCTTGCCGGTACTCAATAAAATTGACTTACCTTCGGCAGAACCTGATCGGGTTTGTAAAGAAATTCAAGAAATTATTGGAATTGATGCCAGCATGGCGGTTCGAGCCAGTGCAAAATCAGGTATCGGTATTGATGAAATTCTGGAGCAGATTGTTGAATTGATTCCGCCTCCTCGGGGAAATCCTGAAGCGCCCCTTCAAGCTTTAATTATTGATTCTTGGTTTGATTCTTACTTGGGAGTGGTGTCTTTAGTGAGGGTCAAAAATGGGCAGATTCGAAAAGGAGATAAAATTCGCGTGATGTCCACTCAGCAGGATTACAACGTGGATATGTTGGGCGTGTTTACGCCTAAGCGTAAGGAACAAAACGAATTAGGTTGCGGAGAAGTGGGTTTTGTAGTTTCTGGGATCAAAGACATTCACGGAGCGCCGGTCGGGGATACCCTGACTTCTGCCCGCCATCCTGCAGCAGCTCCCTTGGCAGGATTTAAAAAAGTTCGTCCTCAGGTTTATGCCGGAATGTTTCCCATTGAAGCCGATGACTATGAAGCCTTTCGAGAAGCTTTAAACAAACTCAGTTTGAATGATGCTTCTTTATTTTTTGAACCCGAAAGTTCTCAGGCTCTAGGACATGGCTTTCGTTGTGGCTTCTTGGGCATGTTGCATATGGAAATTGTCCAGGAGCGTTTGGAGCGAGAATACAACTTAGAACTGATTAGTTCGGCTCCCACGGTTGTTTACGAATTGTTGCTGAAGAATGGCAAGATTATTTACGTGGATAATCCGGCGAGTCTTCCTGAGGTAACTGAAATAGAAGAAATTCGAGAACCTATCTGCGTGGCCAATATCTTGGTTCCTCAAGAATATTTGGGTTCGGTCATTAAGCTCTGTGTTGAACGAAGAGGTATTCAAAAGAATTTACAATTCACGGCAAGCCAAGTTTCCGTTACCTATGAACTCCCCATGAGCGAAGTGGTTTTAGATTTTTTTGATCGACTGAAGTCCGTGTCTCGAGGTTATGCCTCTTTAGATTATGAATTTCGACGTTATGAATTTGCGAATGTGGTCAAGCTCGATATCTTAATCAATGGGGATAAGGTCGACGCTCTTTCAACCATTATTCATCGAGATCATGCCCAGCGCCGAGGACGAGAAGTGGTGGAACAATTGAGAGAGTTGATTCCTCGCCAAATGTTTCAGGTGGCGATTCAAGCGGCGATCGGGGGGAATGTCATTGCTCGCTCGACGGTCAGTGCAATTCGTAAAAATGTAACAGCCAAGTGTTATGGCGGCGATATCAGTCGAAAGAAAAAATTGCTCGAAAAACAAAAAGCAGGGAAGAAGCGAATGAAGCAAATTGGAAGTGTTGAAGTGCCTCAAAGCGCTTTCTTGGCGGTATTAAAGCGGGATGGAGGAACTGAGGGGTGAGCCTATTTGAACAAGTCCTAGATAATATCCAGCTGATGTTATTAATGGCCGTCTTAGCGTTTGGGATCATCAGTTTCATTGATTGGAAATTTTTCGAAAAGAAACGACATGCAGCCGTCAAATTGGCCCATCCTAACTTTGCAAATTTGACGAAAAAACAAAAAAAAGAAGCTTTGAAGGGCCCTTATTTAGCGGATTTAGCACGAGAGCTTTTTGGGGTATTGCTGATTGTTTTTTTGATTCGTTCTTTTATTGGAGAACCTTTTCGAATTCCCTCCGGCTCTCTTTTGCCTACTTTGAAGATTGGGGATTGGATTGTGGTCACTCGTTACGATTATCAAATTTCAACGCCCATTTGGTCGTATCCCTTAATCAAAACGGGAGAAGTTCATCGAGGAGATATCATCGTTTTCCATTTTCCAGTGGATCCCAGTGTTGATTTGATTAAACGTGTCATCGGAGTGCCTGGAGATTCCATCGATTACATTAACAAACAACTGTATATCAATGGCCATCCCGCCTCTCTTAAGTGGGTCAAAAGCACTCTCCTCCCTGAGGATTCCTCCACTCAAAAAGTAGAGGAATATGAAGAAAATCTACTGGGAGTGAAGCATTTCATTTTGCAAAGTCCTTGGCTGTCTTCTCCTAATTTTTATCATTTGATTGTCCCTAAAGGGGAGTATTTTGTGATGGGGGATAATCGCGGGGACAGTGAGGATTCCCGGTATTGGGGCTTTGTGCCCGCTGACAATATTGTGGGGAAGGCGCGGTTTATTTTTTGGAGCTGGGATGATCATTATCATCCTCGATTTTCTCGGATTGGAAAGGTGATTCACTGATGCCCAAGCCACTGTCTTATTTTATGGCGGATTTGGCTTATGTCTTTGCGGATCCTAAATTGCTTGAGCGTGCCTTCACTCATCGCAGTGCACATCATTTGAATAATGAGCGCTTAGAGTTTTTGGGAGATTCCATTTTAAATTTTTGTGTCGGCGCTTTGCTTTTTCAAAAATTTCCTCAGCTGAAGGAAGGGCAACTCAGCCGAATGCGGGCCAATCTGGTCAAGGGAGAGTCTCTGGCGAATCTTGCTTCCAAGTTAAAGCTCGGAGATTACCTGATCTTGGGAGAAGGGGAGCGTAAGAGTGGAGGGCAGCAACGCTTGTCCATTTTGGAAGATGCCTTTGAAGCCTTGATAGGAGCTTTATATTTGGATGGGGGTTTGGAGCTGGTTCAGGACAAAATTCAGGCATGGTTTTTGCCGATCTTGGCCAATTTACCTCTGGAAGTCTCTGAGATTGATGCCAAAACACAGTTACAAGAGTTGCTACAGGGCCGTGGAATTCCCCTTCCTCTTTATCATTTGCTGAAGACAGAAGGCTTGCCTCATGAGCAACGATTTTTTATAAGCTGTGAAGTTCCTAGTTTAAATCTTTGTCGAGAAGGTCTAGGACGAAGTCGTAAGGCAGCGGAGCAAGAAGCGGCCATGCAAATGCTGGCAGCTTTAGTCGAGGAGGAGTCAGCTCGTGACGTACCAAAAATCTCATGAAATCTATTTAGATTATGCGGCCACTAGCCCCATGGATCCGAAAGTCTTGAGTGCTATGACAGAGGTCTTGGCCCAAGAGTTTGGAAATCCTTCTTCGGTGACCCATGCTTTTGGGTGGCGAGCAAAGGCCAAGATTGATGAGGCCAGAGCCAGTGTTGCTGAGTGTTTGCAGGCAAAACCCGAGGAAATTATTTTTACTTCAGGCGCGACGGAATCGAATAATTTGGCGATTCTGGGGGTGGCTCATGCTTGCAAAGCACGATCTCAGTCCATTGTGACACTCAAAACAGAGCACAAAGCAACTCTTGCTGCGGTAGATCATTTAAGACAGGAAGGATATAGCGTCAGGCTTCTTGGCGTGGATGCGGCAGGTCGAGTGAAGATGGATGAATTTGAAGCAGCGCTTAAAACTTCCCCCAGTCTGGTTTCTGTGATGATGGTCAACAATGAAACGGGAGTCGTTCAAGACCTCCCCGTTTTGCTGGAAAAGGCAAAAGCGGCCGGGGCTTTTTTTCATGTGGATGCCGCGCAAGCGATGGGAAAAATTCCCGTTGATCTCAGTGCTCTTCCTATTGATCTCTTATCAATTTCTGCCCATAAAGTTTATGGACCTAAAGGAGTCGGGGCTCTGTATCTTCGTTCTCGACCTAAAGTTCCGCTTCGTCCTCTATTGTTTGGAGGAAGTCAGGAACGTTCCCTTCGGCCTGGAACCTTAGCTACGCATCAAATTGTCGGTTTAGCCAAAGCTTTGGAATTGGCCTCGACTTCTTTAGCCCAAGATTTGGCGCATGTGAATCTCTTGTCTCAAGAACTTTTAGGACGTCTTGCTCTGCTTCCCAAAATTCAGGTCAATGGATTTGCAGCCAAGCGGGTTCCTCATATTTTGAATGTTCGATTTTCTGGGGTAGATGCCGAAGCGCTATTGGCTTCTTTACCTCAATTAGCCGTTTCTATGGGCTCAGCCTGTACTTCGGGAACGACAGAGGCTTCTCATGTGCTTTCGGCCATGGGTTTAAGCGATGAAGAAGCCAATGCTTCTCTGCGTTTTTCTTTTGGGAGATTTACTGCTTTGGCAGATATTCGGACTGCCGCCGATGCAGTGGTTGAGGCCGTTGCTCAATTAAGAGCCCTTTCACCCATTTGGGAGCTTGCATGAGTTTGCCTCTGTCTCCTGTTTTGGCAAAAAGTTTTCAAGATTTGCGTTTTCGAGGCTGGAATTTTTCTCCCAGCTATTGGGTTCAGGCAGGAAGTCGTTCGGAAGGAAGATTGATTGAGCTGGCGGTTTTGCTTCCCCATGAAAAAATTGAAGCCATAGGTTTCAAGGCTTTTGGGGATGCTTACACCATCGGGATCTTGTCCTGGGTGTGTTCCCAGGTTTTTGGACAGACCTGGGATTCCCTGTCTAAACTGTCCCTCCCTGCGATGGTAGGGGAGTTGCAGATTCCTTCTCACAAAGTATCTGCAGCAGTATTGATAGAAGAATGTATTCAAAAATTAATGGAAAAAAAAACATGCGTGAAAACGAAGAATTAGAAGCATTACTTTCCCTGGCTAAAGAAGATGAGGAAGCAGACGCAAGATTTATGCGAGAACTTTTAGTGTCTGAAATTTATTTCCTAGGCGAAATCGTGGGAGAGGAAGATGAAGAAGATCCCGATGCCCAGATTTCAGTCGTTGAATGGGAAACGGGAAGTGGTTATCACTTCGTTCCCGCTTTTACTTCTTTGCGAATGTTGGAACAGGGCGTTTCAGAAAATCAGCCTTACATCAAAGTAAAAGCCGCCGATTTTTTGGAAGCGGTGAAGGGCAATGCGGTTTCGATTAATCCAGGGACTGCGCTTGAAAGAGTGGTCTCCAGTGATGAGGCGGAGCTTTTGCTCTCTATCTTTAAACAAAAGAAGAAAAAGAAGACGAAGTAAGGTCTCTAGGACATGTTTTCATTTGTAACCCAGTTTTCAATATTCAGATGATGAACACGAGAAAACTCTTTTTCATTATTAGTGACTAATGTCAGCCCTAAAGTTAAAGCATGGGCTGCGATCCATAAGTCATTATTGCCAATGATTTTTCCTTGTTTCTCAAGAGTTGCTCTGATTTCTCCATAATATTTTGCAACATCGTTTGGCATTGGTAAGGGTGAAATAATATTCGTTAATTCTTGTAGTATGACATGTGATTTTTCGGGGAGACTGCTTTTCTGAGCGCCATACAGAAGCTCCCCATAGGTGATAATGGACATTCCCACTTCGCCTATTTTGAGTAGTCTAAATTTATTTAAAACACTAGGCGGTCTCTTATTGGCGATGTATATACAGATATTGGTATCCAGCAAATAACGTAAAGCCATTAAAGAGATTCCCTTTTTTGTGGCGGGAGATCAGCGCGGCCTTCTTTGAAAAAATCTGCTGGCAGTTGTGTAAGCAATTCGAAGGCTTTCGCTAGATTTTTGGGTATTTTTCGAATAACAACATCGCCATCTCTTTGAAAAATTTCTACTTCTTCGCTATTTATTTGAAATTCTTTAGGAAGCCTAATGGCTTGGGAATTGCCAGATCGAAATACTTTGGTGATTCTCATTTTGACGTCCCTTTAGGTGTAATGACGCGAAGTATATACAGGCCAACTTTGCGTACAACAAGTTTTTCTTTTTCAATTAAACAGGAAAATTACTCGCAATAAGGGCTCGATTTGTTTGATGAATCACATAAAGCTTAGAGCGTTCATTCTGGTTTAAAGATTGGTAAACCGAAATTTTTAACACAATGAACATTCTCGGAGGAGAGGGTTTCCATTGCTGCCAAAAATCAGACCTTGAAATGAGAATACCTTTTAAAGATTGGTGTTCGGCCCCAAAGGAAAGTTCCCCTAAGCCATTGGGATCCATCACGAGAATGACCTTTTGATTCAGGTATACGGGAAGGTCTTGAAAATAATCTTCATAGCTGAAAACACGATCACCTGGAGTCCAGAGGGGGCCTAAAGCAGAAACAAGGGGCTGGGTTGATTTTTGCTCAAAAGCCAAGGGATTCAGCAGAATGGAGTTTTCAAAGGCCCCCATTCCCAGACTTAAAATAAGAACCATGCAGCTCAGGGATTTTTTGAAATAAGCCAAGAAACCCAGTCCAGATAGGATTAAAAGAAGGGCGATAGGAAGCAAAAAATCTTTTAGATGCGCCCCTGGCCATAGGTCCTCAATTTTTCCAAGATGTTGTAGCCAAAAGAGGCTGAAACATAAGAGGAGGGAAAAAGTCAGCAGACCCCATAATCCCCAGCGGATACCCTTGGACGAAGTCTTTAAATCTAATTGTGAAAAATAACTTCCTACTAAGATGCTCATCGGAGGGAAGATGGGCAGAAGGTAGGTCATAAGTTGAGAGTTGGAGAATTGGAAGAAAATGTAAATGAGCCCTAGCCAGAGAAGAAAGAAAGTGGAGATTTTATTTTTGGAGGTATTTCTCTCTGCCCAACGTGGCCAATGAAATTGAATGGCTTGAAAGAGGAAAAATATCCAAGGGAGAAAGCCGAGAAATAAGACCAGAGGAAGAAACCAGAAGGGCTCAGCACGATTGGCGACAGAAGTGAAGTAGCGTAAAAATTGTTGTCGAATAATGAAGTAATGAAAAAATTCAGGATGCTCTAATTGCATGAAGATATGCCAGGGTAGTCCGATGACCAAGACAATCAAAAGGCCAGACACAAGACAGCAGGTTTTTAAGGATCGCCATTCCTGATGGATCCCTATCCAAGTAAAAATAATCAGTCCGGGGAAAATAATTCCGACAAAACCCTTGGTTAGGAGGGCGAGGGCAGAAAAAACATACATGGCCCAGAAATAGCGGCGCCGAAGGGAGCCTTTATTTTGAATGCCTAAGATGAAACACAATAAGGTTCCCGTTAATAAGGTGGAGAGCAGCATGTCGGGGGTGATCGTATGGGCCATGACGAAATACAAGAGACTGGATGCGAGGATAAGCGCGGCAAAAATTCCGCTGCGACGATCCATTAATATTCGGGTGGCGATATAGGTGAAGAGGCATCCGATTAATCCCATGAGGGCCGTGGGAATCCTCTCTGCCCATAGATTGAGTCCTCCGAGTTTTAAGCCTAGGGCTTCAAGCCAATAAAAGAGTATGGGTTTTTCAAAGTAGTTAATTCCATTGATTTGAGGACTGAGATAGTGATGAAGTGCCAGCATCTCTCGGGGGATTTCAACATATCTACCTTCATCGGGAACCTGCAGAAAACGCTGGCCCAAAAGAATCCCAAAGAACAGGCTGATGCCGAGAGACAATAAAAGGCAATCTTTCCAAGCCGAAGTCCATCCCTGATTTTTCATGAATTCAATGTTTCCCAGAGTTCATTTTTTTACCTTCCAAAATTTTAAGCTTTCTTTGGTGGTCAAGAAAACCATAAGCCACTATCATCCTCGCTTTTTTTCGAACGAGAAATGGAGTAGGGGACCAAACGGGTGATGAAGCGATGGATGTTAGGCATTTTGACTTGGGGCTGGGCGCTCTGGGCTCAAGGTCTGGTGATTCCCATTAATCAAGGGCAAGACAAGCCTTTTCCTATTGCCCTCGTCCCCTTTTCAGGGCCTGAACTTAATCTTCCCAGTTTGCCGGAAGGATTTAATACAGTGATCTTGGATGATCTCGGGAGTTCAGGGCGTTTTGATCTTCTAAATAAAACCCAGATGCCAGAATTTCCGCATCAAGCGGCTCAAGTTCATTCAGCTCTTTGGCAAAAGGCGGATCCCCAGACTGAGTATTTGATTGTCGGAAGCCTCAAAAAAGAGGGCCAGGATTATGGGGTGTCTTATGAAGTGGTTTCCTTATTCAATGGGGATGTGATTCAGGGGCAAAAATTTCAAGATATTCCCCCCGGGCGTTTGCGATCTTTAGCGCATTTCATTGCCGATAATGTTTACCAATCGATTACCGGGGATCGAGGATATTTTTCTACTCGCTTCGCCTTTGTTTCTGTCGAAGGAGATGATCCAGATACCGCTATTTACCGTTTAATGATTTCAGATGCGGATGGATTTCATCCTCAAGTGCTACTCCAACAACTGGGAAATCCCATTGCTTCTCCCGTCTGGTCTCCAGACGGAAAATCGATTGCGTATGTGAGTTATCGAGAGGATCGTATGGCGATTTACACCATTACGCTGGCAACGGGACAACGTCATTTGATTGCGAATTTTAATGGAATCAATAGCGC
>Ga0206795_1144_pt2 | contig 10649 bp, 10 predicted proteins | sample Alteio_BWOrgCont_71_FD_152872 | JGI IMG/M metagenome (GOLD analysis project Ga0206795, IMG submission 152872) | Enriched cells from forest soil in Barre Woods Harvard Forest LTER site, Petersham, Massachusetts, United States -... | ecosystem: Environmental > Terrestrial > Soil > Temperate forest >... | reverse complement strand
GATGGTTTAAAGGTTCCAGTTTCTTTTTTTGCGACTGCGGGCGTAAATCCTGTTCTACAATACCTTCTTAAACTGCTCGAGCACTTCTTCTTTTTGTCTTTTGTTGAGATCCATCAGCAGTGGACGCAGAACTTCCGCCAAGACCTCGAGATGTTTAAAGTCGTCGCCCTTGCGCACTTTGAAGTGACGGTCCTTACCCTTGATCAAATCGCGCAGATAAGTCTCAAAGGCGTAAACTGGTCCGGCCGTGCGATGGGAGAGAATGCGGCCCAAAACAAAGAGCGAAATCATAAACCCGATGGAGATCACGCTATAGGTTTGTAAAAACGGAACTAGAAAGCGGTGCTCGGTCATGCGTGAGGGGCCCACCACCAGATCATTGATTGCCACTTTCAAAAAGGTATAAGCGAAGACGCCACTGACCACGGCGAAACTGGTGCCGATGCCGACGATGGTGAGGATGTACTTGATCTGAAAGCGCGGATTGATCCAAAGATTTTTACGGGCGTTGGCATCGGGCCATAGCAGAGCTCCGTCTCGAATCAAGCCGTAAACCAATAGACCGTAGCCGACCCATTGAATCGCGTCCGCCAGATTAAAAGCGGGCGTCCACAGATCTTTTGATCCGAATAAAAGAAAATCGGTGACTTCGCTATGCACGATGCGGTCGCTGACATTGCCTAGAATTCCACCCAGCAAAAGGGACATACCTACGCGTATGTGCATGTGGCGCATGGGCAGCAGATACTGAATAGCTCCGTAGATAAAAATTAAAAAGGCGCCGCCGGTACTCAACGAAACCACTCTCAGCATAGGCGGCAGATCAGAAAAAGTTCCCAAGATGGCACCGCGATTGTGATGCAAAACAAAGCCAAAGGGTCCAAAGAATTTTAGTTCGGACAGGTTGCCGTTGGCCCAAGCCTTGGTGAATTGGTCGATGAACCACACCAGCGGGACTAGACCAATGACTAAGAGCCAATCGCGCTTTTTCATATCTGCTAAGCTTATCGGAGATTTGGGTGGTGGGGGAAAGATCCCGCCGGCAAAATAATCTCTAGACCATGGGCTAGCGCCGTTTGTAAACCTGAAACAGAGACCAGTAGTCACCGCTGGAGTCGGGGTGGTAATCCATCACGTTCTTGCGAGCGATGGCGACTTGTTCGTCGTACCACAGAGGGATGACCGCCAAATCGTCCAATATGAGTTTTTGTACGCGATCGAAAACCGCTTTGCGTTTGGAGATATCCGGCTCGTCAGTGCCCTGGTCCAGTAATCGGTCGACTTCGGGATTGCTATAACTGCCGCGATTGCGTCCGGGCGGTTTTTCCGTGGAATGAAATGCGAGCTTGTAAATATCCGGATCGAGCACGCTCACCCATTTCATGGTGGCCAATTGAAAATTGCCGTGCTTGATGTCGCTATAAAAAGTTCCCCACTCATAACTGCGGACCTTCACCTGCACTCCGGCTTGAGACATTTGGTAGGCGAGGACCTTGCCGTTATCCACGGCCTGTGGGGTGTTGGAGGTTTTTAGTACAATTTCCGAGGGTGGCGGTCCGGCCTCGCTCAAGAATTTTTTAGCGGCGGAAAGATCATAGGCCGGCGCTTGCAATCCTTGCGCAAAATAAGGATTTTGCGGCGTGAGCAGCGAAGTGGCTTCACGCGCCTGTCCGTACAATTTGTAGCGGATAATTTCCGGACGATTCAAGGCCAAAGAAAGCGCCTCGCGCGCCGGCATTTTCGCCAACCAAGGATCGCGAAAGTTGACCAACATGTAAGTCATGTTCAATCCGGGGTAGAGAAAAACTTGAAACTCATCCGGGCGTTTTTGAAAATCTGCCACGCGGTCTGGCGTAATTTCCATTTGCGCGATGTCCACCTCGCCTTTGAGCAGTTTTTGATAGCGGGTGAAATCGTCGCGAATAATTTTAAAAATCAGATGTTTGGTTTTGGCGGTGACACTTTCCAGTTCAATTTCATTGGCGTCTTGGCGCACAAAGCGGTATCCGCCGGTGCCGATCAAGTGATTGGTGAAATCCGCGCCGGCCTCGAGAGTTTCCGCTTTAGGTAGAAGCTTAATGAATTTCAGATATCCATTGAGTAATTTGTCGGAAACTGTTTTTACCTCAATATTCAGCAGGATCTGTCCGGCTTTTTCCGTAACTCGCACCGCCTTTATGAAATCAAAATTACTGGCGAACGGACTTCTAGCACCGCGGTAGGCGTCCAATGAAAATTCGACGTCCTCGCGGGTGAGAGGCCGGCCATTGTGAAAACGCAATCCTGGCCTGAGATAAAAAGTATAAGTATGACCGTCTAGCTGCCACTTTTCGGCTGCGCGTGGAAGCGGACGCAGATCCGGACCGATGCGAATCAAGGTGTCGAAAATCAATTCGTCAATGCGTTCGCCCACCGCATCGGTGGCATAGCGCGGATCCAAAGTTGCCGGCCCGGAACTCAGAGCCATAACCAAAGTGTCCGTTGGCGTCGACTGCGGGCGTGTGCAGGTTACGGCACTGACCAGCGCATAAGAGATTAAGAAAACGCGTTTCATCATGCGTAATAATGCTATACTTGGAGTTCAGGGAAGACAATCCGGGGGCACCATGCTGCACATCCTCAGCGCGTTGATAATATCGAGTCATAGTTTAGCGGCGGATTGGTCCGCGCGCCTGGACAAAGTGGTGCGCGGCCATTCTATTGCTCGCGATCATTTGGGTCTCGCGGTGGTCGATTTGTCGACGGTTCCGGAAAAGACCGTCTATTCACTCAATGAGCAGCAGGACCTTATTCCCGCGTCCGTTACCAAGTTGGCCACGGCGTCAGCGGTCCTGCGCAAATTGGGACCTAGTTTTAAATTTCAGACCACATTGTGGTCGGCGGGTGCGGTTAGCGACGGGGTGCTCAAGGGCGATCTCATTCTCAAAGGTGGCGGCGACGCAGGATTTGTTTCGGAAACCATGTGGTTTCTGGTCAATGAATTCCTACGCACCGGCGTGCACAAGATCGAGGGCGACATTGTGGTCGATGACACAGATTTTGATCAAGTCCGTAACGACGCCAGTCGTGATCCTGAGCGAGTGGACCGTGCCTACGATGCGCCAGTGGGAGCGATGTCTTTCAATTGGAATTCGATCAATATTTATGTGCGCCCGGTGCATGAAGGGCAGCCGCCACAGGTTTATCTCGATCCACTAGTCGACTACTACTCGGTGGACAATCGTGCCAAGACCACAAACAAGTCCGGTGTGGATCTGGAAATTTCCCGGGCCGGCGAGCGTGTAGTGGTGAAGGGTTCGATCGGCATGGGCCACGATGAGTTCGTGGCCTACAAAAATGTGGATGACCCGGTGGATTGGTCGGGAAAAAATCTGGCCTTCTTTCTCACGCAAAGAGGCGTGACCTTCACTGGTAAAATCAAGGCCGGCAAGAAACCTCCCACCGCTCATATGATGGCCAAAGCGGATTCCAAGCCGGTGAGCCAACATGTGGCCGACATGATGAAGTTTTCTAATAACTATGTGGCGGAAATGCTGACCAAGGACTTAGCGGTACAGGCTGGACATACGCCCGCGACCCTGGAAGAAGGCATGGCGGTAATTCGCGCCAACTTGGTGGATTTGGGCATCGACTCTAAACATTTCATTTTACTTAACCCCTCAGGCCTAAGTCGGAAAAATCGCATGAAAGCTCGCGATCTGGCCGAAATTTTAGTTCAGTCGCATAAGGATTTTCCGATCTATGCGGAGATGCTTTCAGGATTGCCCTTGGCGGGCTTGGATGGAACTTTAAAAAAGCGCATGACCGGTGGTCCGGCTCAGGGCTGGGTGCGTGCCAAAACGGGAAGCCTATCGGGCGTTGTGACGCTGGCCGGATATGCTGGCCGCCGCGACGGAACGGTGCGCGCCTTTGCATTTATTTTCAACGGCAAAGCGGATCAGGGCGAGGCGGCTCGACATCTGTTTGACGCCTTAGCCACAGAACTGGTGCAATAAAAAGTATGCGTCGGCTTTTTTTATTTTCGGTGATCGCGGTGCTTTCATTCCCGCTCTTGGCGCGGGAGATTGTTCCGGAGGATGACGGTCCGGAGCAGCAGGAAGAGGTCATGCCCATTAACGTTTCGATAGAAAAACGCGACCAGGGTAAGTGTGTGGTTTGAATTCCCAAAATGTCGGAAACCTTGGCCTCGCGGCCCAACTTTTCGAAATATTTTAGACCCACACCTAAGCAAGTCTTGGCGTCATCCAAGGCGCGATGGGCGGCACCGGCATCGATACCAAAGTGCTCCGCCAATGTGGCCAAGCGATGATTGGAAACATTGGCATTGAGATGACGGCTTAGCAAACTGGTGCAAAACGCGGGCGCTGAGGGCAAGACCAGGCACGCCTTTTCAAATTCCCAAGCCAAAAACCCCATATCAAACGGAGCGTGATGAGCCAGTACAAAACCATCGCCGATAAAGCGGTGAAATTCGCCGAGTTTCTCGGCTAGAGTCGGTGCGCCTTCCACCATCTCATTGGTGATTTTATGAATGGCAATCACTTCATCGGACATGCGCATCGTGGGTTTGATCAGCGACTGGAAAGTTTCGAGAACTTGGCCGCCCCGCCATTTGACAGCCGCCATTTCGCAGATCTCGGCATCCAAGGGATACTTGCCCGTGGTTTCAAGATCGATCGCGATCCAGGTGGTCTCAAACCAGAGTGATTGCAGGGAATGCATATCCGCTTTTAGTGGACAACTGCTGAAATTGACAAGCTATTTTGTCTCGGCTTCGGGCTTTTTCTTATTGGTCATCTTGTTGACGAAATTATTGTAGACCGACATGGATTCGTCGTCGTGGCCGAGAATCTGGCCGAGCTTACGGGGCTTACTGCCGTCGGAGCGCAATTCTTTTTGTTTGATGGTGATCTTAATATAACCCTCTTCCGGTCGTCCATCGGCTCGACGGGCGGCGGACGCCACTTCGGCACGCTGATGCAGATCAACGCTTTGATGCTCCAGCTTAGAATTGACCTGGGCCAAAACCAGATCCAAACGCTTGTCCGCTACATTTTGCGCCACAGATGAGCTTTGTCCCTTCACACTGTTGACGTAAACGCGCGAGTCCACCATTACGTCCGCATCCTCAAGGCCGGCGGTAAACTTACTCAATTTATCCATAATAGTGGGGAATTGAGAGCGTGTCTTGGAGCTGCCATCCTCAAAAAGTTTGCTCTCGGGCAGCTTGATTTCGATCGTATCCCCCGAAACCTCGAAGCCGGCCGCGTATTCACCTAAATCCTCGGAAAGCGCCGACATCACGATATTCTTGGATCCCATTTGCAGGAAATTGGGCGTGTAATCCACCGGCTGCATAAAGTCCTGAAGCACCTTGAGCGGTTCGTTGACTAGGTCCAGGAACAACTTTTCTAAAGTCAGTTCGACTCCGTAGTTGGAGAAATTATATTCAATCACGCTGGGCGAGGAAAAGTAGTCGGATACGTTCTTTTTGATTTCCGGCGTTTGATTCAAAAGCCACATCAAAAGAAAGAAGGCCATCATGGCAGTCATGAAGTCCGCGAACGCCACCTTCCACGAACCGCCATGGCCGCCGGCTGCGACCACGTTGATTTTTTTGATGACTATGGTCGCCTTCTTCTCCGCCATCGCTTACGCCGCCTTCTTCACATCTTTAGTGGCGTTGTCCATTTCTTCAAATGTTGGACGATCACTCATGTAAATCGAGCGCCGGGCGAACTCCACACACACCAACGGAGGAGCTCCGCGCTGCAGAGAAACTAGCGCCGCTTTCATCACCATCAAATAGCGACCCTCGGAATCAATGTCGTTTTTCATCTTCAAGGCGATCGGACCAATAAAGCCGTAACAGGCCAACACTCCCAAGAACGTTCCGATCAACGCAGCCGCCACGTGTTCACCGATGGTGGAGGCACCCTGATCCAAGTAACCCATGGTGTGCACAATTCCGAGAACCGCGGCCACGATCCCCAGCCCGGGAAATCCGTCCGCCATATTTTGAATGGCGTGCTGAGCGGCGTGCTCCTCTTCATGCAGCACCTTGATGTCCTGATCGAGTAAGTCGTCCACGTCATACTGGGATAAGTCGGCGGATAACGTGATTTTCATCGTATCGCAGAGAAAATCAACGGCATGATGATTCTTCAAAAAGGCAGGATAAGCTTTGAATATTTCCGAGGAGTTCGGTTCCTCAATGTGTTTCTCCACCGCTTGCGGACCGTCTTTGCGGAAAATTTGAAACAGTTGAAACATCAGCTGCAAGAGCTCGACATAATCCTTTTTGCTTTTGCCCTTTCCAAGCAGAGCATTAATGGACTTTGTGACGCCCATTTTGACCGTGGTCATGGGATTTCCAATGATGTATCCGCCAATTGCGGCACCGAAAATGATCATCACTTCAAACGGCTGAAAAACCACTCGCAAGTGTCCGCCGTTGAGCACGAATCCGCCGAAGACGCAGAAAATCACGCATATGATGCCTACAAATCCCATACATCACCTCAGTTCTTTCTTCGGTATTTAAAGGTGGGAACTGTACCAACACGCAGCAGACTGGACTTCTGTCGGGGACTTGGCACCTTTTCGGACCTGGCACCCTTTTCGCAGGTCTCACACAGCAAAAGGAGTGACTATGCGCACACAAAAGTTTGTCGTTCTCAGCCTGTTCATCGCAGCGCTCGCGGGATGCGCGAGTCATGTCAAAGGGGTTGATTACCCCGACACCGCAAATCCAACCGAAGAGGCGGCTAAGTTGGCTCAAGAAATTGATGCCGGCTATGGAAAGCACTGGGACATTCTTGCCGAAGATGACTTCACTCATGCTCAGAAAGAGCTCGCCAAAGGCAAGCGGGAAATCGCAAACAATGATGCTGCTCCTCATGTGCTAGCCACCTTGGGAATGTCGCGAGATTATCTGACCCGCGCGAAGGATAAGGCGGAAAGCCTCTACAGTCGTACTCAAGGGATTTTAGACGCGCGCACAGCGGCCCTGACCGCAGGCGTTCGGGATTACCCCGTGGAAGGCCGCCGGCTTAAAAGTCTGGACGATGATTTTCGTTCCGAGATCAGCAATATCGCTCGGGGTAAAACTACCACCGAACGCTGGTCGGAATTGCAGCATGGCTATCAAATATTGGAAGTGCACGCCATTCAAAACAGCAAGCTGAGCGACGCCGCCACGAAAATTAGCAGCGCCATCAAAAATGGCGCGGGCAAAAATTGTCCCAACATGCTATCGCAGGCACAGCGCGATTTGGAAAATGCCAAAAATGTGATCTTGGTCAATCGCCATGACGAAGCGGCGATTGCTCCGGCGATCCGCCAAGCCAATGAGAGCGCACAACTATTAGGCGAAGTTCTGGCGGCCACCAAACGGCCTGAAGGTGTGATCAATGAAGATGCCGCCAAAGCTCTGGTCATGCGTAACCGTCAGGTCAACTCGCTCAAAGAGCAGTTACATGAGGTCAACACGGCCTCTGGCGAACAAGGCCGCGAACTTGCCGAAACGAGCGAAAAACTGCAGAGCGCGGATGCCACTTTAAAACTGAATCACGCCTTAGAGTCCGCGCGCAAGGAGTTCAGCCCTGAAGAAGCTGAGGTCTACCGCCAAGGAGACAAACTTCTGATCCGGCTCAAAGCCGTCAACTTCGAAAGCGGGCGCGCGGACCTTCCTGAACACTCGCTGCCCCTGCTCGCGAAGGTGAAAACCATTGCCGAAGAGCTCAATCCCCAACAGATCGTGGTCGAAGGTCACACCGATTCCACCGGCAGACCGCAAACCAATAAAGTTTTGTCTCAAGGTCGCGCCGAAGCGGTGGCCACTTACTTTACAAGTAATGGCGTGAACGGTGAGATCGTACAAGCGGTTGGTCTTGGCTACGACAAGCCCCTTTCGACCAATAAAACCAAAGCGGGCCGTTCGCAAAATCGTCGGGTGGATGTGATCATCACTCCCGGCACTAGCTCTATGTCCATGTAACTGGTAGACTGCACGGGAATGAAATCCGTTCCCGTGCACGTTTTTTATTTTCGCGGCCTTAGCACCTACGGCGCCGATGATGCCAAATGGTCTTTTTTAAATTTTGGATCCATGCATAAGTACGTGCAGAAAGCCTTTGCCGAGCGCGAGGTGATTTTACATCCGGTGCTCGGTATGGGAGTAGGAACTCTTCTAGAAATGGCTGCGCGAGCGCAAAAAGCGATTGAGTCTCATGCGGCGTGGAAAGATCCCCATAGGCCTGTGCACTTCTGCGGACACTCGGCGGGCGGCTTAATCGCACGGCTAGTGCTGGATTCCATAGCGGCGGCCGACGGAAAAATCCTTAGCCTTTTGACCTTCGGTACCCCCAACTCCGGCTCTGAACTTGCCCGCGTCTGCATTGATATGCCAGTGAAGTTCAAAGGCTCTACTCGGGTGTTGCGCTCTGTTGGCTACGATGTGGCAAGAAACCGGTCGTTCTTCGAGGAGCTGACCCGCGAGCGAGTCGCTCTGCTGAGTCGGCTGGGAACAAAAAAAGCCCGAGTCGCTTCCGTCGTTTGCCATGCGCCGCGAGCGCAGTACTGCGTGCCTTTGAGGCTATTCTACAAGATCAATGCCTTTCGCAATTTCAATTTGGAGTCGGACGGGATTGTCGAGCGCGATTCACAGCCATTTGGGGAAGTGATCGGTGAGCTCAATATCGATCACTTTCGCCAGATTGGACTGTTCGGTGGACCAGACAAGTTTGCTCAGTTGAATGGCGTGATTACGGATTTTTTTAAGACGACGCAAAGGTTATAGCTTCTTCAGCTTCGACAGCTCGTGCAGCGCCTCTTTCAACTCCGAACGTGCGTGCATGAGTTGCAGCTCCTGATCGGACATTACTTTTTGAAATTGCTGGAAGCGCGTTTCAAAGCTTTGCACCACGGCGGCGTGGCGGTCGACCATTTCTTTGACCACGCCCTCACTGATTTTACGCTCATTCAAACGCGAAACCACTTGCGCGATTTTGTTGTGAACATCGGTCATCCCCGACTGCATAATCTCGGTCTGGCGTTGAAAATGGCTCTGCACGCGTTCAAAACGCTGCTTGTTTTGCACGACCAGGTCTTCCACCTTGGTGTGCATAGTCTCCACTCGCGATTCAAATTCCTTCATGCGTTTGGAGAGACTTTCGACGTGCAAATTCAAAGCGCGCATTTCCTCGGGGCGCACGGCGGGAGCGACTTGTGCCGTCCCCTCATTTGCCACAAATCCGCGACCAGTAAAGAGTTCCCGGTTTAATTCTCGTGCCATAACATTCCCTCTTTTTGCAGTGGACTAAGCCTTAGTTTCCACTCTATCGTTCAAGTATGACCCAAGTGAGCCAGTTCGCCCAGTATCTTTTGAAGCTCGATCCGAAACTCAATCAAGCTCGCTTGACCCTCTATAATTTTCTCAAGCATGTGATGGAGCCCACCCTGCCGCTCACCCCGGGCGTGATCCAAGCATTTTACGCGCGGGTTTTGCAGTTTGATCAATGGCAGAACGACTCAGAAACCTTGAGCAATACGGTCCGCGCGGATTTGAAGGGATTTCTCCACCAGCATTTGCTGGAGAGTGAAGAGACGGCCTGGGCCTATTTGCGCCATCCCGATACCCTGCAGCTGGTTTACCTCAAGGTCTTTCAAGATTTGGAAGACCTAGTGGAAACGGAACATGCCCCTAGACTTAAGTCCGGCGACAAGCTGAAGCTGGTACCACTTTCCCCGACTCAAGTCCTGGCTCTTCTACTTTCGCCCAGCGGAAATCTCGAGGCCAAGGTCTACCCCAATATGGCCATTGTCTGGGGACCCAAACTGCGTCTGGTAGCGCCGGTTACCCAACTCCACTATTCGGCGGAGATGGAACTTGTGCCGCATGTGAAGCAGATTTTGGAAGGCTCACTGCTCACCACCCACTGCTTTCATGTCGATCATGAGGGTGTGCATGGTCTGATTACTCGCGGGGCCTGTTTTCAGAAGTTCGAGACCTTTATTCGCGCCAAAATGACTGAAACTCAGGATCTGTTCTACTCGCTCAAGAAGATCGAGCGCCACTTCATTGATCCCCAGTCTGATCCCTACTACCAGGAAATGGTTTCACGCTTAGAGCGCGCCAACCGCATGCTGAACTCGCCTTCCCCCGATAACTTGGAAATGGCGGAAAGGGCTTTGAATAAAGGGCGTTTGTGCCTCAAGAACGTTTTTCCCAATGACAGACTGCTGACGCTTTTGGTAACCCATCTGGACTATGGAATCTCCCAAGTCCGGTCACAGGGGCCAACCACCCACGCCAGTTCGCCTCAATAAATACCTCGCCGATTGCGGCGTTGCTAGCCGGCGTGGGGCTGATCAATTGATCACGGAAGGCCAAGTTCAGGTCAACGGCAAGACCGTGTTCGAGCTGGGTGTGCGTGTGGAGCCGGGGATCGACCGCGTGACGGTCGAAGGTAAGCCGGTGAAGCCACCGACCCACAAGATCTACGTGATATTCAATAAGCCGGAAAACGTACTGACCACCATGGAAGACCCGGAAGGCCGACCGACTGTCGCCGATTTTATGGAAGAGATGCCGGTTCGAGTTTTTCCCGTGGGCCGCTTGGACTGGGACACTGAGGGCTTGCTATTGC
>Ga0206795_1185_pt1 | contig 10662 bp, 10 predicted proteins | sample Alteio_BWOrgCont_71_FD_152872 | JGI IMG/M metagenome (GOLD analysis project Ga0206795, IMG submission 152872) | Enriched cells from forest soil in Barre Woods Harvard Forest LTER site, Petersham, Massachusetts, United States -... | ecosystem: Environmental > Terrestrial > Soil > Temperate forest >... | reverse complement strand
CTGAGCGTAGGCAGAGCATCGCGGCAATCATCAGGGCTACTAAGGCCGAAGGATATTCTCCGGCCGAACGTACCCAGACGCAGCAAGAGCGGATAACCAAAATAGACGTACGAGACGATCGCGATCGCGATCCAGAAGAGGATCAACATGTTGATGCGTTTCTCATTCGAGCACCGGCAGATTTCCCGCGGCGGGCTCGATGGCGTGCTCGACAGCCAAGTCGCGGTAAGTGACCAGCTTTATGCCGCTGGCGTTCAAGACACCGCGCCATTCCGGGCTTGTAAGCCAGTGCAGCTCGGACTCCCGCTGCAAGTGAATAGGGTCGGCTTCCGAGAAGCCTCGTTCGAAGAGACCGGGATGACAGGCAAGTTCGAAAGTGCCAATCGGGAGGTTCCTGAATGCCGCCTTCCACTGTTCGCCGAGTCATCCAAGCTGCGGTTATCGCGCGGGAGAAAGCACACTCGACTGTGGGGCATCCTCAGCTTGTGCAACGGGACAAGTTGCAAGAGGCGGCGGTAGCCCTGCACCAGGAGCCGGCGAGAGAGCGAGCCCCTGTGCGGTCCCCCGAGCGCGGAGCTTCTCGGCCATACAGTCGAGCGTGGAGCGCGGGCGCATGGAATGCCCTCGGCGGAAAGGGCTCGCACAAATGGCGCGACGGCGGTGGGGTAGATGTGCATGTGGAGATGCGAATCCGCATGGGTGGGAACCACACCTCGGACTTTAAGCCACTGAATCTGCGCGCGGAATTCGGACTCGATTTCTCGCGGAGAAACTCTCCATAACCAGAGCTTGCGGATCATGACAGCAGGACGATGGAAAGTTCCCTGCGCGTCAACGAGCGACGGCACCTGCGCCGGCGGTAGAATCGGGCGGCCATTGCAGATATTCAGGTGTACGCCGACCCCGAGGCGAGGTAGCTTCGCGAGCCGCGACACGGCATATTCTGCGGGGGGCATGTTGGACATGAGCGATGTGCTGGTGAGGTAGCCGTAGCGATGCGCGAGGACGATGGCGTCGGTAATACCCGGGCTCATGCCGAAGTCGTCGCCGTTTACGATGAGACGCTTATCCATTAGCGGTCTACCTCATTGACGATCAGGGGAATTTTTCCGCCCGGGCGCACGATGGGCGCTGGCACGAGCTCGGCGGTGACGCGAATGTGCGCGCCGAGAAGATTCTGTAAATCGGCGCGAATGCGCATGAGTTCATCGAAGACGCGGCGGTTGCCGGCGGCGGCCACGGCGCGCACGGCCACGTGGTCTTCCTGGCTGTACACAAATTGGCAGGAGCGTAGCCCGTCCGCTTGTTTCAGAATCTGGTTCAGAGCGCGGGGAGAGAACACGCGGCCATCGGAACAGCGAAGCAAGTCGCTCTCGCGCGTAATCGTAGGGATTACCAAGGGGAAGGAGCGGCCGCAAGGACAGGTGCCGGTCTGCCAGCAGCCGCGGTCGCCAATGCGATATCGGACCAGCGGCATGGCGCGGTTCAGGAAGCCGGTCCAAACGAAATCGCCCTCTTCGTCAGGCTTCGCGGACTCTCCGCGGGAGCTGAGAATCTCGAGGAATCCATATTCCGGTGCCAAATGCATCTTGCCGCGCTCACACTGCTGAACCAGACCGCAATATTCGGTCATGCCGTAACTGTCGAAAATGCGGGCCTGGAAGACCCGCTCGATTTTCTCGCGCACAGAGGGGTAGAGTGGCTCACCGCTGGTGAAGATGGCGCGCATGGGGATCTCCATGTCGCGCTGTAGCGCGAAATCGGCAAGGATGCCGAGGACGGAGGGGAATCCCTCGAGAACCTTGCCCGGATGGTCTTGAAGAAAATCGAGATAGTCCGCCGCGGTTCCGTCGGAGAGATGAAAGATGCTCATAAGAACCTGCCGCTCCGGCAGGTTGTAGGTCCAATAGGGAGGCTCGCGGCGATTCACCGGAACTACGCGCGCTCCCTGCAGGGTTATGCGCGGCCCTCGCGCTTCGATACCCGCCCAGCACCACTGCCGAAGCAAGAAGGCCCAGTTTGCTCGCGCCAACTTTTCGGTGTATGCGACGCGCAGACTCGCTCCCGTGGTGCCGGTGGTGCTGGCGCGAATTTGTTCGTGTTGGGGAATAGCCTGGGAGATCAAGCTCTCCTGATTGTGAAGCACCGCTTCGCGGTCGAGTATGGGCAGGCTCTGAATATCTTCCCGACGGCGAATGGTTATCTGGGGATAGCTGGCATAGAAGGGAACCGTGTTACGCGCGTGGTCGATGGATGTTTGCAAGCCGCGTAGTTGGTGCGCCTCAATCTGCGAAGGATTCCAGAACTCGTTGTCGCGAAGTTCGGCCAGAGTGTCAAATGTCTCCGGGCCATAGCGAAGCTGCGTCAGAATCCAGCCGCGTGCGCTGGTAAGTACATGCCGCGCGGGCGAGGGAAAGCGGTCGTAGAGCGCCTGCAACCGAGGGAGGTGGTTTCTGACCAGAGGCTCAAGCATGGGTACCGGCCCCTGTCCGGGTACTGCCGGGATCAGCGATTCGCTCGCAAAACCGAAGTAGTTTGGGAACCTCCGCGGCGTTGTTCAGGCGCTGGGTAACGAGCGCGCGGCCACGCCGTCCCATTTCTTGCGCGGCTTCCGGGTGATCGAGGAGCCAGCCGATTGAGTGGGCGATCGACCTGGCGAGTTGCTCAGGATGCGATGGTGTGACAAGCAGACCCGCTTCGTCGTGACGGAAAAAAGGGCGGATGGGGCAGAGGTCCGTGGCAACGACGGGCAGCGCGCACGCCCAATATTCGAATACCTTCACAGGGATGTTAGCCAGAAACTTGGGAACCGGTAGGAGCGGGCTGACTCCGATGCGTGCGGAACCCAGCGCTGCCGCCATCTCTTCATGAGGGATGCGACCGCGTACCTCGACGCTTGATTCCAGGCCTAGCCGTCGAATCTTGTAGAGGAAATGGGCCTCCGATTGAGGATCGTCGAAGTATCCGAGCAGCAGCAGACGGATCGACGCGCGCTGTGACGCCAGCAGAGCCATCGCGTCCAGCAAAACCTCCGTTCCTGTTCGGGGGGAAAGTCCTCCGCGGTAGACAACGTCGTACGACTTGGTGTGCCCGGACAGTGGCGGAAAGAAGTCGAGATTCGGAAAATTGTAAAAGACCAGCTTGCGGCTGCCCGGACGCCGCGCAAGACGCCGAAGCGTGGCGGCATCTGCAGTGACCACGCCGTCAAAACACCGTGCCGCCAGCGCCTCGGCGCGACCCAGAAGTCCTGAGGCAAAGGATCGAAAAAGCTTCGGAATCGATTTCTTGCCGGCTACGAGAGAGGGGAAATCCTATACGCATCGTAAACCACACGCTTGCGGAAGAGCAGCTTTAGCGCGAAGGCCGTGGGGAGGAGTTCGGGGTCCTGAAAGAAATAGAGACTCGCTTCCTGGCGAAGTAGCAGGCGCAGTAATCCGATTGCTGTAAGCACGCGCGCGAGCCGGGAGCGACGTCGGGGAAGCGGGACAAAATGCACGCCGTTGCGGGGCGCGCACGAATCCATGGGAGCGATGTAGCGAATATTCACTCCTGCAGCGGCCAGAGGAAGCAGTTCCCGGTGAAACGAGCGGCTTTTTAGCTGAGTATGAGCGACGGTGAAATGGCAAATAGTTAGCGGGCGCGTTGTGGCGACCGCGGATGCGGCGGCGACGAGGCGTGCGGTGTGAGAGAGCGTATTGCTACGGGCTGTCATAGTCAGCGTGTCGCTGCCAATTCCGCGCTGCGGTGTCCAAGTTGCACCGGTACGCCAGGATTCTCCGCGTTTTGTAGCGCAAAGCCGCGAATGACGAATACCAAGCTCACAAAAAGCCAGGTGGAGCGGTCTGAGTTGATGTCGCCTGTATTCGTGGCGTTCATGATTCCACTCAGAAGAAGCGCGCCGGCCAACTGCGAAAATGTGAAGTACGGCGAGTACGCGTTGCGAAGCTGCCGCAGGGATTCCCAAATTGCGCAGGCAAAAAGCGTGGCGGCGGCGAGGACCGCGACGATCCCCAACTCGCTGGCCAGCTCCAAGAAAATGTTGTGCGGCCAGTTATAAAGCGCCGGGTTTGGCGAGGCGTAGCTGAAACCCTGCAGACCGACTCCGAAAAGTGGATGCTGCTGAAACAGGCTCCACGCCTGACTGAGGAGGTCGCCGCGGAAGCCCAGCAGCGCGGCGGCGTTGGGGCTATTGCCGAGCGTGCCGAGATATCCTAGAGCAGTTTCGGGAATGCCTGCGAAGGGAAGAGCCACCAGACCTAGGAGCGCAAAAAACAGGAGATCGATCCAGAGCCGCTGCATAAAAAAAACGCTGATGAGAATGACTACGCCGCAAGCGATTGCGGGTCCGCGCGAGCCGGAACCGACCAGGGCGAGAGCAGGCACGATCAGCAAGAGATAGGCGAGCATGCGACGCGGAAACGGGGAGCGGGCAATCACCGCAAACCAGATGAGAAAAATCAGCGCGCAGGCGATATGACCGAGGCCAATTGTGTTGCTACTGGGCGTCACCAGGCGCTCGGAGCCGCCGAGATCGGACAGCGACCAGGCGCAGATAGCAAATGCCGCGGTGCCGAAGGCGGCGAGAAATCTCTTGAACGCCTTTGGCGTGTCGAGCACCGCGAAGGGTGCAACGATTACGAGCCCGGTCACGGTCAGGAAGCGGACGAATTTCTCCAGGCCGGCGTCGAAGACTGGGGTGTAAGTCAGGCTCGCCGCCATCAGCCTGACAAGAACGACAAATAGAAAGTAGGACGGAGGGATGGGCACGAGCCGGCGCTTTCGCAGAAAGTTCAGCGCGATGCCTGCTACTACGATGGCGCCAAGCAGCAACGTGAAATCGAAGGGTAAAAGGGAAGCGACGCGGTCGTCTCCTTTGACGTCGCCCACGACGACGTAGAGGGCCAAGCCCAACTCGGGCCAGATCAAAAGGCACGCGAGGGTTGCGATCGCGACGACGGGAATCAGCAGGGCAGTGGGCGAGGCTGCTAGCCAGAAGATCGCTATACCGGTAACAATTGAACAGGCAGCGATGGCCGGGCCGCTCCATCCGATCGACGAGGAGCCGTCGAAGACTGCGGAATGACGCGCCCATTTCATTTGGTTCGTGAGGCTCATGGCGTGCCCGCCAGGAACAGAACATCCTCAACGCGTCGAAGGGCGCGCAAGTCGATCGGCGTACGCCCATCGAGGAGGTCGTACGGCTTGTAGCTATGTTGGCGCATGAAATCGTGTAATTCATCCACACTCCGGCCGAGAAGCGGATAGGCACGCGGGGCTATCTCGCAAATGATAGGCGGGCGGTACGGCGAGTGATCGAAGTAACCGGCCAGTCCTTTCAGAATCGGCAGCTCGAAGCCTTCCGCATCAATCTTGATAAGCGAAATACTATCGATCTGGCGGCTGGAGATGTAGCCATCGAGGCGTTCGACCGGCACTTCCAGTTTGGCAACGATTTCCGGCTCGTGTTTGTAGGCGCGAACCAGCGTGTTCTGCCCTGGTTCTCGGGTAATGAAGATGGGGCATTGCCCAGCAAGTTCCCCGGCCGCAGATTGATTGGTAAAGAAGTTGTAGGCGGGATTCAGTTCCGCTAGGCGGCAAAGCCGTGCGAAATAGGCGGGCACTGGCTCGAATGCGTGAATCTGGCCGGCCGGTCCAACGAGGGATGCGGCCACGGCCGAGAGATAGCCGATGTTGGCCCCTACGTCGAAGAAGATTCCCCCCGGACGCAGGTACCGCCGCATAGCGCCGACGACCAGCGGCGCGTAGGAACCGAAATACATTGGTGCGGTGGCGTGGTAATTCGCCATGTCGTATTCGAAGATGACTTCGCCGATGCGTCGGCGAGCGGGCAGCGGAGGCAGGGGACGCTGAGAATTCAGCTTGGCGAGCAGAATGCGGCAAAAGAGCGCGGGCCTCTTGGTCAGAACCGTTGCTGCGCGAGACGCGGTGGCTTGGATGTGCATGGGTTTCTTGCCTTCGTCTAGCTGGCCTCGGTCGAAACGCGAATAGGTTGCTCGCTAAGCGTGGCGTGCGCGAATAGCTTTTGCAGCGCGCTCATATGTTCAAAATCTTCCCGCCAGATCAGATTCTCTTTTCCATCCCGAACGACGCCTCTCTTGTGCCCGTGCAGATCGAGTTTGATCGCAGTGCGGGGTTGGTTGTGCGGATCACCTGGCTGCGGCCACGCCGGTCCCTTGTGAATTCCGTTACCGTGGACGAACGCAATGCTGCCGCGGACGGTTCGCAGGGCCGCCCAAGTGCTGCGGGGGTAGGCGCGCTCAACTTCGTCATCGGGCAGGCGACCGTCGCTCGAATCGAGGCCGAGATCGCGTGCAAGGCGCGGGCGGCAGGAGCGCGCGTCGTAATGGTTCGAGCCTGGAACGTAGACGAGCGGCCCGCGAGTGTCGTCGATGTCGACGAGATAGATGAAGATTTGAAGGGAATCAGACTCGTCGTTGTCTTTATGGAAATTGCTGGAGTGCAAAGGGCGCGCGCTCGGAAAGTCACGCACGACGGTGACGCGATAGAGCTGCGGAATACATCCGAGGAAATTAGCGGCGATTTTCAGGATGCTTTCGTGGAAGGCTACGCTGAAAAGCTCCGGAATGTGAAGAAGCGGATCGCGGAGGGCGATCATCTTTTCCGTAGCGGCGAGATCGGCGTACGAAAGGCCTTCGAGGCTTTCGCGACGGCCCTCCTGGACGGAATAGGCGCGGGTGAAATCGATGGCCACGCTGCGGAATAGCACGTCGGCACGCGCGTATATGCCGTCGATAGAGTCCGGCGGAAAATATTCCGGCGCGAGCGCGAACCCATGCTGCCGAAGCGAACCGACGTGGCGAGCCTCAAATTCGTTCATTGCAAACAAGTCGTGGTGTTGCGCAAACAGGGTGCGGGAGGCGGCGCCGGCTACGCGGCGCGAATAGAAAAGGCGTGCCCGGCAGATCGCACTGTAGAGATGCGGCCGGCTGCGAATCGCGCGGACGAGGAAAGGCGAGCACGGGGCTGTGCCCGCCTTGCTTGCCGGGTTCGAGTTTTTTGCGATTCTTCCGGCGACTGCGTTCATAAGAGATCTCCGGCGAGAGGTTGGGTCGCGCCGTGTGCGAGTTGAAGAACGATGAACGAGACGAAGAGACGCTGGCCAACCATGGAGGCGTAAAGGCTTTTCAGAGCGGAAAGAGCTGCCGGCGTCGAAATCGCTGCACGCTTTATGAGGTTGACCAGGCGACTCCGGCCCATTTGCCGCCAGCGCGAAGGGCGGAACAGTTCCTCTTCAAAAGGCTGGCGGATGTGCCGTGCGACCGTGAATCGGTATCTGGAGCAGAGGCAGTCGAGCGTTTCCAGTCCGAGAAAATGCAGGTCGTCCGGCAACCCCCAGTGAACCTGGTTCCAGCGGCTGACGGAGCGAGCCATTTCGCTGGTTCGAAGTATCACTTTTCCGCCCGGCGAAAGGGCGTGTCGGAGCGACCAAAACAAGCCGTCAAAGGACGGAATGTGTGAAAGGACGTTGATCAACGTAATGACGTCGAACTTGCGCTCGCTGCGGAATTGCTCGAAGGGGACTTCGAGGATCTCGCACCCTGCGGTGCGCCGTGCAAACTGGGCGGCCTGAGGATTCAATTCGATCCCCAGACGAAACGCATCGGAGCGAGCGGCGAGCCGCTCGAGTAAGTGTCCTGTTCCGCAGCCTACGTCCAGGATGGAGCGCGCGTTCCGGCATTCAATCTCGATCGCGGAAAAGTGCCGGTCATAATAGTGGAGCTCGCCTTGGTAGCGCTGCTGGCAGTCGAGGAGTTCGATCGCGTCCGACCTTCCCGAAGCGACCTCGGTGTGCTGCCGGCCGCTTGCCGGATAGGGGTGTATGAAAAACAGTTCGCAGGCATGGCAGAAGCGGAGTTCGCAGCCATTGTCCCGAAAGGCGAAGCGAGTGTCTGTGTTCTGGCACAGCGGACACGCAGGAGTCGGCATAACGGCAGAGCGTCCGCCGGAATGGCATGCTATTGAAGAATCTCGGAGATCGTAGGTCGGGCTCAGCATAATTTCTTGATCCTCAGCGAATCGCAGAGGCTACTCTCCGATCGATGGGAAGAACGGTTTGCGCAGGACGCGCGTCGGGCTGTGCGTCTTGCAAGATTTCGCGGATGGCCGAACAGACCTGGACAACCTGCAATGCACTCATCGTTGCGAAAAATGGCAAGGCGAGGCAGGTATTCGAAGCCCATTCGGTGCGAGGAAGTGGCCGGTGGGGCAGAATGGTCACCTCTCGCAAATAAGGTTGACGGTGAATCGCTGGAAAGTAGGCCTGGCACTCGATGTCGCGATCCCGCAAACCAGCCATGAGGCGATCCCGAAGCGTTTCCGGCGAATCGGTGAAGGATGTTGGTTTCACCCCGATCACATAGGCGAACCAACTGCGCCGGCCATTGGCCGAACTCGCCGGTAAAGCAATTTCGGGAACGTCGGATAGAAACTTCGAATAAAGGGCGGTGACATGCTCACGGGCAGCGAGAATCTCATCGACGCGCTCCATCTGCGCGACACCCAGAGCGCAGTGGAGTTCGCTCAGCCGGTAGTTGTAGCCGAGACGTGAGTGGCAGAGCCAGCTGCACTCGCCCTCGCGGCCCTGGTTGCGCAGGCTGCGGCATAGCGTGGCGACGCGCCGATCGTCGGTGACAATCATGCCGCCTTCCGCGGTCGTGATCTGTTTGTTGGGGTAGAAGGCGAAAGCTGCGGCGTCGCCGAGGGTCCCGGCACGCTGGCCGCGATATTCCGCGCCGAATGCTTCGCAGGCGTCTTCGATGACCGCCAGATTAAATTCGCGGGAGAGCTCCAGAATCGGCGCCATGTCACACGGCATGCCGAAAATGTGAACGGGCAGAATTGCCTTGAGAATTCGCCCCGAAAGACGATTCGTCAAATGGCGGCGCGCCTGGTTCCAAACATAGTCGCGTTCTACGATCTTGCGGATTTCTCGGGGATCGATATTGAGATCGACCGGGTCAATGTCCGCAAAAGCCGGGGTTGCGCGCTCGTATAGAAAACAGTTCGTTGAGGCGGCGAAACTATTAGAAACTACTTATTTCATATTTTCGACAAGCTCGGAGTGTCCACGCGAGTTGAGTTGGTGCTGTATTGCTTGCACGAGAGACAGATACCGACGACGAAGGAACCGGAGCAGCCTCAGTAGGCGTTACCTTCTTCCGTAGCACTCGTCCCTTTGTGGCGTATTTACTGTAGAGATATTAGTTCGAGATACTGCCCATTTGTACTAAATCCGGCAGCTGCGCCGTCGGGTAGTACCCGAAACGAAAACCAAACATTGTGAAGCCTTGACCCGAGCCTTCGGAAACGTTTGAATCAATAGGAGCCTTGGGGTGTACCAGATTGACTACGCAAACGAGCACAAATTCAATTCCTATTCCTGATCCCGGAATAGAACAGCGCACGCAAGTAATTCGCCGCGACTTAAAAACACTGGGACGGCACGATTGGTCCCTGTGGGCGCTGGCGGTTGTCATAATCCTTTCGTTGACCGCTGCTATTATCACGATTTCCACATCCGTCGTTCCAGAAGCAGGCGATCCCTTCTATCAGTTTCACATCAGCCAGTCTGTCCGTGGATTGGTAGGCCTGGTCCTGGTGTTCAGCGTCTATACGCTCTTCCAGCAAGTCCAGCTCCGGCGAACGCGCAAGGGTCTCGCAGACCAGGTTGAGATCGCGGCGCTGCAACAGGCGCGCGCAGAAGAGTTCCTCAGGCTGGCCATGCTCGACCCGCTGACCGGTCTGCACAACCGGCGTTACGCGCAAGAGCGTTTGGCAGCGGAAATTTCTCGATCTCAGCGTTATGGGGATTCCTTAACGGTTTTGATGCTGGACCTGGATGACTTTAAGCGGATTAACGACCATTACGGACATCCGACAGGTGACTCGGTGCTGGCGATGTTTGCCGAGAAGTTGCGCACAGCGATTCGAGGTTCCGACTTAGCGGTCCGCGTCGGTGGAGATGAATTTGAGGTGCTGCTGCCTAAGTGCACTCCCGGGCAAGTGCAAACCATCTTGAGCCGTTTGTCACCGATAGAAATCGAGATCGATGGAAAAAAGATCTCGTGCGCCTTCTCAGCGGGCTGGACGGAGTATCGAGCCGGCGAAGCGCCCGAACAACTCCTCCAGCGCGCGGACCATGCTCTGTACGCGCAAAAGCAAACTCGCAAGAGCGAGTTGCACCCCGTCGCATAGTTCTTCGTCAAGTAAGGATCGGTTCCGAAGGTAATCGGGGAAGCGATGGAGGGCTGACCCCAGGAACAGAAATATCCCGATGCGGGCGATAGGCATTCATGCACGGGACTGTAGCACTCGTCTTGATTGCCTCGAAGACGCTATGTGGGTCCCAGCATCTTGGCCAAATCTAAGACGAACGGCCTACTGCTTATCCGCACTCTTCAATGCGCTCCACGGTACATTTGGTATGACGTGCCCGCTTCCATCAACCAATCTGACATTTGCCGTTTGCATGAGCGCGTTGACAAACACGACTTCAAAGACGCCTTCGTGCTCAGTACTTCTGACATGTTCACCATTCTTGGGTGGTATGATTTTGGGTTCAGTGGACATTTTTTCTCCAATATTCCAGGAATCTCATTTACAAATGATGCTTTCCTTCGC
>Ga0206795_1184_pt1 | contig 10690 bp, 8 predicted proteins | sample Alteio_BWOrgCont_71_FD_152872 | JGI IMG/M metagenome (GOLD analysis project Ga0206795, IMG submission 152872) | Enriched cells from forest soil in Barre Woods Harvard Forest LTER site, Petersham, Massachusetts, United States -... | ecosystem: Environmental > Terrestrial > Soil > Temperate forest > O... | reverse complement strand
AGCCCACGTCAGTGCCGTGATTGGACCCACGCCCGGAACCGTTCTCAGTCGGCGCAGCCGCTCCTGCAGGAGTGGATCTCGCTCCAGAGAACTGACCAACGCGTACTCCCAGCTTCTGCGACCGGCTGATCATGTCCCGGCTCAACGTCAGTAGCGGCCGGATGCTCTGCTGCACTTCCTTGTTGGTCGTCATCAGCTCGCCGAAGTAGCCCACCTTGTGCAGCCGCTGCTTGTTGTAGCTCACACCGGTCTCCATCAGCAGACCTGAGACACGGTTCTTCATCTGCACCATCTGCTTGATCACCAGGTTCCGGTAGCGCAGCGTGCGTCGCCGGTCCCGGATCTCCCGCGTCGCCATGTGGCACTCCGGCAAGAAGTCGCACCGTAGACAGTCGGCGATCTTGCCGGCATCGATCCGGTCATTCTTCTTGGCCGCGGCGATGGCTCGCAGCATCAGCGGGTGCGCCACCTTCACCTTCTCGGCATGCGGAAGCTTCGATTTCTTCATCAGTCGATCGGGGCCCGATAAGTCGATCGCAATTTTCATAGCCCGAATTCTGACCGAAGCCGGCTATCGCGTCATCGTCCAGGATTGGGATTTCGGGTACAAAGACTTGAGGTGCTCTCATAGAGCAGTGCCTGTATACCTGTCTATACCTGTCAAGTTTTTACACCTCGCTCTTCCCGTGCCGCGCGATAAGGATGTTGCGGCTTGCGCGGCAAAGATTTATGTTGACAGCCCTTCCGGTGGGCTCCTATAGTCGCGGCGTTTCTCTCGGACCATCCGATTCCCGGACGGCCCACATCCGACGAGTCTAGACCTCTCCCATCCATGACAGACCCGCCGTTTTAGCCGCGCGCGTCCCACGCGTGCGAAGGAGGGTCACATGGCCCAGGCTAATCGTGTTTCCACTCAACACTCAGGCATTCACTTCCTGCTGTTGTTCGCCGCAATCCTCGCCACCCAACTATTCACTGTTTCAGCCTTCGCGTCCGACCCGGTCCTCGACTGGATGCAGATCACGAACGATACCGCTCTATCCTCTCCGTCCACTGTCGGCAACCCACTCCTCACTTCTCGAGTGATCTCCCAGGTCTCAGCCTCCGTCTTCGACGCGGTCAACGGCATCGAGCCGCGCTATCGGCCGCTCCACGTGCAGCCGGACGCGCCCCGGCACGCCTCCGCCGGCGCGGCCGCAGTCCAGGCGGCGTATGCCATCCTGATCCGGTTCTACCCCGACCTCACGCCATCGCTTACCACGCAGCGCGACGCCTCGATCGCCACTCTTAGCTCGTCGGCAAGCCCGAAAGCAATTCAGGCGGGTATGACCTGGGGTCAGACCGTTGCCGACGCTATCTGGAACTGGCGGCTCAATGACGGATTCGCACCATCGCCGCCACCTTTCTACGGCGTTCAAAGCATTGCTGGAACACCCGCGGCAATCGGCCTCTGGCGGCCAACGCCGCTGTTGAACACACCGGGAATAGGCACGCAGTTCGCTACCATGACACCCTGGGTGCTCAAACGGGCGTCGCAGTTCCGACCCCCGCCGCCATACGCGCTCACCAGCGCCGAGTATGCTACCGACTACAACGAGACCAAAATGATGGGAATCTTCAGCGGATCCGGCCGGACCGCCGACCAGTCGGAGCTCGCCCTTTTCTGGGGGGGCAACACGCCGCTCTATTGGCTCCGCATCGGTATTCAGGTTGCGCAAAGCCACGGCCTGAGGCTCTCCGAAAACGCCCGCCTCTTCGCCCTCCTGACCATTTCCATGGCCGACGGCGCGTCCGCCGTCTTTGATGCCAAGTACCGCTATCAATTCTGGCGGCCGGTCACAGCCATTCGCGCCGGTGACGCCGACGGCAATGCGGCCACCGATCCCGACCCTGCATGGACTCCCTGGCTTGACTTCTTCCCACCTGGAACTCCCGCACATCCTGAATATCCCTCCGCTCACGCGACCCTAAGCGGAGCAGCCGCGACCATCCTCGCTGCCACCTTCGGCGATGACACGCCATTCACCGTAACGTCAAATGTTCGCCCGGGCACTCGGTCGTTCCCGAGTTTCTCCGCTGCAGTATCTGAGATCGCCGATGCGCGCGTGTTCGGCGGCATCCACTTCAGAACGTCTTGTGTCGTCGGGAACGGCGTAGGCGAGGACGTGGCGAATTACATTTTGTCTCACGCGATGCGCCCGGAGGACGACGGCCGAGACCATCATTAGCCAGAGGGCACCCAGCCCCAAGATCCTCTAAGGAAACGGGTGCCATATTTTTCTAAGCCAATGATTCTACGACATTAAGAGTCGTTGGGAGAACTTGGGCAGAAAAGCCCGGTTTGTGCTTCGGGAAGCAGAGGGCCGACAGCATTACAAAATCGTTTCCAATCCACTTGTCGGGACTGGGATTGAACCCCCGGCGATAAGGCCAGCCTGTTATCAACTCAAGGCTAACGCCAGCCTGTAATCTTTGCCGAGCACATGGACAGGGCAAAATGTGCCCAAACAAAGAACGATTTTAAGGGAGAAAGCACTCAACAGCGATCGATCACTGCCAACTCATTTGCACTGACAGCGTACCGTTATTGTCAGCGAATCCTTGATGCCCCACGTCTGTCTGAGGATCTGGCTCGTCGTTCGCGCTGAATGAGATTCTTCCAGGAGCATGGACAATTATCAGCGGAACTCCTGGACCGAAAGCTTGCACGAATCCCGTCCCATCTCGGGATGAGTCGGTGTAGTCGTGTAGGGCAGTTGAGCTCGCTTACATCACCTTCGTAGGTCGATGTGTTTCTCGCCAGTCGCTAGGCGGCATGCCTTCCCAGTTACGAAAGGCGCGTCCGAAGGAGTTGGGGTCTTCAAAGCCCAACAAGTAAGCTGCTTCGTTCAACTCCAAAGCAGAGTTGCTGAGGTAGTACCGAGCCATCTGGTGACGTGCCTCATCAAGAACGCGTTGGAAGCTTGAGCCAGAGTCCTGTAGACGACGTTGCAAGGTGCGGGGGCCCATATGAAGAGCCTGCGACACTGCGTTGATGGAAGGACGATGGCCTGTAAGTTTGTCCTGGATCGTGCGGCGCACCAGTTCTATAAAGCCATCCTCCTCCTTATATTGCCGCATCTGCTCCTCGAACTGCGGTGCCAGCAGATCGAGCAGTTCAGCATTGCGGGTGACAAACGGTTTTGTGGCGTCCGACGCGCGAAAGACAATGACATTGCGTGGCGCGCCGACGATGACTTCGCAGCCGAAACTGCGTTCGATCTGGCGCATGTTCGTACGTTGCTGCACGTACTCAACCCTCAAAGGGTTAAGTTGTGTTCCGCTCCCGTGCCGAGCCAAGGAGCGCATCCAGGAGAAGCAATAGTCGGTGAGAGTCCACGGCTCAGCATCCACGGCCAGCAGCCAACGGAAGCCAACCGTGAACTCTTCCTTATCGAGTTCCACAAGGATCTCTTCTGGCGCGGTCAGCTTCTTATAGCGAGCCATGTGCTCCGACGCTGCGACGAGATTTTCCGTGGACAGCGCGGCGATGGCCATCGGATGAAACCGCTCTGTCTTGGTTTCAATGCCCAGCTTGATGCCGATCAGAGGATCCGAACTCACTTGATCGATGGCCCGCCACAGCGCAAACAACTCACTGGTCGATACGAGAACGCGGGTCTGCTCAAACAGGTCGCGTGGAAGACATGCCCGGCGCAGTACTGCCGGAACGGAGACTCCCAATTCTTCAAGCTTGACGGCGAGACGTCCTGGGACGCGGAAGTGCTTGAGCATTGGTATGTCCTCCTTTCCTAAGTTATCTAAGGCGGCCCGCAGTGCGCCATGCAATAAACGTCAAAAGGGCTGCAGAAAGCGTCAACGTCTCCCCGGCAAGATTGTCGCGATCGGCAGAAACATTGTCGTGACCGGCAGGGCAAGCCCCTCGCGACGAGGCTAGTTTGAGAAGTACGAGGATGAGGACATAGACATGGACGACTTCAACGAGGATGGCGCAGTCAGAAATCGAGATGTGAGCCGCCGTTCATTTCTGCGGATCAGCGGCGCTGCCGGCGCGATGACGTTCGCGAACGGCGTTTCCTTCCACGCTCTAGCTCAGGAGAGTGGAGGACCGCTATCCAAACCGCCTCGAAGAGAATATCGGCGGCGCAAGCTTAGAACTGACAGCGGACGATCTGCAGGCTATTCACGATGCCATCTCGGCCATCGATGTTCAGGGAGACAGATATCCGGCTCAACTTCAAAGTTTTGTAAACCGCTAGGAAAGAAAAGGGCGCGCACAGCGCAAAGGAGAAAGCATGCAAAAGCGTACTCTCGGACAAAATCTCGAGGTCTCCTCTCTTGGCCTCGGGTGTATGAGTATGACCTCAGCCTACGGACCGGCAGCCGACAAAGGAGAGATGATCAAGTTAATTCGCGATGCCCATGACCTTGGCGTCACACTTTTCGACAGGGCGGAAGCATATGGTCCGTTTGCTAATGAAGAGCTTGTGGGCGTGGCGCTTCAGCCAATCCGAGACGAAGTCGTTATTGCCACCAAGTTCGGCTTCGAGATCGATCTTAAAACCGGCAAGCGCGGAGCCGGGACCAATAGCAAGCCCGAGCATATCAAGGCCGTAGCCGACGCTTGCCTGAAACGTCTGCGGACCGACTCTATTGATCTCTTCTATCAGCATCGCGTCGATCCTCAAGTGCCGATTGAGGACGTGGCTAGGGCCGTCAAGGAGCTGATTGCAGAGGGTAAGGTAAAGCACTTTGGCTTGTCTGAACCTGGCGTTCAGACCATTCGCCGGGCACACGCGATCCAACCGGTCACCGCAGTGCAGAGCGAATACTCGCTATTCTGGCGGGGTCCGGAGGCAGAGCTTCTGCCGACACTGGAGGAGCTTGGCATCGGCTTCGTGCCGTTCAGTCCGCTTGGAGCAGGGTTCCTCACCGGCCAGATCGACGAAAACACCAAGTTCGATCCCACCGACTTCCGGAATCTCGTGCCGCGCTTTTCGCCCGAGGCGCGCAAGGCCAATATGATTCTCGTCGATCTGATTAAGGCAGTTGCGGAACGCAAGGGCGCGACACCGGCACAGGTCTCACTCGCATGGCTGTTGGCTCAGAAGCCTTGGATCGTTCCGATCCCCGGAACAACCAAGCTACATCGGCTGGAGGAAAACCTTGGCGCGGTGAAAGTCGAGCTGACCAAGGACGATCTCAAGCAGATCGAAGAGGCTGCCTCCAACCTCTCTCTTGAAGGCGAACGTCTTCCCGAAGCCGCACTAAAGATGACCAGACTCTGAGTGCTTCTTCGCAGTGAGAGAAGGACGTACACCATGAAAATGAACGGAACAGATTTTATGAGTTCTATGAGCGGGAGCCATCGCAAGTCACTCCTCGCTATCTCCTTGATGGTAGCCGTTTTCCTGACTGCAGCAGGCGCGGAGGAGCCCAACCCGAGCAAGCCGGAACAGTTGGCAACCTCTACGGTCACGCCCAAGGTCATCAACATCTGGCCCGGCCTCGCGCCTGGCTCCGAGCAGTGGAAGCAAAAGGAGACCACGCTTGATTCCGGCCCGATGCAGAGAATTGTCAACGTGACGACGCCGACTTTGACGGCTTACCTGCCGGATCCGGCTAAGGCGACTGGCACCGCCGTCATTATCGCCCCCGGCGGTGGCTTTATTTTCCTTGGCACGGATACACACGAAATTGCGGAGTGGCTCGCGGCGCGTGGCATTGCGGGCTTCGTCTTGAAGTACCGGACCACTCCTCTCGAAGGCGAAAATGATGCGGAGTTGGACAAAGCAGGTGGTGCGCGCTTCGGGGCTCAGTTGAACAACCACGCATTGATCGCGGAAGACGGGAAGTACGGTATTGCCGACAGCATTCAGTCCATCAAAGTGGTGCGCGCGCAGGCCGCCGAATGGGGCGTTTCGCCGAATCGCGTCGTCTTCATGGGATTCTCTGCCGGCGGAATGATCACGGAGTATACAGCCGTTGAGCCGGATGAGAGCGCGCGGCCAAACTACGCCGCTCCGATCTATGGCGCACCTTTTCCGGAGCCGCCTCCGATCCCCAAGGGAGTGCCGCCCGTCTTCATGGAGATGGCGCAGGACGACAATCTTGCCGGACCCTACATCGTCGCCTTTTACGACGCGCTGAAGGCGGCCGGATACAGGCCGGAATTTCACATCTATGAACACGGTGGTCACGGCTGGAGCATGCGCAAGCAAGGCACAACGAGCGACCACTGGCTCGACGAGTTTTACTGGTGGCTGGAAGCGCACGGGCTCACGAAGCCGAGCAAATAACCCTGGCCGAAACAGGCTGAAATGGTGTCAGTGATTTGAATCGGCAGCACGTATCGAATGAACGCACCGAAGGAGAAGGCAAAATCATGCGAAGAGAATTTCAAATTATCGCTTTAGTGGTGAGTTCTCTATTCATCTTCCAGTCACAAGCACAAACAACGGATTCAGGTTTCCCGAAGGGTGAACTGTCCACAGCCAAGAATCACACGGGGAATATCTGGCTCAGTGAGCTGAACGTAGGAGACAGTACATTCGATCCCAGTATTGCCATGGCAACCTATGATGCCGGTGCAAAGCTGGATTGGCATATTCATCCAGGCGGTCAAGTTCTGCTTATCACCGAAGGCACAGGCCTTTACCAGGAAAGGGGAAAGCCAGCACGAATAGTTCACAAGGGAGATGTGATCAAATGCGGTCCGGGAGTCGAGCATTGGCACGGTGCATCACCGGGGAGCGGCTTTGCCTATATAGCGGTTACACCGACTCAAAAGGGAAAGACAATTTGGTTAGAGCCTGTCAGCGATAAGGACTATAACAGCGTGAAATAAAAGATCTCCAAGCTAACCGAGGCCGAATTCGACAATATCTGCTCCCTTGGGCCCGTTGCAGCGCAGCCCGTTGGGCCAGAAATTTTTCTTGAATGCGCAGACAGCGCTCATTGCGAAGCAGAAAGCTTCCAGAAAACTTTATTCCAACGGGGCCTGGAATAAACCTCCCTTGTCTCAGTTTTCCTAGATGGATATCAACACGCACCTGGAGCGGCATTAAGCATGAAAAGAGAGCCGTTGTCAGAAAAGGAGTCCGTGGTCTGTATGAATGAGAAACTAGTCGTGTTGCATGCCGATCTCCGACTGCCGCGACTCCTACGAATGCGACTCATCGCCCGACGTGATTGCGAGTCCAAAGGCTGCGCCACCGCCAGAATCCTTTGCGGCGCCCATCCGAAGGCAGGACAGCCAGATGATCTGAAATGGAGAACAGCGTGGAAAATCCGCACAGCATTCGGAATCCTTGTCGGATTTGCCGGCTTGATGGCAGCATTCCCGAGAGCAAGAGCTCAAATGATTATTCCTGTGGATCGGAGATTGCATCCTCCGCAGGGGCTTGATTTCAGCGGCCAATGGAATTGCGGAGCAGGCGCTTCGATCGCATATCTAGAAGTGGGGAATCAAAATCGTGCCACCGGGACCCTGGACAGAAATTCGCGAGAGTCAAGACGGCTTCAACGGAAAATATTTTGTCGGGTACGACCGGGACAAAAGTCAGTTCCTCATGATCGATGCCGATGATCCCGCTTTGATAGCCTACTTTACCGAGGGCTGGAGCGGAGAAAAGCTCGTGCTACGTCGACAAATGGGAAAGATCAATTCGAATTGCCGCATCGCATTCAATACGTTGTCAATGACTCACATCGGTTCACCGTGACCTGGGAAATGCCGGAGGGCACTGACTGGAAGGCGGAGCCAAGTCTCATGTGCATCAAGGTCGAACACGTTCACCGACGATCTATCACGCGGCCTGGGAGGTAGTAGATCGGACTTGCAAAAATCTGTTCCATCTTGGCTGCAGAGTTGTACTGGAGAAACCTTGGGGGATACCACATGAACAATTCCTATGTATTTATAAGTACCTTCTGGCCGCGCTCTGCCGTCAAGCTGAGCCACATGGTTGCCGTTCTATTTATGGCATTAAGTGTTGCTTTGACGGTGCATGCACAAAGCATTAATCCAGTATCTATTTCCCCGTCGTCGGGTAGCGGTTCGGAGCAGCCCTTTACTGCAACATACACCGGCCCGAACAGTGAGATGGATGTCCAGTCGCTTTCTCTCTTTATCATGAACGGCGTTGCTCCAGATAGTGAGAGTGGATTGTCAGCGAATGAATGCATTCTGAACTATACAATCAGCTCAGGTGTCATTCAGTTGGTACAGGACGCGGGGGGAGCATTCCTCTCCACCACGGCCATCGCCGGAACTGCTCAAACTGTGAGCAACTCCCAGTGCACGGTGCTCGCTAATCTATCTTCCGTGACGACCTCCGGAAACAGTGTGACGGTTACGTTTTACGTGACGTTCACGGCAGTATTCAGAGGTGCCAAGCAACTTTATTTGTTGGCCGGAAATCAGAAGGACGATATCAATACAGATCTTCTGACGCAAGTCGGGAGCTATAACGTTACCGCCAGTGTTTCTTCACTATCTATTTTCCCTTCGTCTGGAAGTGGTTCAGAGCAGACGTTCACGGCATTATACTCAGACACAACAAATCACATTGAATCTGCTTTTTTGAATCTCAAAAGTTCAGCCAACAATACTTCAGCAGCAAACGCATGTAAGTTGCGTTATGATCTCGGCACAACTGACATTTTCCTTGTAAACGACGCCGGCACTGACTATGGCTCTCCGATCACCTCAGGGTCGGCTACTCCCCTTAGCAATCGTCAATGCACAGTTTATGGTATAGGCACATCCGCGACAACCTTCGGCAACTACGTCGTAGTTTATTTCAATGTGTCGTTCGCTACTGAGTTTGAAGGTGAGAAGGAGATGACGATGGGAGGCGTGGATGAGACCGGCACTCCCAGCTTCAGCAACCGGTCTGTCGGAACTTATACAGTTAACGCACCGCGACCTACTCCCGCGCCGAATTTCACGCTGACCAACACGGCCGTAAGCGTCGCGCAGGTCGGATTACCTGCGACTTCGACCATTACGATAACGCCGGGCGGAGGCTTTATCGGAAGCGTTGCATTGACGTGTACTGTCATCGGTCCGGCGATGCTGGTTGATCCACCTACCTGCGCATTCATAGGACCCACTACACTCTCGGTGACTGCAGAGACGACGGCGACGCTCGTTGTCAACACCACGGCCGCGCCAGCTATGGCGTTTCACAACCCGCTTCAGCAAATCATTGTCGCTGCAGGCAGCATCACCGTCGCGGCTCTCCTCTTCCCTGTGCTGCCTATTCGCCGGAGATGGCAAACGCTGCTTAGCCTGCTGATGCTCGCTATTATTGCGGGAGCGGCTGGCTGCGGAGCCATAAATAGCCGGGTCATTGCTCCCATCGGCCCCGGCACAACCAATGCCAGGACGGCCCCCGGAAACTATATCGTCGCGGTGACGGGTACCAGCGGCGCGACTACGACAACGACCGCTGTGAGTGTCACTGTGAAGTAAGCTGAAACCCGCTTTGATTCAGGCAACAACGGACACTCTGAGATGGTCGCGGATCGAGACTTTTTCATTCGCATCTCCCACAACGGATGTGTTGCAACTTTCAGGGCTGCTGGCGGTGACGTGAAAGAATCGCGAAATGATAACCCGACCCGCGATCTTCAAATGGCGTCAGACCGAACCCGGCCTCATACTCTGCGCGGTCCGGTGGTATCTTCGCTATTCTCTGTCGCTGCGCGACGTTGAGGAGCTGCTGGAAGAGCGCGGTCTCCATGTCGATCACACAACGGTCTGGCACTGGGTGCAGGATTACGGCCCGGAGTTGGAGCAGCGACTGCGACAGCATCTCAAGCCGACAAACAAATCGTGGCGGGTGGACGAAACCTACGTTCGCGTGAAGGGTCGCTGGTGCTACTTGTATCGGGCCATCGATTCCAAGGGTGCCACCATCGATTTCTTGCTGTCAGCGTTCCGTGACGCTGATGCTACCAAGCGGCTCTTTCGCAAGGCGCTCGGCGATCCATCCCATCCTCAACCTCGCGTGATCAACACGGACCTGGCGCCGATTTACAGCTCCGCGATCCCCGACAGTAAGAAGGAAGGGGCGCTGCGCAAGTGCTGTCGACACCGACCGGTGCAGTACTTGAACAACATTCTCGAACAGGATCATCGAGCCATCAAACGTCGCGTGAAGGCCAAGCAGGGTTTCCGAGAATTCCAGGCGGCTCGGCGAACGATTCAAGGCTACGAAGCAATCCACATGATCCGGAAGGGGCAAGTTCGATGGGTGGCGGGAAATGATCTTCTTCGTCAGATTCAGTTCATCGACAGCTTTTTCGACTTGGCAGCCTAAGAACGCACGACAAACGCTCGGCGACAAACTTGTCTCCATTTGAAACTTGCAACACTACCCTGCTGCCTATTGCTGCAAAGAAATCCTTCACCACCTGGACATTCTTTTCGATGCTCATCGAAATCACTTCATTTCCCTTACACCGGATCGTGTAAGCTTCAGCGCGACAGCTCTCACACCACCGCTATTTTTCGATTTCTCTCACAACTTGTCTGCGCTCTCCGCACTAGACCTGCGCCATGCCCCCATCAACGGCGAGATCCACACCGGTGATGTAAGAACTTTCATCGGAGGCGAGGAATACGACAGCGGCCGCGATTTCCTCCGGCTTGCCCCTCCGACCTAGTGGAATCTGCGAAGTG
>Ga0206795_1182_pt1 | contig 10852 bp, 15 predicted proteins | sample Alteio_BWOrgCont_71_FD_152872 | JGI IMG/M metagenome (GOLD analysis project Ga0206795, IMG submission 152872) | Enriched cells from forest soil in Barre Woods Harvard Forest LTER site, Petersham, Massachusetts, United States -... | ecosystem: Environmental > Terrestrial > Soil > Temperate forest >... | reverse complement strand
TGGGGAAACGTCGCTGGCGATGCAATCGAAACTGCTGCGCGTGATTCAGAACCGGGAAATCCAGCGCGTGGGATCACCGGAGGTGAAGCACGTGGAGGTGCGAGTGATCGCAGCGACCAACCGCGATCTTCGCTCGGAAGTGCTCGCGGGAAGGTTCCGCGAGGATCTGTTCTATCGTCTGAGCAGCATTGAAATACACGTACCGGGGCTAACCGAACGCCCCGAGGACATCCCCGTGCTCGTTCAGCATTTTCTAAAAAAGTACAGCCGGGCATATGCGAAGCCATTTCATGGTTTGTCACGGCGAGCCCAACTGGCGCTGCTACGCCACGATTGGCCGGGCAACGTGCGAGAACTCGAGAACGTAATTTCGAGCGCCGCAATCACCGCGACCGCCGACTTTATCGACGTGGGAGACCTACCCGAGCATTTGCAAAAGCCTAACGGTGTCCGAGGATCGGGCGAAAAGGATTGGCGGCCCCTACCCTTGGATGAGGTCCGGCGCATGCACATGCAGCGCGTGCTGGAGATGTGTGACGGAAACCGTGTGCGGGCCGCACAGGTGCTCGGAATCGGGCGCACCAGCCTCTACCGTTTCCTTAAACGCACTAACCAAGGTGCAAAAGCCTCCCGAAAAACGGCCTAGCCCCCTGAACCCCGACGGTTCTGACCTGGCGGGGTGGGGGCCTGTCCGCGACACACTTCTAACTGCGAGTCGCAAGGGCCTCGCCTACCGCTGGAAGGACAGCGCCGGCCCTTCGAGAATCGCGAGGCCGCGAGACTACTCGGCGCCGTTATTGGTATAGGACGCGTTATGTATAACAGCAGGGGGCAAAGCCAGCGTTGAATCCATGCGCACAAGCACCTTCGTCTGGGCCGGCAGTTCCACATCCTTGCCCTTCTTGACGACGATATACGCAGTGCTTCCCACCAAGCCGTAAATCGTTCCACGAAGTACATGACTGAAGAGCAATCCGACAGTGGAGCCGCCTGCCGTGCCAATGCCCACGGCCAGAACATCGCCCTTGATGTCGTGATTCTCCGTTACGACTTCGCCTTCGACCGTCTTTAGGTCCTTGCGGCTCTTGTTGTCATCGGTGCCAGGTGCGTAAATGCCAAGGATGCTCATCTTCGTGGGGAAGATGCGGCTCTCGACTTCGACCGAGCTGAAAGCAATGTTCATCGAAGCGCCGCCGCGAAACATGGAGAACAGCTTCGGCCGCGTAATGCCGGTGACCGTGCCGTGGATGATCGCGCCCGCGGGCAGAAGGAGTTGACTGCCTGCAAATACGGGTTCAGCAACGGTTGCGGTGAAGGGATCGCCGTCATGTGCGACTTTAGTGCTGAGGCCATTGGTTAATGTAAGGCGTACTTGGGTGCCTTGGAGAACTTGGCTGGTTTGTTGCGCCTGAATGGTAAAAGTGAACAGCAAGACGAGTGTAACTAATGCAGCGATCACTGCGAAACGCTTCATGCGATCCTCCTGGGTGTACTGGGGAAGCGTAACGGCTCCCTCAGCGGCAAGACCTCAACAGCAAGTGGTGGGTCACATGCGTTGGAGGTGGATTTCGGAGCGCACTAGAGGACATAGCTCAGCAGCGTCTCCGGCTACCCTCGTATCGTGAGGGGTTTCGCTGGCGCCGCGGTGCGGGTGCGAGGAGGTTGCACCCAAAACAAGGATATACCAAGGCATGAAGATTCAAGCATCGAAGGGTGGAGAACGAGCAAGTGTGTTGCTTAACTAGCAACGGGTAGAGCGCAGTCGGAGCAGGCCGATTAGACGGCCCGGATGCCGCTTACGCTTTTATCGCTGATTACTCGAAGCCCTCGAATGGCGGCGAAACACAAAAATGGTTCCGGGACTTGGACTCGAACCAAGATTTTAGGCTCCAAAGGCCCACGTGCTACCGATTGCACCATCCCGGAATCGGTGATTCAACGGTTTGGCATTATGGCATGCGAGGCCACGCGAGGGAAAGTTGACGCGGGAAATAACGAAAGGCGCCTCCAAGTAGATCGTTAGTCTGTTTGCTGGCTGAGCCTCAATTTGCTACGCTGCTGACAATCCATTTTATCCGGAGAGGTGTCCGAGCGGTTTAAGGAGCACGCTTGGAAAGCGTGTGTTGGGGAAACTCAACCGTGGGTTCGAATCCCACCCTCTCCGCCATTTTTTCTGCCTTTGGTTTCTGCTAGTTAACGACAGGGGCCTTTCCGTGTACCTCTGGCGTACCCTTCGCTTCGAGGAGAGCCACGGGATCTTTCGCCCAGGCGGATCGCACATCGGCTTCCGCTTGTTCTTGACGCGCCCGGACCCAGGGAGTGTAGTGCTTCTCGGTAATGCGAATACTGGTGTGGCCCAGAAAGATTGAGACTCGCTCTATCGGAACTCCGGCCAAGAGCAGCTCAACCGCAAACGTGTCGCGGAACCGGTGTGCGTGGCCGTCCGGTAACTTTGCTTGTGCGAATAATTTCTTCAGTTTGGCTTGCCAATCTCCCGTGGCGGTCTGGAGCTTCGATCCTCCCGTCCAGAAGAAATATCGATCACTTGCGGGCGCGATCTTCTGAAGCGCAGCAACAACGAAATCCGGTAATGGACAATAAACCGGCACTCCCGTTTTTTGGGTATACAGCAGGATTTTGTTTCCGTTCACCCGTTCCACGGTGCAACTGACCGCGTCGCCAATTCTCATTCCGCTATAGCGAAGCACCAAGACCAGCGCCCGTAAGCGACGAAGATTCGCTTTCCCGTTTTCCGCGCTCGCGTCGAGCAGATCGTCGCAAGCTCTCAGAATCTGAATCATTTCCTCGTGAGTGTAGGGCAACGTCGGCCTGGCGCTGACTTTGGGATTCTTCAACTCGGTCACGGGGTTTTCGGTGATCCACTTGCTCCCCAGAGCAAACCGGAAGAACGTACGCAGCCGTTCTAGTTTTTTGAGCGCGGCCAGGTTCCCGTCTTTCCACGTTGCCCGGAACCTCCGTAAAATGGGTGCGTCCAGCTCCTTCAAACAACGAATGCCCATTGCCTGCGCGAAAGCTTCAAGTTGACGGAACAGAAGCCTGTACTTGTAGATGGTCTTCTCATTTAGGTTTCGCGCCTCGGCATCGCGCAGAAATTCTTCTTTTGCCTCAAATATTGTGATCGGTGCGGCCTCGGGCTCCGGTTTGGGCTGGCCATCGGCCTCCCATTGCCGAATCAACGCTTGGGCTCGCTCCCAATCGCGCAGACCAGTGGCTCTTCGGATTTCTTGCTCGCCGATAAATCCATCGACCCAGATCGGGCAGCGGCAGCGGCGGTACTTCCGTCCATCGGCCCTGTGTGCACATTCTTTGCGGTGCCTGCGATAGGTGGTTAGCATGGCCGGGATTCTACACCCTGGAAAGACGCCGATGTACCCGGAGGGCGACCGATTCAGGAATACGGAGGGTGGTGTATCGGCGTTTGCCACGCTTCCGCCCACGCTCTTCGAGCGCGAGCACGCCCGGCTCGTTCTCAAACAGCTTGCGTATCGTATCGGGGCTGAGGTTCCAGCGGTCAGCAAGCTCAACGACCGTGTAATGGCGTTCGGCCATTGGCGAGGCCTTTTCTTTGCCCCAAGCAGGGGAAGGCGCGTCTTCGGCTTGTGCCGGTTGGGCTGGCGAAGGTTGGTCGTTTGATGGCATCTGTCACAATCGCACTAATACGAGGTATCGGATTGCGGACGCCGGTCGCTATCGCTGGAATTGAAAAAAACAAGAAGCAGCGCAATACCGATGAGCACAGCCATCCACCCGAGCACCGTTAGCTTCATCTTCCATCCCCTGCTTTCGCAATTCCGCCACAGTCCTTCTCCGGGCACCTATAGCCGACTACACTTCCATCAAACCATGAAGTGACGAGGAGGCTGTCGCTCGCCCAGAAAGCCTTCATGCACTCCGGACACCTTCGTTGATACTGGTTTTCCAAATCGCGCAGTCTTCCCCAAATATTCCTGGTCTCCGCTTGGGCGACGAGTGCTTTGAATTTCTCAATTCCGAGTTCTGTCCGCACGAACATCTGTACCCCGTCCCGGTTGCAGATCACGTAAGGCTTCGCTCGCTTGCTCTGGCGAACTTCGAGACCTTCCCCGCAAATCGGGCAAGGGAAGAGTCCATGCGATGACAGGTGAATCGTCATATACATCCTATAGTTAACGGACGCGTACAAAAGTACACGATAGGAACGAGCTTTGTCAATTGAAGGAATACTCTTGCAGGGGTTAACGGTCGGGTGTAACGTTACGTTATGAAGGAATTGGCCACATATCTCAGGACCATCCGCAAACAGCGGGGACTATCGCTAAAGAAGGTCGAGAAGGCGGCGGGGGTTTCCAATGCCTATCTCTCGCAGTTGGAACGCGGACGGAGGAATCCTCCTCACCCGGATATTCTCAAGAAACTCGCGCGAGTGTACGAGGTGCCGGTTAGCGACCTCCTCGCGGCAGCCGGATATTTGGAGGAAGGGAAGGGAAACACCCGACAGAGCGTCGAGCAGGCGTTTGAACACGTAATCAGCGATCCTGCCTACCGGTTCGGCACTCGCCTGAAGGGTTCGGCGCTGAGCCTTGAGGCTAAACGATTTATCGTCGAGATGTATGAGAAAATGACCGGACGCAAGCTACTCGGGAAGGCTTGAAACGTGCCAGAAGACCAAGAACACGGCAATTCCGATCCCCTCGTCAGATTTTGTAGAGATTCCCTTTCTACGAATCTGGGAAATTGGCCTTTGAACGAGGATGCGCTCGCTAGGGCCTTCATTTCGCGATTTCCCGTATCGTCGTTTCTAATGAAGGACGATTTGCAGGCGCTCGGTGCAAAACTGGGCGTAGACGTGTTTTTTCGCCAACTTCCTGCCGACATTTCAGGATTCAATGGCGCATACGAGGGGGAAAGAGAAATAATTCTCAGTGAAACCGAAAATCCTCTGGGAATTTCAACTCATACGTTTTTCCACGAAATCCGCGAACTGATCGAGCACATTTTCATTAGCTTAGGGCACCCAACATTTCCTCCGGACGGGGCGGAAAAAAGAGCGGAAGAATTTGCAATGGCCGTTCGGTCCAATTCCGCGCTCAAAGAATCAGAATATCTGATCGAAAATGCTTTGAATGCTTCATCTAACTGGCTTCGGTGGATATCGGTGGCGGCTGTCACGGTTCTTATGGCCTCACAGGCCGTGGCGTGCTACATGCTGATTACGTGTTCAAACGCCTGCTCGACGCTCTGTCGGGTGTTTCCCTTCCCTTCGTCCAAATATCCGGCAGCCGCGAGGAGATCGTTAACCGGCACCTCGTACACCCGCGCGAGTTTTTTGAGGATGTCCGGGTGAGGAGGATTCCTCCGCCCGCGTTCTAACTGCGAGAGATAGGCATTGGAAACCTCCGCCGCCTTTTCGACCTTCTTTAGCGATAGTCCCCGCTGTTTACGGATGGTTCGGAGATATGTGGGCGGGTGGCCCACTCGCCACGATGGAAACAGCGGCGGCAAGCCGCCGCACTCTACAAAAAGCGCCAGTGCCTGCGCTGTGTAGGGGGTCGGAGCCGAACTTGTCGCGAGCCCGCCGAGGGAGCTCCGACATGAAACTGTCGGCGCGAAGCGCCTTCCGATGCGCCACTCCACCCGCAGCAAGTTTTCGAGTCCACTCGCAAGCGCCGCTCTACCTACCTTACGAAGAAATAAATCGACATTGCGAATCCGATAGCGATGATCGCCCATCGCACCGTCTGCGGATTCATCTTCTGCGCCACCAACGCGCCGCCGTAGCCGCCAATCACCGCGCCTACCAACATCAGCAACGCCTGCGGCCACAGAATAATCCTCGCCCAAATGAACGTCACCAGCGCCACGCCGTTCACCACGCTCACCAGCAGCGTCTTCATCCCGTTCATGGCGTGGATGTTTTCCATCCCCATCACCGCGAGCAGCGCCAGAAACAAAATCCCCACGCCCGCGCCGAAATATCCCACGTAGATCGAAATCACTAGCTCCAAAAATAATCCGCCCACAAACAGCAGCCGCGTGCTGCCCTTCTCACTCGGCCCACGCCCCGCGCGCTTGCGCACAAACGCCGACAGCGGCCCGCTAAACGCGAACAGCAGGGTCGCGCCCAACAGCAGCCACGGCACCAGCCGCAGAAAAGTGCTCTGCGGAGTCTTCAATAAAATGATCGCCCCCAGCACGCCACCGATAATTCCCGTCACGATCATGGGAGGCAACAGGCGCCGCGCCTCCGGTGTAAACTCCTTGCGATACGCAACCGTGCTGGCCATCGTTCCAGGCCATAGCGCGGCGGTATTCGTCGCATTAGCAGCAATCGGAGCGATGCCGGTAAAAAGCAGCGCCGGAAAAGAAATAAAGCTGCCTCCTCCGGCGACGGAGTTCACCACGCCCGCCGCAAAGGCCGCGAAGAATATGAAAACCGGATGCTGGATGGTGTGAAATTGGAATGGTGGCACGAGAGGTCCAGTCGAGCGTGAGAATAATATCACTCACCCCTGCGCCGCTCGTGCGTTAAAATGCCTTCGCATCACTGAGGAGACAAACATGGCAAATAAGAGATTGAATAAAGTTGCAAAGCAGATTGGAACCGCTGTCGGCAAAGCCGACCGCGCCGCCCACAAGTTCGCCAAAGCCGGCGGAGTAGCGCAGGAAGAACTGAAGGCCATCGCCGAGCACGTGGCTGCGCTGCAAAAGCAATTGCGCAAGACCACCATGCGCCTCAAGAAGAGCCTTACCTAACCTCACGTCTGATTTCTTTCCGTAGGGGCGCATTACATTTTAATTTCTCGTGTAGGGGCGGGTCTCAGACCCGCCCGAGCCTTTCGCGCGCTTGCGTCCCATCGTGTCGTTGCGGGGGCGGTTCTTGCTTTCGCCCCCGCAGCAACCAACTACTTCAACCGATCCGCCACCTTCGCCAGCCCCGCGTTCGCGCAGGCCTCGTCCTTGTCGCCTCCCGGAGCGCCGCTTACGGACACCGCTCCAATCATTTCGTCTCCCGCCTTAATAGGCACACCGCCCTGGACGTTGATCGTTCCCGCCAAGATGGGCGCGGGAGGCGGGGTTCCCGGAGGCAGGTTTGCCGGCGGACCCGACGGCCTTCCGAAAGCGATCGCCGTGTTGGCTTTCATCCGTCCGATGTCGACGGTTGTCGGACGCGCGCCGTCATCCCGCAGCAGAACCTTTACCACGCCAGCGGTGTCCAGCACGGTCACCGTCACCTTGTAGCCGTTGGCACGGCAGGTGTTCATGGCTTCTTGGGCGATGGTCTGCGCCACGTCGAAGGGCAACACTTTTTGCGTGGGTAGGCTTTGGGCGGAAACGCTCGTCGATAAAGCTGCTGCCGCCGCCGACAAAACCAAAATCTGACTGATTTTCATATCGAATCTCCTCGCTCTTTCAGGATGGAATGTCTTGATCTCACTGGCCGAAGCCCAGCATCTGCCCGATGCGATGAGCTTTCATTGCGGCGTATACCCGCCATGCTTCTCTCTGGAGCGCGCCTCTTGCGCTCCGATCTCGCATCGAGGCGGCCGCCTTCCAGGCGGGCGCCGTTTCTTTTCACCGCCGGGTGCCGCACCCTTGCGGTCTTCAAGGGTGCGGTTTTTCTCCTCGTGTGAGAGAGCGACTTCGCCCGTCTCTTGTCGTCACTCTGAGGCCGAACTTGACCCGGGAAGACGGCGGGCATAACCTCTTTCTCCCGTAGGGCCAGCGCGTGCGATAAAGCGGGTGTAGAGGTTTCGGCGAATTTCTGAGTTCGGTTCGCGGAGGACAAGATGAAGAGATCGTGTGAAGACCGGGATTCTCGGCTATTCTCTTTTGGGGGTCTTGATTCTTATGGCGGCCATCACTTCATACGCGGCATCGAGCATTTATGACTTTACCCTCCCGTTGCTGGACGGCAAACCTGCGCCGCTCGCCGACTACAAGGGCAAAGTCGTGCTGGTGGTCAACGTGGCGAGCCGCTGCGGGTATACGCCGCAATATTCGGCGCTGGAGTCCGTCTACGAGAAATACAAGGGTCAGGGCTTCGTGATCGTCGGCTTCCCCGCGAATAATTTCGGCGGCCAGGAGCCCGGCACAAACCAGGAGATCAAGCAATTCTGCCAGTCAAAATATAGCGTGACGTTTCCCGTGTATGGGAAAGTGTCCGTAAAGGGCGACGACCAGACGCCGCTCTATAGCTACCTCACCAAGGACGCCAATCCCACCGTGGCCGGCGACATCAAGTGGAACTTCACGAAGTTCCTCGTCGACCGTAAGGGGAATGTGGTGCAGCGTTTCGAGCCGGCCACAACTCCCGATTCGCCCGAAGTCATCGCGGCCATCGAGAAGCTGCTAAAGCAATAAAAACGCGCCTAAGCGTTGGCCTCTTGTGGCACAGGCACTCTCGCCTGTGCTCTTTGTGTGTATGGGTCCGGGGCAGCTTTGTGATACTTCCGTCGCGATCACTGTTCCGCCTTCGCCTTTCCGGGTGCCCCATCTGGCGCGTCTTTAGCGACAGGTGGGTCTTCGCGGGTGCCGCACCCTTATGGCTTTCAGGGGTGCGGTTCTTGCGCCTTTCCGTGGCACAGGCACTCTTGCCTGTGCTCTTCGCGCTCAGGTACCTGTGCTTGCCCGCGCCGTTATTGTTCCCATGTAGCTCAGGTCTTCAGACCTGGGGCTTCTCTCGTCGTTGTCGTTCGACCTGTCGCGCCCTGTAGTTGTGGCTCTTCCGTCATTACATGAACAGTCGGCGCGCAAGCGCGCTCCGATGCGCCGGTTCACCCGCAGCAAGTCGCTCTCGTGGCCAGACCGCACCTTTGTGGCCTCGTCCTGTTGAGTTGGTGTTAGAACTACGTCAGTTGAGGTAGACTCCGCGTTTGAACCTTTCAGGACGTTGATGAAAATCGAATCTACTGACCAAGACATTCGGAACCTACTTTCGTCCGGTTACTATCGAATTCCGCGGTTCCAGCGTCCCTATTCTTGGACCAAGGAAAACATCCAGGAATTTTGGGATGACATTGTTCGAGACCGTCCCGCGGACTACTTCATCGGTTCAATGGTTGCCTTCAAAGAAGGTCTTGCTAAGGGGATTCACGGCCTTATCGAACGCAGGAACATTGATAACAAGGAAGAGTTCATCTTATCGACCGAAACATCCTATCCGTTTCTCCAGGATTATATTCTGAAGTGGGGCAGACCCGAAGTTCCGATAGTTCCAATGCGTGAGGAAGTGAACCTTCAAAGTGCCTACGATCAGTTCGATAGTCTTGTCGGCGAAGCGATCCCGGCCAACGACGCTAGTGCGATGATCGAAGAAGAAAACGGGCAAGCGGCCGGTAGGCAAAAATTGGTAGATATCCGAGATGCGATTCTCGACCTCAAGGTAATTTTGTCAAACTCGACAATGAAAATGACGCCTACATCATATTCGAGACGCTAAACACTCGAGGAAAAGACCTAAATCTTACGGATCTGGTAAAAAATCACATCACAAAAAACCTCAAGGCCACAAGCGCATCGGTAGATCAGCCAAAGGTCAAATGGGAAAGGATTCTAGAGACAATTGAGGGTTCGTCGGCTGCGCTTGATACCGACACTTTTATACATCATTTCTGGCTGTCGAGGTATGACTACCTCCCGGCAAAAAGCCTTTTTAAAGAATTGAAGCGTCGCATTGGAAAGGCTGAGTCGAGCCAATTCTTGAGTGATCTCGTGTCAGACTCAGGCGTGTATCGCTCGATTCATGAGATTGCATATGGAAAGTGGTCGAAAAACGAGCAAAAGATCGTGGATAGCCTGTCGGCCCTCCAACTCTTTCGCGTGCAGCAGCAGACTCCTTGTGTGCTTTCGCTGGTGCGGGCTTATAAGGCAACAAGGATAAAGAAGAACCAATCGAGCAAGCTCTTATTGCCATCGAGAAATTCCATTTCCTATTTACGGCAGTAACCTCGCAGCGTTCATCGGGCGGGATATCAGGCATGTATGCCTCTCTAGGCAGGAGGATCTTTGAAGCGAAAACGATGGACGGCGCATGGGATGTGATCACGGAACTGAAGCAGAAACTACGTGACCGAATACCATCAATAGGAGAAGTTAAAGCCTTATTTCCAGAGATTGTTTATACAGAGCAGTTGTCCAAATTACGCGGACTCGTAAAATATATTCTGTCCAGGGTGCAGAGCGATACACGCTCGGGCACTGTGATCGACTTCGAGAAAATGACGATCGAGCACCTTGTGCCGCAGAGCCGGATTAGCGACGCTGATCAGGCCGAGTCCGTCGTCGGACAGCTTGGGAACCTGATTCTTGTTTCCGAGGAAATGAATACGCGGCTGTGCGACAAGCCCTTCCTGGAAAAGAAGAACATATTGACCGCCGCGGGATTTCCACTCCCCGCCGAACTGGCGGAAGCGGATGAGTGGACAGAAAATGAGATAAGAACCAGAACGGAGGCGATAGCGGTTCTTGCCTATGAGAAGCTCTGGAGAATCTAGGGCCGCTCAGGCCTCCTCATCATTTTCGCGCGTCGCAGCGACACAAACATCCACAGGCCTTTGATATTGACCTTCGCTGATTCGGCCTTAAACTTGTTGCGAGCGCCCGCACTACGGGCAAGGCACTGCTATATAAGGACGCAGCAAGGGCGTGAGATGAGGTGGAGGATGCAAATGACACAGAGGATGGGGGAGAGAAAGCCGCGGGCCGCAGCGCCTGCTCCGTGTCCTGTGGTTCCTGTGCTCCCTCGCCAGCACTACGACCCTTCGACCCAGACCGGAACTGACGTTTGGACTCACCCCCCTGTATCTCCTTCAAAACAAACGACCGTGATCCAAGCAGCCCGGAACTTTATTCC
>Ga0206795_1163_pt1 | contig 10900 bp, 11 predicted proteins | sample Alteio_BWOrgCont_71_FD_152872 | JGI IMG/M metagenome (GOLD analysis project Ga0206795, IMG submission 152872) | Enriched cells from forest soil in Barre Woods Harvard Forest LTER site, Petersham, Massachusetts, United States -... | ecosystem: Environmental > Terrestrial > Soil > Temperate forest >... | reverse complement strand
CCGCACGCCCGCGAACCACCGGCACAGCGGATAGAGCGTCACCACGACGATGACCCAAACCAGATAGACAACCGGAAGCGTATATCCCCAGCCCGGCGGCAGAGCCGTTGGAAAGGAAGAGACGTCCGGAGATTGGAACATCCAGTACGCATGGCCGTAACGCGCATAGCAGACGGCGACGGCCAGCAGGTGAATCAAGGGAACGTGCAATAGGTAATAGAACATCGGCACTTTACCGAAGATGAGCGCGGGGCGCAGCCAGCGCGGCGTTCCGAATTCCATCGCAAAGAGAAGTAGCGCCGCGGGACCGAGCGTCATCAGCAGGAATAAAAGGGACGGCGGATATTTCGTGGTGTTTAGGAAAGAAAGCGCAGTGAATATCGAAGACGGCTGCGCACTCCACGGGACCGGATCGCCGTATCGATTGATTGCGCGGAGGATGAAGAAAGCGGACGTCAGAGCCAAACCAAGTCGCAACAAGAATTTTTTACGGCGCTCGGCGGGCCAGTTGTAGATTTGCCCGAGGCCGAATCCGGCTGCAGCAACTCCAATCCAGGGAATCAATGGGTATGCTTCGATGATGGTAAAACGCGGCGTCGCCTGCAGAATATTGGGCACGTGGAGGATCGACCAAAACCAGTTCGTCCACGGCAGCGAATCAAGCAGGTTGTGAGTCGCGATCATCACCACACCGAACGTAGCAACCCAGGCCGGCCGCAAATAAATCAGCGCGGAAAGCACGATCATCGACCAACCCAGCGACCACAACACCACCAGCGGAGTCACGCGATAGTCGAAGTTGAATTGCCATCCCAGGTCGCGGGAGACCGTCAGTTCCAGAAAGATGAGCCACAGCCCGCGCGTAAAAAGGAAGCGCGACAGTTCGGGCTTCGACCGGCTGCGGCCGGCAAGAAAGGCGCCGGTGCCGGTGAGCAGGCAAAAGGTCGGGGCACAGAAATGAGTGATCCAGCGGGTAAAAAATAGCGGGACAGTTGTGGTCTCAAGATTGGTCGGATTCAGGCCGCGATTGCCGAAGAAGTCGCGCGTATGATCGAGCGCCATCAGGATCATCACGACGCCGCGCAGAATATCGATGGATTCAATGCGCGGACGGCCCGCGACAGAAGGCCGAATCGCGCTGCCGGCATCGACCCGAGTAGCCATGCGGCACAGTGTAGCAAGGGCGGTATTCAAAGTGGCGAAAAAGGGACGAACTGCAGCTGCACGGATTCGGAAGCAGCTGCTGCAACAAACATGCAAGCGTTCGGCCCCACAAAAACCCGGCTCTTGTTTACAATAGGGGTTTGCCCATGAACCTGCCTGCCATTCAGTCTGCACTGCGCGAGCGCAACATCGACGCGTGGCTCTTCTATGACCATCACCATCGCGATCCCATCGCTTATCGTGTGCTCGGATTGCCCGCAAGCCTGATGGTGACGCGACGCTGGTTTTATCTGGTTCCAGCCGAAGGCGAACCGATGAAACTGGTCCACAAGATTGAGGCCGGCCATCTCGATTCCCTGCCGGGGAAAAAGCATCTGTATTCCGGCTGGCAGGAATTGTTCGATCAACTCAAGGCGATCCTGTCGAAGCATCGCGATCTCGCCATGCAGTACTCGCCGAACAATAGTGTCTTCACGCTTTCACTGGTCGATGGCGGTACCATCGATCTGCTGCGCGGCCTGGGAAAAAACGTGGTCAGTTCGGCCGATCTGGTCGCGCAATTTGAATCGACCTGCAACGACGAACAGATCGCTTCCCACTTCGCTGCGCGCGACAGCATCGATTCCATTTTGGCGGAAGCCTTCAAAGAAGTCGGACGCCGCGTGCGCAACGGCGGAACGAAGGAGCACGAAATTCAGCAATGGTTCCTGGATGCGTTCGATCGCGAGAACATTTTTCCCGGCGACCCTCCAATTGTTGCGGTCAACGCCAACGCCGGCAATCCGCACTACGAGCCGCACTCCAGCCATCCTGTGCCGATTCGCGAGGGCGACCTGTTGCTGCTTGACGTCTGGGGAAAGAAGAAAACTCCGGACTCCGTTTTTTACGACATTACCTGGATGGGCTTCGTGGGCGCAGCGCCTTCGGGCAAGATGCGCGAAGTTTTTGAAGTCGTACGCGGAGCGCGTGACGCCGGCATCAATACAGTGGTCGATGCCATCAGCGCGGGACGCAACCTTGCCGGATGGGAGGTCGATCGCGCCACTCGCGGACACATTCAGAAAGCCGGTTACGGCGAGTATTTCATTCATCGCACCGGCCATTCCATCGCCACCGACATCCATGCCAACGGCGCGAATATGGATGACCTCGAGATTCACGACGAGCGGCAGATCCTTCCCAATTCATTCTTTTCCATCGAGCCTGGTATTTACATGCCGGAGTTTGGCGTGCGCAGCGAAGTCAATATGCTGGTGCGAGCAGGGTCGGCGGAAGTCACGGGCAAAATTCAAAGCGAGATTGTGACCATCTAGATGGCAAATTCCACCACAGAAAAAACCAAGGCAGGCGCCGCAGAGCCGGTTAGTACCATGAGCGTGCTTGCCCCGGCGGTGGGCTGGCTGATTCCTGGCGCCGGACACATGCTGCAGAGACGCTGGATTCGTGGCAGCTTGCTGTTCATCTCGATTACGACACTGTTTTTACTCGGCCTCGCCATGCAGGGCCGCATTTACAAAGCGAACAGCGGCGACATTCTCGATATGCTCGGCTTCGTCGGCAACATTGGAGCTGGCGCGTTGTATATTGTGACGGCTGCAATGGATTGGGGACAGGGAGCGATCGCCTACGCCACTGCCGACTACGGCACGAAGTTTATGATCGTGGCGGGATTGCTGAATTTCATTGCGGTCGCCGATGCATACCACATCGCCATAGGAAAAAAGCAGTGACGATCACGCTCAATCACTTCAGCGCGGCAACCGTGTTTGCACTCTTCGCGTCCATCGTATTCGGCATCACCCATCGCGAGAACACGGGCGACATGGTGCGCTACGGCCTCTACTGCTTTGCCATGTTTTTGGGTGGCGTGTTTGTAGCCGGTTGGGTGATGTGGCTGCTGCGCAGATAGCAGTGAGCTTCGAGCCGCGAGCTCTGAGCAAGCCAATCCATCTCCCCCTTTAAAAACGACTCTTAGCTCGCGATGCGCAGCTACCCTTCCCACACGAACGCATCAAAGATTCTCTTCGATTCGAAATTCAAGCGCTTGTAGAGCGTGATTGCGCGCGTATTGGCTTCCGTCACGGTCAGTGACAACATCGAGAAACTTCTTTTCATCAGATTTCCCACCGTCGCATCCAGCAATGATTCGCCAATCCGCCGCGACCGGTATTCCGGCAAAACACAAACTTGCGTGACGTGCCCCACGTCATTCCGAACCCGCGAGCACAATATTAGTCCGATCAAACTCTTGGCACGGCGATCGACGGCGACAAACGACGACTCCGCATCAAAGACTCCACAGCCGGGGAAACGCACGATGTTATTCAGAAAGCGCAGCGATCCGCTGAGAGTGTGGTACTGATCGTTGATCTGTGCGTCGACGTGCCCGCGATATGCGGCCGTGATCACCGCGGCAGAGGGTTGATAGTCAGCCTCGCTCCATGGACGGATTTCGACTTCTGGATGCGTCGGAATTTGAGGCTGCGTCAAATTTCCCAGAGGCAGCACCATAAACAGCCGTGGATGCCGTTGAAATCCCGTATCCAGAAAGGGACGCGAAACTGCGTTGGCCTCGTGCGCCAAGAGCTGCGCCTCTACACGATGAATTCCCGGCGACTGCTGCAGGGTCTCGATGACGTGCATGAGCAGCCTCAACTCCACCTGGCGCCCATCGGGCAAGCGCGTCCCGTTCATCACATAAAGGTCGCCGATGACCCCCTTGCTGCCTTCGTAAACAAAAAACGAATAGCCGAATACACGGCCGCGATCGACCGCGGCATAACCAGGAAGAATCTTTGCGTCGACGTAGCGGAGAATCATCTCGGCTGAGCCGGAATAGTCCCAGGAAAGCAGGCGCGACCATAGTTGCGATTCGTCCTCAAGCAGAGGACGCAGATCGGCGGAAGAAAAATGCCTGAGATCAAGAATCTCCAAGGACGGTCTCCAAAGGGCTCCTGCAGGGGCGCTGCGCGTCGGCGAGCGGACCGAATGGCACAAGAATCCGAGTGTAGTGGGTTCCGCGAGCGTAGGCAAACCAGGTGAACACGCGGCGGCAACAGTTATTTCGCCGCAGGCGCGACCCAATAGTAGTCCACATCCTGCGGCGCATCGTGGCCAAGAAATGACACGCGACGGCCGGCCGTATGATCGGCGATGGCAACTTTCCAGGTCGGCGCGGCTACGAGCAAATGCTCCTGCGCGGGTGTCTGACCCAGTTCGTAGCGGGAGATCGTTTGATTGCGATAGAAAGCAAGCCCGTATTCAAGTTCGCGTGACGCTCCACAGACTGCCACCGGCAGGGTATGTGTCTCCACACTGGCCAACTCAACCGCCAGCGGCCGCGCCGAAAGCGTTTGATCGATCGCCGTGGTTCCCAGCTTCAACACCGCGGCTACCGCTAATACAACCGGGATCAATGTGACGAAGCGCAGCATGTTCAGCCCCACGCGGCTGACAAGTGTGAGCGCAATCGCGACCCAAATTACAAATCCGACCGCCAAGGCGATGAACATGGGATGCCCACCGGGCAGGCGATGCTGCATGACGAGGTATGCGACCAGCATTGCGGGAATCACCGGCGCGGCGGCGATCAAAGCATGAACAATTGCGATCGACTTCGAGAGCGGCTGCGACTGTGCGAATCGCCGCCGCAAATCGTCAGCCAATAAAACCGCGCCAGCAGGAACCGCCGGCAAAATATAGCCTGGGAGTTTCGACCGCGACAGCGAAAAGAAAATTACCGGAACGACGAGCCAAATGGAGGCAAAGAGGTTGAGTTGCAATTCCAGATCAAGTGACACATCCGGAGATTTTCGCTCTGCCCACCATACGCGTAGAACCTTTATGAATGCCAAGCTCACAAACAAAACCCATGGCGCCAAAGCTAAGGCAATCACGGGCAAGTAGTACCAGAACGGCTCGGGATGATGATAGAGATTCGTGGAAAAGCGGGCGAGATTATGTTCGAGAATGAATTCGCGGAAAAACTGCGGGTTGCGCGCCTGCACCGCGAGATACCACGGCAAACTCACGCCGCAAAATACCAAAATGCCCGGCAGCCACAGCGTCTTGGCAACAATTCGCCAGTCACGCATCGCGGCAGCGAATAGGCCGATGATCACTCCGGCAAGAAGGGGCGCGACCGGTCCCTTCGCCAGCATGCCCAGCGCCATCAAGACGTAAAACAGCGCAAGATAGACACGTTTCTCGCTCTCGCGCCACGCCCACCAGGCCAGCATTCCGATGGAAAAAATCGAAGCCAGCACCATGTCCGTGGAGGCAGCCCGCGAATAGCCGACGATTCCGGCGCTCGACGCCGCAATCAAGGCGGCGTCAACTTCGACTCCAGGCCGAAATCGGCGGAAGAAAAGATACATTGCGACAATCAGAAATGTCGCGTCGAGCGCCGACGGAATGCGCGCAGCAACACCGCTGATGCCGAGCACGGAGTAGGCCAGCATTGCCTGCCAGTAATAAAGTGGAGGCTTTTCCAGCCATGGGTGCCCAGCGAGCGTGGGCGTAATGAAATCGCGGCGCTCCAGCATCTCGCGCGCAACCTGAGCGTAGCGCGGCTCGTCCGCCCCGATCAGTCCGAACTGGCCGGCGCCGTAGAAGAACAGAAAAGCGCAGAACCCTGCGAGCAGCAGGATGTCGGTACGAGTGCGCGTGGTCATGAGGGAAAGTTTTGATTGTTGATTTTTGATTGTCGATTGAAAATTCTACGAAGCAATTCAGCCGACGGATCTCAATCAGCAATCACAAATCAACAATAGCTTCTCATTGTACGGAAGATCCATGCCGAAGCTGGGAGAGAACGTTCTGCACGGCGTCGGTGAGCGGGCCTTCGATGGAGCAGCCACTCGCGCATTCGTGGCCGCCCCCGCCAAATTGCTCGGCTACATGGGCGACATCCAGTTTTCCCTTGCTGCGCAGGCTCACCCGATAGCGGCCTTCGGGCAACTCGCGAAAGAATGCCGCAACTTCGATCCCGCCAATGGAAAGCACGTAGTTGACCAGACCTTCGCAATCTTCTTCTTTGGCTTCGCAGCGCTCCATCTGCTCGAGTGTTACCCATGCGTAACCGATGTGGCCTTCGATATTCAGATTGCGCAGCGCCTCGCCCAGCAAACGAATCTTAGCCACGGAGTGCGCGAAATAAATTCCGCGGGCACAGTGCGCTGGATCGGCGCCGGCGAGCACAAGTTCGCGCGCAAGAGCGAATGTATTCTCATTCGTTCCCTGAAACATGAACGAACCGGTGTCGGTCATCAGAGCTGTGTACAAACAAGTCGCAATTTCAGGAGAAAATTTCACGCTGGCTTCGCGGGCAAGTCGAAAAACCATTTCGGCCGTAGCCACAGCGTGCGGATCGATCCAATTCACATGCGCAAACGGGCGTCCGCTGACGTGATGATCGATACTGATCAGAAACTGGTCTTCCAGGCCTTCGAGGCGCGTGCGATGAATGCTGTCGCACTCGAGAATAATTGCCGCTTCATAAGAGCCGAGAACTCGATTCGACTGTACGACCTCGTCCGCAAAGGGCAGCGATCGATAGATGCGCGGCACGCCGTCGCGCAGCACGACGTCAGCCTGCTTGCCCATGGCGCGCAAGACCTGGCAGCAGGCCAGCGCGGAACCGATGGCGTCGCCGTCGGGACGGGCATGCGACGTCAGCACGAATCGCTCGCGCTGTCCGATCTGCCGGAGAACATCCTCGAGCATGTCGCTATGCCTTCTTTCCACTGGACTTCGTGCTCTCTTTCTCTTTATTGCGCTCTTTGTTGCGCTTCTTCGCCCGTGCCAGCAATTCTTCTACCCGCGCCTGCTCGCGCTCGGCGCGATCCAGCCGGAAAAATAATTCCGGCGCTCGTCTCAGACGCAAGCGGTCCGCAAGTTCGCGGCGAATATACGCTTTGGCCGCCTCGAGCCCTTGCATGCTGCGTTCGGCTTCTTCGTCGTCTCCATCAATGTCGACCAGAACCTGCGCCGTGCGGCCATCGTCAGCAAGATGCACGCCGGTCACGCTGACTAGACCGATGCGCGGATCGGAGAGTTCACCCTCGACGAGAGCTTCAATTTCTTCGCGGAGAGCCTCTCCCAGTCTTCCGCGATGATACTTGGCTGCCCGTTTTTCCACTGCTCTTCGCTCTTCCCCGAGGTAAAACGCTTGAGAATATCAGAAAAAGCCGCGCAAGTGTTGACCTGCGGGCCCTGGTCTTCGGGCAGGTACTTCGCTTAAGTATCGAGACGTTTGCCGAAATTACGGTAACTACAGAGGTAACAAGGTGTTAGACAGATGAGAGAGGCAGCGGCCCTCACAGGTATTCTACGAACGAATCCGCCACGTCGGCCCCGTGGTTGTTGGCGATGCGCGTTGCCGCCTGCTCCACTTTTTTCATGAGTCCGTCGAGATAGTCCCTTGAATCGGAGATGCTGACTACGCCGATGGTGGCGCGATTCCACAGTCCAGAAGCATCGAGTTCGGCAACGGAAACGTTGAAGCTGCCGCGCAGCCGGTCTTTTAGGCTGCGAACCACCTGGCGGCGATCTTTGAGCGATTGCGCGGCTTCGATGTGAAGTTCGAGGGTAAGAAAAGCGATCAAAGAAGTTTCCAGTTTCCAGCTTCAAGATTCCGGTTTCCACGGAAGACGCGGGAAACTGGAAACCAGAAACTGGAAACTGTTTATGCGATGACTTCCGCCGCTACTTTCTCGGTAGCGAAGGCTTCGATCACGTCACGGGCTTTAATGTCGCCGTAGTTGGCGATGGAGATGCCGCACTCCATACCGTTCGTGACTTCCTTGGCGTCGTCTTTGAAGCGGCGCAGCGATCCGACCTTGCCTTTGAATACCTGCACACCATCGCGCAGCAGCCGCACTTCGGAATCGCGCTTGATCAATCCATCGAGTACGCGGCAACCCGCGATCGTACCGACCTTCGGGATGCGGAACGTTTCGAGAACTTCGGCGCGGCCCTGATACGTCTCTTTGTAAGTCGGTTCGAGCAAGCCGCTCATGGCGCGCTTGATCTCGTCCTGCAACTCGTAAATGATCGAGTGCAGCCGGATGTCGACTTCTTCCTGCTCGGCCAGTTCCTGCGCCTTGCGCTCCGGGCGAACGTTGAAGCCGATGACGATCGCGTTCGACGCCGAAGCGAGAAGCACGTCGGTTTCGGTGATCGCACCCACTCCTGAACGCAGCAGCTTCAAACGCACCTTGTCGTTCGAGAGCTTGGCCAGAAGATCGCTGAGCACTTCCACCGAGCCGCCCACATCGCCCTTGAGGATGATGTTGAGTTCCTTCGTGCCGGCGGTCTTGATCTGCTCAGCCAACCCTTCGAGCGATACGCGCGAACTCTTCGCCAGCGTAGCTTCGCGGGCTTTCTGCTCGCGGTATTCAGAGATGCCGCGAGCCTTGTCGCGATCGGCGACGACAACGAATTGATCGCCTGCCTGCGGCAGACCTTCCATGCCGAGAATTTCGACTGGCGTGGAAGGTGGCGCCGATTGAAGCGCCGCTCCGCGGTCGTCGAACATTGCGCGTACTTTCCCGTAGACATTGCCCACGACGAAGTTGTCGCTGGCGTTGAGCGTTCCGTTCTGCACCAGCACGGTAGCAACCGGACCACGGCCGCGATCAAGTTTGGCTTCGAGCACAACGCCGGACGCCGGACGTTCGGGGGTCGCTTTCAACTCCGCCAGATCGGCGACCAGGCAAATCATCTCCAGCAGAAGGTTCAGATTCGTTTTCTTCTTCGCCGAAACGTCGACGAAAACCGTTTTGCCGCCCCAATCTTCCGGCATCAGGCCGCGATCGGCGAGTTGCTTCTTCACGCGATCGGGCATGGCTTCGGGTTTGTCGACCTTATTGACCGCAACAATGATCGGAACTTCGGCCGCATGCGCGTGGTCGATAGCCTCAAGCGTCTGGGGCATCACGCCATCATCGGCGGCGACGACCAGCACAACAATATCCGTGGACTTGGCGCCGCGGGCTCGCATGCGGGTAAAGGCTTCGTGGCCGGGCGTATCCAGGAAAACGATCTCGCGGCCGTAAGCCGGAGATTCTTTATCGGTGATGCGAACTTTGTACGCGCCGATATGCTGCGTAATGCCGCCAGCCTCGCCTCCGGCAACGTTGGTCAGACGAATGGCATCGAGCAACGTGGTCTTGCCATGATCGACGTGGCCCATGATGGTGACCACGGGCGGGCGCGGCACAGCGCCAACCGAACTTTCTTCGCTTCCAGCAGCTCCCTGGTCAGTGTCCTTGGCAGCTTGCTCTTCAAACGTAATGACGTTCGTATCCGCGCCAAAGAAGCGCGCCATCTCGCTGGCCAGTTCGGCATCGAGCGTCTGGTTCACGGTGGCGAAAACGCCGCGTCCCAGCAGACGCGAGATCACATCTTTTACGCGGATGTCGAGCTTCTCCGCCAGATCTTTTACGCTGATGCCTTCCGTGATCGTGATATTGCGCGTGATCGGAAGCGGCTCGTTCGACACCACCATGCGCGGCGGTGGCGTGTAGCCCTTCATTGGGCCTTCTTTTACACCGCGCGGCACGTAGCGCTGACCAGGCCGGCGCGAAGGCGCTCCTGGACGGCTGCCGGGACGAACTGGCCCCGGAGGCGGCAATCCCGGTCCAACACCAAGCGGGCGTGATCCCGCCGGCGCAGAGCGAGTGGGATGCATAGGCCGGCGCTCACCCGGACGTAGGGGCGGACGTGGCGCTCCGACACCGCCCGGACCTTGCGGACGCGGACGCTGGAAAATTGGCTGGCCGGGCACGGGACGTCCAGGCATAGGCCGTCCGGTCATGGGGCGAGCCGCGATTGGAACACCCGGTTGTGGCGGAGGCGGTGCAGGCCGCGGCGGCGGAGCTTTGTATACCGGGCGCGGGCCGGTCTGCGGCACGATCATGCGCGGCGCAGGAGGCGTCGGTGCAAGCGGAGCAGCCGAAACTGGCGGAGCAAGCGGACGCGGGGCAACCGGAGTTTGCGGCGCAGCCGAGGCTGTCATGCTCGGAGATGCAGGCGCTGCCGGTGGCGCAACCACCGCTGGCGGAGCACTCACTGGACGCGGAGGCGCGGCAACCGGCGGTGCTGACGGCGCAGCGGGAGCAGACGGTCTTTCCGCAATCGAAGGAGCCACAACCACGGGACGCGCAGCAACCGGCGCCGGGGTAGCCACAGGCGATGAAGCAGAGACTGGAAGCGCGCCTGGTTTCGCAACCGGCGGCACAGCAACTGGCCTGGCGGCGATTGTCGGCGGCACAGCTGGACGCACGGGCGGCGCCGGCACGGCAGCCGCTTCCTTACGTTGCGTAATAGCTTTCAGCACATCTCCCGGCCGGGAGATGTTCGACAAATCAATCTTGGTCTTAATTTCATCGTCGGCGCGCACCGGGCGCACGCTTTTGGCGGACGATGACTGTGCCTCGGACGAGCCACGGAGGTGCTTGCGCACCTTTTCCGCTTCATGCTCTTCTAAAGAACTGGAATGCGTTTTCTTCTCCGTTACCCCGACGGCGGTCAGCACGTCGAGGATAGCCTTACTCTTAACTTCCAGTTCCCTGGCTAGATCGTTGATTCGAACCTTACTCATCCGGCCTTTCTTGTACCCCGCGTTGTGCTTAAGTCTTCATCGCAGCCTCACGGAGTTCAACTTCTGCACGCGCATGATATCGATTTCATGTCGCGTGCCATAACTATTCAGTTGATTCTGGAGTCGAGCCCT
>Ga0206795_1180_pt2 | contig 10945 bp, 8 predicted proteins | sample Alteio_BWOrgCont_71_FD_152872 | JGI IMG/M metagenome (GOLD analysis project Ga0206795, IMG submission 152872) | Enriched cells from forest soil in Barre Woods Harvard Forest LTER site, Petersham, Massachusetts, United States -... | ecosystem: Environmental > Terrestrial > Soil > Temperate forest > O... | reverse complement strand
GAAAAACCTTCTTCCTCCGGCTTGACCATCGGAAAGGAAGTCACAGCATTGGACGATTTCTCGGCGAGAGTCGGCCTCGCTTTAAGCGATAACCCGATAAACGTCGCCAGGCCAAGTATTACAAATACAATTCCCCACTTACCAAAACGCCGCTCAGTCTTGCTTTCCACGTTTCACTCCCCTTAACGCTCGGATTACTCGAATTCCTTCACCAACTCGAACGAACACTCCAAGGCAAACCAAATCAGCCTCGAATTCACCGAATGAGACCTAATACTATTAGCCACCGACAGTTGTCAAGCCACAAGAAGGCAAACTCGTGCTAGTCCAAACTGTCCCTCAGGCGATTTCCTACGGATTTCCCGCCGCCTTGCCAGAACCCGCAGTCGACGACGCGGACGTATCCCCCACCACTGTTATAAAACCGTAGGCCCACGGGTGCTCCTTACAATGAAAAAGGTAGCTTCCCGGCTTGTCGAAAGTAAGGACGGCTGTCTGTCTAGGCAACAAAATGCCCGTTGTCCACGATCCGTCGTCGGCCACGATAGTGTGAGACTCAACCCCGGTGTTATTGAATGTTACGTCGCTACCTACCTTGACTCGCGCTTTCAGCGGGCTAATCTCATGTTTGTAATCCCACGGATTTGGGACTGAAATCGTTATGGTCTGCGTATTTTGGGTCGGCCCTTGGAACACCTCGTCCCACGGAGCCAGTGACGGTGCGGGACGCGGCGGCATGGTTCCACCCAGACGGAATGCCCACACTTGCCATGATTGGACGACCGCGACGTACTGTTCTCCGTCCACTTCATAACTCATGGGTGATGCTATATCGGTCGCAACCTCACCGGTTTGAAACTTCCACAATTCATCGCCCGACTTGGCATCGTAGGCCACCAAATTTCCGTCCTCAACTCGATGGAACCCCAAGCCGCCACCAGTAGTCAGCCAGCCCCCAACCCCATAACGATTGGGCGCCCCTCTCATCTCTTTTCGCCAAACCACTTTGTACGTTGCGGGATCAACGGCTTCAAAAACTAATACCGAACGCTTGTAGAGGTTGGGAACGCGCTCCGTAAGAAAGAAGTAGTTCAGCTCGAAAGTGGAAGGCTCCAGCGTGTTCCAGAACCAATCCATTCGGTCTGTTCCCTGGATATAGAAATAGCCGGTTTGAGGGCTATACGACATCGGTGATGCCCGCGTCGAGGGTCCAAAAGCCAGAATGTTGGGCCCTTGATCGGTGAGGGGTTCGAAAAACTCGCAGCGCAGGATAAATCCCGCTATCGGTTTCCATTGGGAGCAGTCGCGCTCAGTCAAGCTTGCTCGGCCAACCGGAAACGGTTGTGTTGGTGATGTGTCGTCGTGAACGCTCTGCCTGACGGGTTTTTCTTCCACCGGCCAAATCGGCTTTCCGGTCGCCCTATCCAGAAGGAAGAGCACTCCATCGACGCGCAGCGCGGCTAAGGCCTTCCGCGGTTTTCCATCCACTTGAGCGTCGTAAAGTACCACTGGGTTACCGACGTCGCTCTCCCACAGGTCGTGATGGACCAGTTGGTAGTGCCATCGGAGCTTGCCGGTCTTTATGTCCAGAGCCACAACCGTACATGTATAGAGATTATCGCCCGGTCGCAGGTTTGCACCCGCCTTGGGAGGTGCCGCATTGCCCGTTCCGTAGTAAACCAACCCAAGATCAGGGTCTACTGCGGGTGGTAGCCAGATGTCCCCTCCACCCATTTTCCAAATGTCGTTGTTCTGGGCCCAAGTCTCATGTCCGGGTTCACCGGGACCCGGAATAGAATGCCAAGACCAAAGCTGGTGGCCATCGTGCGAGTCGAGCGCAATGGCTTGCCCGCTATAGCGTCCGTCAGCAAAAGCCACCGCCAAGTAAATCACTCCGTTCGAATAGACAGGCGACGCCGAAATGTTCCCTCCCAGAGTCGGAGAGTAGTTCCCTACGTGAACGTGCCAGACCGTTTCGCCGCTCTTTTCGTCGAGCGCATACAGCTCTGGACCGGTAAACCCTACGAAGACCTTTCCCTCCGCTACGACCACGCCTTGGCGACCGGGAGTGATAGGCGCCGTACGCCCGTTACTCGAGGGGGCTCCTTTGAACGACCCGACTTTCCATACGATCTTCCCGGTCTTAGCATCAAGCGCATATATCTTCGATCCGGCAGTTATGAACATCACTCCGTTGTGCACTACTGGGGTCCCACGCGAGGAGGCGCCATCGTCGAATTTTTCGGAAGCCCAGGCAGCGCCGAGATTCTTGACGGTTTGAGTATTAATCTGCGTGAGAGGGGAGTAACGCGCGTTTCCAAAATTGCCTGTCGCCTGGAGCCAGTTCGAGTCGCCTGCGGGCTGGTCGGTTGGTTCGGGAGCTGCGGACATCACCGTGGCGCCAACCGCAACCATCGTCAGCGTGATCGCCACTACCACGGTGCACTTGAACAAAAATCCTCGTATCACAGAGCCTCCTGCGACTCGAATGCGTCGCTCTACGGCGGCAGTTCCCAAGTGCGAGCCAGCTTCAACTACTGGCAGGCCAGGCCTATACGACGTGACCCTTGTTACAAAAGTTACAAACAATCTGATCCCGCTTTCGTATTTAAGAACAAATCGCCTAGTTTCACTCTGAACTGATGATCCACTCGTCACGGAGCGCGGGTTTTAAATACATTCGCGCGAGAGCGTATCATCGACCGAGCTTCTGTCAATAATTAGTTATTGTTCCTTGCTTCTGAAGTGGCCAAATCCGTGCTAGGTCAAACTTCACTACCCTGACATCACCGAAAAATCTGGTGAAAGGCAAAAGCCACGCAAAGCCTGGAATGGCGCGGCTCGGTGATTGAACAAGGGTGTTAGAGAATAGCGATGAGTCGTCAATAAGAGAAGGAGCGCGGCGCACGCACGAAGGCAGCTCCTTCTCTTTCGAACAAGAGGATCGCAGCGGCCCTCTTACTTTTTGTTTGCGGGAAGCGCAAAGACAAAAAGCGTGGCCGACAGAGGCGGAATCTGCGACTGCGCCCCCTTATAGTAAAGGTCCACGTTGTTCTCTCCGATTGAGCCTCCTCCGGCCGCGATTGCCACATACTGCCTGCCGTTGACTGAGTATGTCATCGGAAGCGAACAGATAATGCTGCCGGTGTTGAAACTCCACAATTGTTGACCCGTCTTCGCATCCAGGGCGAATGCATTGCCCTTAACATCACCGGCAAAAACTAAATCACCCGCCGTCAACAGCAGCGAAGATTGGTTGTAAAAAGTGGTGTTAAACGTCCATTGGGTCTTGCCTGTGATGGGATCAAAGGCGGCGATGTGCGGGGGGGCCTTGGGGCTCAAGACTCGCGAAGCGGCGTCCGAGACAGCATTTTGCCAAGAACATTTTTCCATTGCAGTCATATACCACCAGCCCGTCTGAGGACTGTATGCGGGATGATTGATCGCCAAGCCTTGCCCCCAGCCAGGACAGAGCATGGGGCTTTTCTCCTCTTTCCAATCCACCAGATTTAGCGGCTTGCCGTCCGCATCCAAGCCTTTCGTCCAAGTGACGGTCATAAATGGAAAAGTATTCAGCACTTTCCCTGTGAGCCGATCGTATACGTAAACAAAACCATCTTTACTGGAATGAACTATCAGCTTTCGTTTCGTTCCACCGATAGAAGCCTCAATTAAAACTGGCTCCATCGTCGAATCGTAATCGTATGGATCGTGAGGAAACTCCTGGTGGTACCACTTCAAGGTTCCTGTGTCCGCATCGAGGGCTAGCACTGAATCCGAATAAAGGTTCGTGCCTGGCCTGCCCGACGGGTCTTCCGGATAGGGATCGCCTGTGCCCCAGAAGATAATATTTGAATCAGGATCATAGGTGCCGGTGAGCCACGTAGCCCCACTCCCAGTCTTGTAGGCGTTGGGAGGCCAAGTGTCTCCGCCTGGCTGATCGGGTGAAGGGATCACATCAAAATTCCAAATCAACTTTCCAGTGGATGCGTCAAAAGCCCGAACGTAGGCGCGCGATTTGCTGACTCCCGAGACGCCCGTGACGACCTTGCCGCGAATGAAGAGCGGAGCAGCGTTAATGCCGCATTGACACTTGGCATTGTCTTCCACCGAGATGTTCCAGATTTCCTTCCCCGTGTGGGAATCCACCGCCACGAGATGATTATCTCTCGTGCCCATATACAAGCGGCCATCACCAATCGCGATGCCGCGCGCACCGCCGGCTCCGACGGTCAATCCCGCTCTGGGCCAAGGGTAATTGTATTTCCAAAGAAGATTCCCTGTAACGGCATCCAGCGCGTAGATATTATTTTGAATTCCTTCCAAGTAAAGGACACCATCTACTACGAGCGGTGTCGACTCCAAACCGCCTCTCATGTTTAATGCTGGAGGAGGATTGCCAGCGCCAAACGCCCAAGCCGGAAGCAGATCTTTCACGTTTTTGCGCGAAATCTGATCAAGCGAGCTATAGCTCCAGCCCTGATAGTTGCCATAGAAGGTCATCCAATTCTGGGGTTCCCCACCATGCTCCAGCGTAGATGAACTAGGTCCAGGGACTTGCTCTTGAGCCCTCGGAGCCGGCCCGGTTGTGACGAATATCGAGCAACAGAGAACTGCAAATATCAAAAAGCCGTTTCGTCGAGGTGAAACTCTGATGCCGCGCATTCTTATGCCTCCAAAAACATCCTAGTTGCTTTCAGCTTATCTGCAAATACTAACAGCACCTCGGCGGACGCCAGCCAAAACGGGATAGCACCGAAATAGCTAGAACTCTCGATTGCCCTCAGTCCTTTTGGTGCATGGTTACGCTCGCCAGGCTATCGACAGTAAGATCCTGCGGCGGAGTGATGTCATTAGCCTGTAGTATGTATGCCGTCAAATTCAGATACTCCTCCTGCGTTAGACTGCCGGGACTCGACGCGGGCATCGTCATGCTTGTCTGGCTAAATAAGTCTTTCGCGGTCTTTCCGTTCCACCGCGCCATGAACGCCGACCCGGCCAGAGCCGGAACCATGTCTGTGCCGCTCAAATCCTCTTGGTGGCACGTGCTGCACTGCTCCATATAGGTGCTGTGCCCCCGGCCGACCTGGTCTGCAAAACTCGCGACTCGGCTAATCTGTGAGTTTGCCGAAACGTGCGAGCCTTCTGTCGCCTCCCCCATGAGTGAAAACGAAATCACCGCGACAACCGCAAACAATACAAATCCCCTCATGGTTTCCAAGACCCGGATCATCAAACTCCCTCTTGGTCGACGCTTCAAAAAAGAATTCCCTAACACCGCGGAGTCATTATATGCAAACGCATATAGAGCGCAAGTAGAGCGAGTCGCGGTGGTTTGCCGATGACGCTGCTCGCTACGTTCCCTTTGACGCGTGGACACCGCCCGGCGCAACGCACAGCGCGCGCGCTGGTTCACCGTTTATTCTTGGACTGCGCCGCAAGCCCTCTGCGACAACCCGACGAGACCGATCGTCGAATCCTCAGCAGCTTATGGCCTTTATAGGAAACCCTTCCTCTTTCTACCGGTGATATAATGCGATGGTTTTCTTTCGGGTGCCGGCATGTATACTGAAGCGCCCACGCGATGCATATCTCTACTCCATTCATCAAACGCCCCACTGGAACCATGCTCCTCACGTTGGCCGTGCTCATCGCGGGATCGGTCGCCTATCATTTTTTGCCCGTAGCCGCCCTTCCCGATGTCGACTTTCCAACGATTCAGGTCTCGGGATCGATACCGGGGGCGAGCCCGGAAACCATGGCGTCCGCCATGGCCACTCCGTTGGAGCGTCAGTTTGGGCGTATCGCCGGAGTTACGCAGATGACGTCGTCCAGCTTGCTCGGGACGACCAATATTAGCCTCCAGTTTGACTTGAACCGCGATATCGATGCGGCCGCCCGGGACGTGCAAGCGGCTATCAACGCGGCCGCCGGGCAACTCCCTGCCGGCCTTCCCAGTCTGCCCTTCTACAAGAAGGTAAACCCTGCAGATTCACCCATTTTGATCCTCTCGCTCGCGTCGGACACTCTCCCCGTCAGCCGCCTTTACGATGTCGCCGACTCCATCATTTCTCAAGAGGTCTCGCAGGTACATGGAGTCGGACAAGTGACGATTGGCGGCGGATCGAGGCCGGCGGTGCGCGTCGAACTGAATCCGAGCGTGCTGGCACACTATGGTCTGGGGCTCGAAGACGTGCGGGGCGTGCTCAGCCAAGTCAACTCGAACGTCCCGCGCGGCGTGCTGGCAAACGACCGGATGCGTTGGGTTCTGAGCGACAACGGGCAGATCTTCACGGCCAACGACTACCGACCCCTTGTCGTGGCGTACAGAAACGGCGCTCCGGTTCGGCTCGGTGACATCGCTGATGTGGAAGACTCCGTCGAGAATCTTTATGTTTCCGGCCTGAGCAACGGAAAGCAATGCGTCATCATTTATATCAGCCGGCAGCCGGGAGCCAATATCGTCGCCACGGTAGATAAATTGCTGGCCATGCTGCCTTTGCTTCGTTCAGAAGTCCCGCCGTCGATGAAGATATTGATCGAGCACGACAGGACGCAGACGATCCGAGCGTCGGTCGATCAAATTCAGGGCACTTTGCTGATCACCGTCGCTCTCGTAATTCTGGTGATCTTCGTTTTTTTGCGCAGCCTGTGGTCGACTCTTATTCCGGCGATCGCCGTGCCTGTGTCGTTGGTGGGGACATTTGGGGTGCTGTATCTCTGCGGCTACTCTCTGGATAACCTCTCCTTGATGGCGCTTACCGTCGCTACCGGATTCGTGGTCGATGACGCGATTGTGGTCATCGAAAATGTCACGCGGTATCTCGAAACGGGCCTAACGCCGCTGGAGGCGGCTTTGCGAGGCTCGCGGGAGATCGGATTTACGGTGCTCTCGATGAGCACTTCGCTTATCGCTATCTTCATTCCCATCCTTTTGATGGGAGGAATCGTCGGCAGACTTTTCCGCGAATTTGCGGTAACGCTGAGCGTCGCCGTCGCCATTTCATTGTTGGTGTCTCTGACGACGACGCCTATGATGTGCGCGAAGTTCCTGCGGCCGGTGCGCAAGGACGGCCACAATTGGATCTATCGGCTCAACGAGCGTTCCTGGCAAAGGGTGCAGAATTCATACGAGAGCGGCGTCCGGTGGGTATTGCGGCACCAGCGCCTTACACTCAGCGTCACGATCGCTATGGTGGGCCTAAGTGCGATCCTCTATTACTACAGCCCGAAAGGCTTCTTTCCACAGCAGGATACGTTGGCCATCAATGGATCGGTTCAAGCGGCGCAGGATATTTCGTTCGAATCCATGCAGACGAAGGAAACGCAATACAGCCAAATTATGCTCTCCGATCCGGCCATCACCGATGTGACGGCCTATGTCGGTGGCGGCGCTGTCAATACCGGGAGGCTTATTGCGCTGCTTAAGCCCATATCGGAACGGGACGTGACCGTCGACCAAGTCATAAATCGCTTGCGCCCGAAGCTAGCCGTAGTACCGGGCGCGACGCTGTTTTTGCAGGCGCAGCAAGACATTAATGTAGGAGCACGGCAGGCGAACTCCCAGTTCCAATTCACGCTGGAAAGCGAGGATCTGAGTGAGTTAAATCGCTGGTCCCCCATCATGCAAGCCAAGCTTCGCACTTTGCCCCAGCTCAGGGACGTCAGTACCGATCAACAGGTCAAAGGGCTGGCGGCAAATCTGGTGATAGACCGTGATACGGCTTACCGGTTGGGCGTACCAGCGCAAACGATAGATAACGTGCTCTATGACGCGTTCGGCCAGAGACAGGTGTCCACCGTATTCACCCAGTTGAACGAATACCACCTCGTCATGGAAGTTGCGAATCCCTTCCAGCAGAATCCCGACGCGCTAAAAAATATCTACGTAAAATCGTCTACCGGCCTTCAAGTGCCACTGAGCTCCTTTACACATTACGCGCCCGGCACGACCGCACTTGCCGTAAATCATCAGGGACAATTCCCCGCAGTCACATTATCGTTCAATTTGGCGCCCAATGTGGCCTTGAGTGATGCTGTCACAGCCGTCGAAGTGGCCGAACGCGACGTGGGCCTCCCGTCGGCGATCCGCGCAAGCTTTGAAGGCACCGCGCAAGCGTATCAATCCTCAGTCAAGAATCAGCTCGTGCTGATCCTGGCGGCGATCGCGACCGTCTACATCGTTCTGGGAATACTCTATGAAAGTTACATCCACCCGATCACCATACTCTCCACTATCCCTTCGGCGGGCGTGGGGGCTTTTGTCGCGCTTCGCCTTTGCCACACCGATCTGAGCGTCATTGCCCTCATCGGCATTATTTTGCTGATTGGAGTAGTGAAGAAGAACGCGATTATGATGGTCGATTTCGCTATCGAAGCGGAGCGCTCTGGAATGACGCCGGAGCAATCCATATACGAAGCCTGCAGGCTAAGGTTTCGTCCCATTATGATGACGACCATGGCGGCGCTCCTCGGCGGGTTGCCACTGGCTCTCGGTACGGGTACAGGATCAGAACTTCGCCGGCCGCTTGGAATCAGCATCGTCGGTGGGCTCGCTGTGAGCCAGCTTCTTACTTTATTCACTACTCCGGTCGTCTACCTCTATATGGAGCGTCTCCGCCTGTGGCTCGGAAAATCCCGGCTGAGTCGCGCTGGCAGAGAAAGCGCTGGCAAATTACACCCATCTCCTTTGCAGAATATATCGGCCGATTAGCCGCGTCACCCCCACGACACAGGCACGGCCGGATTAGTGGATACCTGTTACAGCTCGTCTCCCAGGCCACCTCGATGCGTTGTGTGCTGAATGAGACATAAATCTAACCGCCCTAGATACATAGTCATGTCTGCCGCGATTCCGTCAGCGGACATTCTGAATCTGGAGGACTACAACATGCATCGTTCCTATCGATTCATCGCTTCACTATTCCTAACTGCCGCCATAGTGGCACCCGTATCAATGATGGCGTCCCCGGCACCTCAGGAGGCCGGCGTACAGGTCCGAGTCTATGACAGTGGCCACAAGGACTATCACAACTGGAATGACAGTGAAGACCGCGCGTACCGAGGATATCTCACGGAACAGCATAAAACTTATCTTGAGTACAACAAACAGAGCCACAAAACGCAAACGCAGTACTGGAATTGGCGCCACGAACATCCCGATCACGATTAACTCTGACGATTCATCGAACAACGAAGAGAGCGTTCCGTCCGTACCGCTAAGGACGGAACGCCCGAATGGCTATGGGCGACTGGCCCACCCGCTGTCGTAGCTCCCTCACCGCACTTCATTCTTCGGGAAGTTTGTCCGCGAGTTCGCTGGCCAGCTTGTGTACGTCCGTTGCTTTACTAAATGATTGAACCTCCTGCTTGGACGAGTCTACGTTCATGCCCATGTGTTGGCAGAGCTTCTGCAACATTTGCAGAATTGCGGTCAGTTCCTGTTCGGAAAGCATGCCGACTTGAAGATCGAGATGCGATCGTCGTTCGGACTGGCGGGCCATTCGACCCTGACTGATCAGCACGAAAATCGTCAAGAATACGCTTTCCGAAGAGACGATAAGCGCTAGAACCCCAAAAGGAAACGGATCGAACGGTTTGATTCCTGGTATTACTCCGAGATTTATCAGCGCCCACCCACAGATCAGAATCAACTGAGCCAAAAGGAATCCCACATTGCCGACGAGCCTTGCAATCGCGTCGCTAACCTTCTCAGTGGGAGTCCTGCGACTGAGAGCGTCGTGCTCCATCTTGGCGATGGCATCGATGTTGCGCCCCGTAGGATTCGCGGCAGCCGGGCGTGGTATCGGATTTTCCATGGAAGCTCCTGAGAACCATCCTTGAAGAAACTACTTATCGAGAGCACGGGGTGGGCGTGCCCGTAGCGGCGTTCGAGACCTTTGGTCATGCACGGCGTCCCACCCTTCTTAAAGCGAAGGGTGGGGCACCCTCCGGCAGGATTTGGCCCTTTGCAGCTAGCGCAGTCGTATCATCCGGTCGCGCCAGCGGTCAAGATGGGAATCGAAACTCGCGGCAAGGGTGAGCCACCCGCCTTCCGGCCCTTTTCCACATTTGCAGTGGTAGAATGCGCCGCACGGGAGGGATCTATGGAGGGTGTGATGCTTCTTGTTGCAGTTTAATTTTTACCCTTCGCGATTATTCTAACGGTCTATTTCGTAAAAGTAGCTCGCCGGGCAAGTTCGCTGATAGAAATTCTTCATCGGGAAACTGGATGCAGGATACGGGACAAATACGGATTGCCCCCGCCTACCGACCCGATAGTAGGTCTAACTTATGAGCAGTTGGTGGAAAGAATAGAACAGTTGGAGCGCGCTCGAAGGAACTCGGATTAGTAATATTTCACGTCGCGGCTGTGCTTCGAAACTCGGTGGTCTGAAATCGCTTCCCTGCAAGCGGATTCACGTGCGTTTAGTGATGCCTCGAAATCGGGCGTCAATTTCCCATCCCAAGCAAGCGAGAACATTTCTTTCCGCACTCCGCAGAAGGCTTCGTCCAGAGCGTCGCATTCGTTGCACATCATCTAAATTATTATGCCACAGGGCGGGTGGCCCGCCCTTCAAACCCTTCCTCGACGCACTAACGGCACCATCGTCGAATCATACTCCCGCTCGCCCGTGACCTCCGAGGTCATCCGCGCCGACGGGTGCCCCGCTCTTCGTTTTTTGAAGGGTGGGACCTAAGGAGGAAGCTAGACCACTCTATCGGGCGCAACGGCTTATCGTGCCGTGCGGAAATTGGCACGGGCACTTACGGTAGCTGAGCGCAAACGTCCTCCCGCAACAGCCATGTTAGAATTCAGCGAACAGCGGGGCTGTAGCTCAGATGGATAGAGCAACGGTTTCCTAAACCGTGTGTCGGGAGGACGTTTGCGCTCAGCTACCGTAAGTGCCCGTGCCAATTTCCGCACGGCACGATAAGCCGTTGC
>Ga0206795_1181_pt1 | contig 11283 bp, 8 predicted proteins | sample Alteio_BWOrgCont_71_FD_152872 | JGI IMG/M metagenome (GOLD analysis project Ga0206795, IMG submission 152872) | Enriched cells from forest soil in Barre Woods Harvard Forest LTER site, Petersham, Massachusetts, United States -... | ecosystem: Environmental > Terrestrial > Soil > Temperate forest > O... | reverse complement strand
TCGGACATGGCGCCGGCGTCGGCCGATTCGTTGTATGCATTGGGTAACTTGCAGTCGCTGTCCTTGCGGACTGCGGCATTGTTAGAGCTCAGTATGGCGTTAACCTTGGAGCGTGAACCGCAGCAATTGTTGGACATGTTCTGTCGTGCTGTACAAGACATCATGAGCGCCAAGATGGTTGTCGTTGGGATGCATGGTGATGATCATGCTTATCGTTATGCGCAACGCGGTATGAGGGAGGCCGAAGTTTCGACGCTGGTTGATCTGTTTGATAACGAAGTCGCGATGAAGGAACTCTTTGTCGATGACAGGATGTTGAATAGCGAGCGTTTGCGCGTTCACCCTGCCATGCCAAAGTTTGCTTCTGACCATCCTCTGAAACGCAATTGCATGTTGATTCCAATCGTATTGCGATCCTATCCGTTCGGCTGGTTGTACGTTGCTGAAAAATTGGGCATTGATCGCTTTAATGAAGACGATGAACAATTTGCGTCGACACTTGCCATGCAGTTGGCACCGTCTTATGAAAATATGATTTTGTACGACGAGATCAGACACCATGCCAGCGAGCTGGAACTGGAAGTCAATGAACGCAAGCGGATAACGGAAGAATTGCTGGAGAGTGAAACGCTATTCCGACAGCTCGCAGAAAATATTCATGAGGTATTTTTCCTCATGAACGAAGACAATATGCAAGCCCTGTATATCAGCCCTGCTTATAAAGAAGTATGGGGATGTAGCCCGGAAAGCGTCTATTTGAAACCGATGCCATGGGCGAATTTTATCCATCCGGACGACAAAGAGCGCGCATTGCGCGACTACGCCAATCGCGATGAATTGGGGCGATTTGAATTCGTGTATCGAATTTTGAGACCGGATGGCATTACCCGATCAATTCGCGCACGTGGCTTTCCAGTTCGAAATGAAATGGGTGAAATTTATCGGCTGGCCGGCATCGCCGAGGATATTACCGATCAGATCTTGCAGTCCAAGCGCATTGAGCGCGTGAATCGGCATTACGCTGTCCTGAGCGGCGTCAACTCGGCAATTGCGCGCATCCATCATCGTGCCGATCTATTTCAGGAAACCTGTCGGATCGCTGTTACCCTTGGTGGTTTCAATTCGGTTTGGGTCGGCTTGGTGAATCCAGTTACGCAGCATTGCGAAATCGCTGCATCGTTTGGGTGCGACGAGTCTGATTTGAATCATGTTAGATTCACGACCGAATTGGGCACTCTGTTCAGTTATCTTCCTGCTAGCGTAGCGGTGCGCGAGAAGCGTTCCATCGTATGCAATAACGTTGAAATAGAACCGACTCTGACGCCGATTAAAGAGATACTGAAAAATCGCCATCACCGCTCCATTGGCGCGTGGCCGTTACAGGTGGAAAAACAAGGTGGTTGCGGTGATTTCGTTTTATGCGGCGACGATCGATTTCTTTGACGACGAGCAAGTCGTGCTGTTGAACAAATTAGCCGATGATCTAGCCTTTGGATTGAATTTTATAGGTCAGGCAGAAGCGGAATCCCGTTTGGCGAAAAGGCTGACCAATACGCTGGAAAGCATTACCGATGCATTCATTATGGTGGATCGGGATTGGAACTTCACCTATCTGAACAGTGATGCCGAACGGATGTTATTTTGTCCCAGAAATGAGGTGCTTGGTACCAATATCTGGGAGCGTTTCCCGGAAGCAGTGGACGGAAAATTCTATCAGGAGTATCACAAGGCGATTGAGCAAAACTGTACTGTCTCATTCGAAGAATATTATGCGCCGCTAGATTTATGGGTTGAGATTCGCGCTTACCCTTCGGACGAAGGGTTGGCAATTTATTTCGCGGACATCGGTGCTAGAAAAGCGGCAGAAGCTGAAATAAATGCGCTGGCGTTTTACGATAAATTGACTTCGCTGCCCAATCGACAATTGCTGTTAAATCGTCTCGATCATGCAATCGGTTTGTGCAAACTGGGTGACCAGCCTGGCGCGGTGTTGTTTATCGATCTAGATAACTTTAAGAGTATTAACGACACACGAGGTCACGACAAAGGTGATCTGCTGCTGCAACAAGTAGCAAAACGGTTGACCAGCGCAGTGCGCGCCACGGACACTGTCGCGCGGATCGGTGGCGACGAATACATTATCCTGCTCGAAAATCATGGTAGGACCAATGATGAAGTGGCATTGAGCGCAAAGGACATTGCCGAGAAGGTGATTGAATCTTTCCACGAGCCGTTCGATATTGCCGGAGAGCCGCAATACAGTACGTGCAGTATCGGCATTGCGATTTTTGATGATCAGACTGTATCGTTCGAAGATGTGTTGAAGCGCGCCGATCTGGCGATGTATCAAGCGAAAGCGACCGGCCGCAACGCGATGTCGTTTTTCTCGCCCGATATGCAGGCACGTATCATCAAGCGCGTCGCGCTTGAGTCCGATTTGCGTACAGCGTTGCAATTGGAAGAATTCGTTTTGTATTACCAACCACAGATCAATATTGACGGGCGGATGTCGGGCGTTGAAGCACTGGTGCGATGGAACAATCCAGTGCGCGGCTTGGTGTCGCCACTGGAATTTATTCCTGTCGCTGAAGATACCGGTTTGATACTCCCCCTAGGAAGTTGGGTAATGCGCACTGCGTGCGATGTGTTGGTCAGCTGGGCGAAGCACGTTAAAACTGAGGTATTGACGATTGCAGTGAACGTCAGCGCACCGCAATTTCATCACCCTGATTTTGTTCAGCAGGTATTGACTGTTGTAGAAGAAACCGGTGTGAATCCAAATCGACTAAAACTTGAACTGACCGAAAGTCTGCTGGTAAACGATATTAGCGGGACGATACAAAAAATGAATGTGTTGAAAAAAATGGGCATCCAGTTTTCGCTCGATGATTTTGGGACAGGCTATTCTTCGCTCTCTTATCTGCATCGATTGCCGTTGAGCCAGTTGAAAATTGATCAATCGTTTATTCGTGATGCCTTGAACGATGAAAATGCCGCCGTTATTGCCCGCACGGTTCTTGCCCTGGGCAAGGCATTAAATCTGAATGTAATTGCCGAGGGCGTGGAGACGACTGACCATTTAGAATTTATCCGCAAGGAGGGGTGTACGGAATATCAGGGCTATTTGTTCAGCAAGCCACTGCCTTTGATCGAGCTGGAAGAATATATTTCTAACGCGAAAACGTTACGGCAATAATTTATACTAGAACTATTACGCCGTCTCGCAATCGATATACGCCGCCCCCGGTCTCTTCGCGCACCTGCCAAACTTGCTTGCCGATTTGAATTTCAACGCCGTCGTGAATGATCTTGCCAACTTTCACGCAAGCTTTTTCGATGAGTTCAAGTTGCGCTGCTAGGTCGGTCATTTCTTGAGTTAGCAGATCAATTTCTAAAAGCTGTTGCACACGTTTTTCTTCCACCTTATTTGCAACGCCGTCGATATTTTTTTGCGGATTGCGCTCAAAATAAACAATCAGTTTCAGAACCTGATCCAGATCAGCAATTTTGCGATTAATGATGTTCTGCTTTTTACTGATCTGCTCTTCAAGATAGGGATCGACACCAACTTGAATGGTCGTTTTAGTTGCGACGTTGGTGCCAATAACGTCAGCTTGAATCATCATGGCGGCTTGGGCATGACCGCCGATAATTTGGCCACCCTTGGCGCCTGATTTCCCGACATTTATTTCGTTGCGCGCAATCAGTTCACATTGCCGCGCATTCTGTTCTAGCTCGATACTGTTACCCGCTTCTACGTGAACATTTTCCATAAATAGCGCTTGTACCGAGCCGGCACATTTTATTTTCGCGGCGGTGTCAGCGAGTTGCTGCGTTCCTGCTTTTTTCTCGGCGCGGCCAATTACGCCACCCTTCACTGCGACGTTGCCTCCAGCGATAATTTCCGCCGATTCGACCATGCCATTCACAATCACATCGCCACTGACGTTGACCGACATCCCGGCCTTGACGTCGCCTTCAACGTGAACGGTTCCTTCGAATTGAATTTTTCCAGTGCTGAGGTCGACATGTTGGACGGAGATGACTGGATTGACGATCACGCCATCTTTGACTTGAACCGGCTGCCCGGCGTGGAGCGCGACCAGCAGATTGGGATCACTTCGATCCTGTGTCGACCCTTGTAAATCGACGCCAAATTTTAAGTCGGGCAGCATCTGGGCGGGGACAATTTGACCTTTGATATCCTTACCTGCCTTACCCTGTACCGGCGGGTAAATGCGCATCAAGGGGTCATTTGCATGAACTAATAAAAGATGGCTCAAATCGCTGAATCTGACTTTGGCATTTTCATTGATGGTTTGGGTGGCCTTGTCGTCCAATCCGAACAGCACTTCAAATCGACCAGCGGCGCCAGAGACGGGCGGCTCACCTTGCGCTACCAGAGCATGGTCGCACCAGCCGCGCGCCAACGCAGCGTTGAGTTCAGCATGCGCGATGCCAAAGATAATTCCCTTATCCCTTAACGCGTCATGGACTTGTACGCCCACCGGATTTCCACCTTGCGCCGGAGATAGTGTTAACCACGCCGACATGAGATCTTCGGAAATTTCGACGGAAAAGCTTGCGTTTCGACGGCCTCCGATATCTGCGACGACCGACTCAACGGCAGCTGCGCAATTCAGAATGAAACTGTCTATTGCTGCGTCGTCCAGATAGTATTCGTCGTAACCTCCGGTTTGCAATGCCTGTTTGAAGGTCGCCAAATTGGGCCGCACTGGGCTTTGTGTCGGGTCAAAACTGGCACGCAATATCCCCGTTCCCGGAACAACTTCCAGGATGACAGGCGGTTCCAGCTGAGATGATTCGCCCAAGTTGCCGTCCTTGTGAGTTAAGATCGCCGTAGTCTGATGGTCGCTGCGTTTGCGCTGCCGTCCAAATATTGGCCAATAGGCCGCTGACAATAGCTCAGCATGCCCATGATGTACTGTAGTAATAAAAGGGAGATTCTCCAACCATCCTGGAACCTATTCTTTCATTTAAGGAAAAAGATAGGGAAATTTTCTAATACCTATTAGTGGTGGAATTTACCTTGATAATCCTCCCGATTTATCTAAAATTAACAAAAGACAACATAGTTCAGCTTAAGGTCGAATCAATTTGCATGTCCTGTGCAACGAGGCCGGGTTGCCATGCGTTGCCAGAAACAGCTAATAATTCGTCGCGTTTTGGGCGAATTCGATCACTATAAGTTTCTTTTTTGAAATTTAGTTGAAGTTATTGTTGATGGAAAACACACAGTAATAATTTGTGCGTGTTAGGGTGTCTGATGTTATTCGGTTCGGATCGAACCAGGTAGCACTGCCGAAGTGCCCTGTGGGCCTTGCAATATATACAATCAAATGCTATGCAATCAAACGCTATGCAAACAAATGCGGGTTCGTTGTATATCTGTCGATCTTGGGTCGCGGGGTTTGTGTTGCTGTGTCTTTTTGCCATCCCTTCCCACGCTGCCGAATCACCGTCCCCCAAATTAGAGGATGAAATTTTCCGGATTCAGGATCTGGCTGAGACGCATGTCGCCGAGTCCATAAAACAATTAAACGAGTTAAAGCAACGACTGCCTGCGAATACAAAATTAGAAGATCAGCGTCTGGTTTTGGGCGCGCTGATCAGCCTGTATTTAAATGACGATCAGAGAGAACTTGCGCGCAAATTCAACGCGGAATTAAGTGAATTGGGCAAGCGCTACAAAGATGATTTTTCGAATGCGATGGTGCTGAATTATCAGGCAAGTATACTTATAGATGAAGGTAAGTTGGACGAGGCAAAGACGGTCAATGAGCAGGCGCTGCAATTGGCAAAAACAGTCAAAGACAGAAAATTGACCCGCCGCGTCAACAACACCGCGGCTGTCATCACCAGCGATATGGGAGATTTTGATGCAGCGCTGCAGTTCCAGATCGCATCAATGGAAGCCTTGGATAACAATGACAAACATGATGACATTCCCCGAATCAATGCACTGAACAATATCGGTACTATCTATTTGAATCTAAAAGATCCGAAAATGGCGCTGGACTATTTTGATAAAGGCATCAAGATCGCTGAAAGCGTTGACGCGCAAAATAAGATGGCGATGCTGACGTTGAATCGCGGTGTGGCGTTCACTGACGAAGAAAACTATCAGGAAGCGATCAAGGCTTATACGGAAACGCAGGCTATTGCGCGAAAGATTTCTGATCGCCGCAGTGAAACGCTTGCAGTTAACAATCTGTCGGATTCGTATTACAGATTGGGCAATTATGAGCAGTGCTTGCGCTACGCAAAGCAGACGCTCGATTTGGCGGAAAAACTAGTCAATGAAGACCTGCAGGCCAGCGCGGAAATCAATATCGGCCTCTGCCATATGGGATTGGGCGACGTGACTTTGGGTGCCAAGGAAGTTGAGCACGGCATTGATCGCTTGCGTAAGGAAGACGCTAAAACTGAAATTGAGCCTGTTTTAGGGCAACTAGCATCGGCCTATGAAAAAGCCGGTATGTATCGGGAAGCCTATAAGGAAATTGTTGCGCAATTAAAATTATCGACCGAGCTGTTTAAGTCCGATCGAGATCGCGCAGTGGCGGAAATGAAGGCGAAGTATGACGCCAGTGAGCGGGAAAAACAGATCGAAGTGCTTGAGCAGAAAAACCAGGTTCAAAGTATCGAAATCAAGAACAAGGGGTTGCAGCGTATCGTCGCAACTTTATTGACGCTTATCGCAGCGGCCATCGCGCTGACGATACTCTTCTTCTATCGTAGGGTGCGTGAAACAAATAAGAATTTGGAATAGGCGAACGTAAAATTGGCGCATCAGTCAACACGCGATCCGCTAACTGGATTATTTAACCGACGTGCTTTTCATGATGCAATGAAATTCCGTACACAAATGACCGACAGACGAGTCAGCGAAAATATAAATCCGCCCCATGCGTTGGTGATGTTGGATATTGATCATTTCAAGCGTATCAACGACACATTTGGCCATGCTGCGGGTGATGCTGTATTGATTGAGCTGAGCAAAAGGTTATCGCATGTGATGCGGGATAAAGACATGTTGATGCGATGGGGAGGGGAAGAGTTTCTTATTTTCCTGAACCATATTCCGGTCATCAAGTTATCCCAGGTTGTCGAACGTATTCTCATCAGTGTGGGCGGCAGGACCGTTGAATTTGATCACAATGTGATTCCGACGACGATTTCAGCTGGTTATATTTCCTTGCCACTCGGCATAGATAGCGAAGTTGACCCAAATTGGGAGAAGATGCTTAATCTTGCCGATTCAGCGTTATATATGGCGAAAACGCGCGGCAGAAATCAGGCAATCGGGATTAAAGCGGTCGGGGTCAAAAAAGAAGAATTGGATGAACTTTTAGAAGGTAATTTAGAAAATTCGATTACCCAGGGCCGCGTGACTATTGAGCAAATTGCGGGACCGGTGCAGCATGAAACGACTTCAGAATACTAATCTTGCCGTTCTAATACCTTGGCGTTGCGTCGGAATGGCATCAAAGCTCGACGCAATGAACCCCCACTACCAAATTGCAAATTACAATTGAAAACAATATACATATATTTTCATCAATTATTGGGATACTTGGTTGAAGATGCGTTGAAGATATTTGGGATGATATTGCTTGTTTTCAGGAATATGCTTAAAGTGCCTCCGTGCCACCAGATCAATTTCAGTGCCAATTGCATTCAACACAACCATGACCAATTTGACCAACATGCTGAAATTTAGAAAGGCGCCGCGACGCGTCATTGCATGTTGTGTATTGGCCATAATGAGCATCGGCGCGTATCCAATCAGCCATGCTTCACCGACAAAACAAGTCGAGATTAATCGCGCCGACGGAATATCAGAGTCCGAAAATTCAAACGCTATTCGGCAGTTGAATACAATCTACGACAGTCAGTTTTCAGGCGCAAATCTGGAAGATAAGCGTGCCATGCTGATTGCATTAATCAGTTTGAATCTGCATGAAAATCGATTGGAAAATGTGAAGAAATTGAATGCCGAATTGACGCAACTTGGCGCGCAGTACCACGACGACTGGTCAACGGTGATGGCATTAAATTTTCAGGCGACCCTGTTCACCAGGGAAGGGCAACGTGAGCAGGCCAGCAGGATTTTGACTCAGGAACGTTCGCTGGCATCGGAAATGTTCGGCATGGATCAGGATCAAGTCATTTTGGATATAAGGGCCAAATATGATTCCTTATTGCGCGATAAGCAGAGTGAGTCCCAGGAGCTCAAAGATTATGTGCAAATCGTGGAGCAAAATAACAATCAATTACGAGGAACTATTTATTTACTTTCCATGATCGTCGCCGCATCGGTCGTGTTTTTCAGCTATTTTTTGTATCGCAAAATTCATGCTGCCAATCGCATGCTATACGAAGCAAACCAGAAGCTGGAAATTCAGTCGACGCGCGATCCGCTAACTGGATTGTTGAACCGGCACGCTTTCTATGATTCCATGAAGGCGCGCATGAAAGTGATCGACCGACGGCTATCCGACAGCAATCAACCGCCCCATGCGCTTGCGCTCCTTGATATCGACCACTTTAGATTAATTAACGACAAGTTTGGCCACACGGTCGGTGATAGCGTGCTGATTGAAGTTGGTAATCGTTTAACGCAGATCATGCGTGAAAACGACAAATTGATGCGCTGGAGTGGTGAAGAGTTTTTGCTTTTTCTCAATAACATTACAACTGAAAATCTTGAACGAGTCATTCAACGCGTGTTGTCTGTGGTCGGAAGTACGGCGATTGTGGTCGACAATAAAACATTAAATGTAACAATTTCAGTCGGCTATATTTCATTGGCGCACGGCAAGGACAGCGATATTGATGAAAATTGGGAAAAATCTTTCAAACTTGCCGACGCGCCACTCATCGGCCTGCGCTTTTAATTCAGCAGGGATTTCGCGGTAGTCGAATTTCATGCCTTGGGATGCATCATCCCAGTAGATTGCCTTCATCTTGACCAGATCGATTACGCCCAAGAAGTTTTCTTCGGCGCCGATAGGGATCTGAATCAAAACTGGATTTGCTTTCAGACGAGTGCGCATTTGGTCGTAAACTTTGAAGAAGTTTGCGCCGGTACGATCCATCTTGTTAACAAACGCTAAACGTGGCACTTTGTACTTATTAGCTTGGCGCCATACTGTTTCTGACTGAGGCTGAACACCACCGACCGCACAGTAAACCATGCAAGCACCATCCAAAACACGCATGGAACGCTCAACTTCAATCGTGAAGTCAACGTGGCCAGGTGTATCAATAATGTTGATGTGATGCTCAGGGAAGTTATTTGCCATACCCTTCCAGAAACACGTCGTCGCCGCGGAAGTAATAGTGATACCGCGCTCTTGTTCCTGCTCCATCCAGTCCATGGTGGCGGCGCCATCATGCACTTCACCAATCTTGTGATTCACACCGGTGTAGAACAAAACACGTTCAGTGGTCGTTGTTTTACCAGCGTCAATGTGCGCCGAGATACCGATATTACGGTAGCGTTCAATGGGGGTCTTGCGGGCCATAATCAATCCTAATTCATATAAAGGAAAAACCGAGCATCTGTTTTCACGATACTCGGTTTAATTCAATAATACTTTCGAAGTATCTTCACTTGAAGCAATTACTGCAAAAGCATGCAAAAGCAGCACAACACAAACACAACGTCTATTAGAAACGGAAATGTGAGAATGCTTTATTTGCTTCTGCCATGCGATGAACTTCATCGCGTTTTTTCATTGCACCGCCACGACCTTCAGCGGCTTCTAACAATTCACCTGCCAGACGTTGTGGCATGGATTTTTCGCTGCGCTTGTTCGCTGCTTCACGCAACCAACGCATTGACAAAGCCAGACGGCGAACTGGGCGAACTTCAACCGGAACCTGGTAGTTTGCACCACCAACGCGGCGGGATTTAACCTCGACCAGCGGCTTGCAATTACCAATCGCAGCAGCGAATACTTCCAATGGATCTTTACCAGACTTGGTAGTGATGTGATCGAACGCACCATAAATGATGCCTTCTGCTACCGATTTTTTACCCGACAACATCAAAACGTTGACGAATTTTGCAACTTCAACATTGCCGAATTTTGGATCCGGCAAAATATCCCGCTTAGGGACTTCACGACGACGTGGCATTTCTATTCCTTTCAATCTTCAGTTGAGCATGCAAACAATTTCTGCATACTCGCGGCGAGCCATCATAGCTCTCCACTTACTCGGTTAACGACAACCGGCACCTGACTAAATTTAATTTCCAATGCTTTCAGCAAACCAGAATTACTTCTTGGCAGCTTTAGCTTTCTTCGAACCGTATTTGGAACGAGCTTGTTTACGATCTTTAACGCCTTGTGTATCCAATGCGCCGCGGACCATGTGGTAACGCACACCCGGCAAATCCTTGACACGACCACCGCGCAATAAAACCACGCTATGCTCTTGCAGGTTATGGCCTTCACCGCCGATATACGAAATCACTTCGAAACCGTTGGTTAAGCGTACTTTGGCAACCTTACGCAAAGCCGAGTTAGGCTTTTTCGGGGTTGTTGTATAAACGCGAGTACAAACTCCACGTTTTTGCGGGCTGTTTTGCAGCGCCGGCGATTTGCTCTTAACACGCAAAGACTTGCGTGGTTCGCGAATCAATTGATTGATGGTTGGCATCGTTCTAACCCAACATAAATAAACACACAACAAAGCCCGGAAACGATTGCCCGGGGACTGATCTATCCTTCGCACAACGTGACACCCTGTGCGGGTAGCTTTAAACTTTAGTTAATTCAATTTTATTAATTCAACTAACTTCCCTGCTTAATATTTCCGCAATTTGACGCATTTTGACCATTTTTCATGACCAAAATATTACTTTGACGCAGCACGGAAACAAAATCGAGAACTCGCAAGTTTAAACTTGCTTTGGACCTACGTCAATCAATTTAAGTGATTAGCGGTGTCGAGCAATGCGAAGCACGCCTAAAATCTACTTTTATGATACGGACGACATGATCCGATCTCAGATTGGTCGCATTAGTTGCTGAAATAGCATTTCGCGAAAGAGAGGCGGACGGACATTAGCTTGTCTGCAAGCGGAGAATGAATTTAGTGTAGGAGAATTGCTGGAAAGACAAAGTAGATAGATCTGTTATAGATCGGCGACATCTCAATCGATCTAGCGATCTGACTACGTCAATAATCGACCGCAAAACTGCCGCTTATTTTACCCAGCTGAAGCGGCCCCGTAATATTGCTAACCAC